>OLPR01001589.1_pt1 | contig 18412 bp, 10 predicted proteins | sample 1672761 | NCBI WGS metagenome assembly OLPR01 (sample SAMEA3136721, study PRJEB25190) | human gut metagenome | biome: human gut; feature: human-associated habitat; material: faeces | place: Austria | collected 2013 | reverse complement strand
CCACTGCTTATTGCTTTTCGCAATGGAAGCAGGGGACTTACTTGATTCGGTTAAAAAAAACTGCCCGGATTTTCTGACCTGTCTTTCTTGTGGAACGCTGGGAGAACATGGGATAAAAGAGCTGCTTTTGAAAATGGAGGAGGCGGGCTGTTTTCCGGAGATTTACGGAGTACGCAGCTTTGGCACAGTTATGCCATGGGAAGAGCAGGAAGACCTGAACCTGATTGTCAATAGTGAAAGCTTTGACTTTGCAGTCAGCCGGGATATGGATTATTTGCAAAACTATCTTCGGAAAATCAGAAAGAGACTGCAGAAAATGGGATTTCAGGGAACGCCGGTAATTGTGGACGAGATCTTTCCGGTGCGCGATTCTTTTCATGGAGGATTCGGAATGTTTACAGATGACGGGATACCAAAAGCGGTTTATGGTGCGGCAAAACTTCTCGGAAAAATGGGGACGCGTCTTGTTGCATCGGGGAAGGGGTATTTTATCAGTAACGAAGAAAGAGAAGAGAGAATACAGATTTATCTCTACAATTATGTGCATTATGACATGCTGTACCGCCATCGCCATACCGTCAATATTTCACGTACGGATCGATATCGTGTTTTTCAGGCGGGTGAAAACCTGACATTTTCTGTGCAGCTCCGGAAAGTGCCAAGGGGAGAATACCGTATCCAGTGCTATAAGATTACGCGCGAACAGGGCAGCCCATATGACTGCTGGGCGGCAATGGGTGCGCCGGAGGCAATGACATCGGAAGAGAAGGAAATGATATGTCACAGTGCAGATCCGGAGTACCGTGTCTGGCGGGAAACGGTGGGAGAGGAACAGGTTCTTTCTGTTCAGGAACATTTGAAGGTACATGAGGTTGCATGTATAGAGATAATTTGCCTGAATCATCATCGATAATTGCACTAAAAAATATGAAAACATGATAATAGAACAGAAAAAGACAAGAAAATGAGAAACAGCGTGTGGAAAGCGAGTAGAAAATTGCCAAAAAAACCCCTATACTGAGAAACAGAACAAAGGTCGTAGGCGCATGGTACGGCCGCAAAGAGGGCGGAAGAGAGAAGGAGATTCATCCGTAGCCTCAAAAAAGGTATGGGAGGACAAAACAATGGCAGCAAAAGAACAAACTTCAGCCAGGCAGAGCCTGACCGAAAAAATCAGCACGAAAGAAAAGATCAGCTACGGATGCGGAGATCTGGCCAGTAACCTGATTCTCGTGCTGACATCCACATTTGTAGCGTATTTCTACACCGACGCACTGGGATTAAACGCAGCAATCATCGGAAGCATCATGATGTTTTCCCGTTTTGCAGACGGTGTCACCGACATGCTCATGGGATATGTCATGGACCGCGTCAAAACGAAATACGGAAAGGCAAGACCATGGCTGTTATGGCTGGCAATACCGATTGCCGTAGCATGTGTGCTTGTATTCCTCGTTCCAAACACCGGAACCGTCGGAAAGTATATTTACGTAACGATTACATATAACCTCGTTACCACTTTCCTTTACACGATGATCAACATTCCTTACGGCGCACTGACATCCTTGATGAGCCGTGATCAGGGACAGAGAACGGTCATCAACGTTTTCCGTATGTTCATGGCACAGTTTGGTTCCCTTATCATCAATGCTTCTACCCTTCCACTGGTCAACAAAATGGGCGGAAGCAGCAACCAGAAGAGCTGGATCATCGTATCTGCTATTTACGCAGTCGTTGCAGCAATTCTGTTCCTGGTCTGCTTCAAAAACACCAAAGAGCGTGTTACCGTATCTTCCGAACAGAAAGAAGAAGTCAACTTTGTGCAGTCTCTGAAATTGATCTTCAAAAACAGCCAATGGCTGCTGCTCTGCGGCATCTGGATTACCATGTGCCTTGGCATGGGCGCCAGCGGTGCGGTTGGAACTTACTATGCAAAATATATCCTGATGAATGAGAACATGGCAGGATTTATCTCATCTGTTTCCATTATTCCGGTGCTGATTCTGATGCCGTTCTGTGTACCGCTCAGTCTGAAATACGGAAAACGAAACGTAGCCCTTGTCGGAACTTTCTTCAGCCTTGCCAGCCAGCTCCTGATGGTCATCAATCCGACCAATGCTACCTGGCTTCTGGTATGCTCGCTGATCAAAGGTGTCGGCTCTGCAACCCTGACCGGAACCATCTTCGCAATGGTAGCCGATACGATTGAGTACGGCGAGTGGAAAAATGGAACACGTGTCGAAGGTATGCTGTATTCCACCACAACCTTCGGTGCAAAAGTAGGAAGTGGCTTCGCAAGTGCCGTTGCTTTGTGGGTCATCTCCGCAGCAGGTTATGACGGACTTGCCGCAACCCAGACCGCAAGTGCACTTTCTGCAATCAAAGCCCTGTATCTGTGGGTTCCGATTCCGTTTTATGCAATTATGATTCTCTTCTATGTATTTTACAAACTTGACAAGATTTATCCGCAGGTAATGGAAGAACTGAAGGCAAGAGAGGCAGCAAAAGAAAAATACTAAAACAAAAACCGAAAAATCGGTCCCACAAAAGGAGAAGATCTTTTTGCGGGACCTTTTTTGTGGTACAATACAACAAAAAAAATCTATCATGAGGTGTGAAATGGAAAGAGACGAAGACATAATGATGAGAGGAACAAAACAGGAAATGCCGGGATTCCGTTTTCGGCTACTCCGGCCGGAGAAGAAACGGGAACTGTGGAATCCGGATTTTGAACTTTTATTTCTGCTTCGTGGGAGTGGAAGAGTCAGCTACGAGGACGGGGAAGTTCACAATCTCCCGATGGGATCTATCTTTGCGATCAACCGGTTTCAGATCTGTGACCTGGATCTGGACGAAGACGGACTTGCCCTGTCGCTCTGCGTTTCAGCGGAGACGATTGCTTCATTTCACATTAAGCTGCTGAAATGTGAAGTCAAATGTCAGTCGTTTTTTTATATGGAAGATCAGCAGGAAAAATTTGACTTGATCCGGCGGGATATGGCACGGATCTTTCTTGAGATGTACAAGAATAATGAGGAACAACCGATCTATATGAAAAGCCGTGTGACGGCGCTTCTGGAGGATCTGCTTTCTTACTTTACATCCGGGGAAAAGGTGGAACAGGGCCGGGGCGGACGGGGACGCATTCAGCAGGCATCAGACTATATTCTGCAGCATTGCCGGGAAGAGATTACGCTGGAGGATCTGGCGGATCATCTTTATCTGAGCCGTGCCTATATTTCACGGAGTTTTCCGCAGTATTTCGGTGTATCATTTCGGGAGTACGTGACGCAGGTGCGCCTGGCGCATGCCGTACAGGAAATGCACAGCGGCGCAACGCTGACGGAGATTGCCTATCACAATGGATTTGTCAATGAGACGGCGATGATCCGCGCATTCCGCAAATACCGCGGTATGACACCGAGCGAATACCGGAAGCAGATGGAATATACAGTAAAACAGCGTGAAAAGAAAGGAAAAGAGCGGGAAGAGGCGGCGGGAGACCATGATATTTTCCAGAGTCTCCTGCAGTATGCAGCGGTCACGGAGCAGGAGATTGAGACGACAAATGAGAGTGCCGTTTCCGTGACGGTGGCAGTAAACGGACGGAAACCAAGAGTGGCAGGCCACTGGAAGCGCGTGATCAATGCCGGCTATGCGGCAAGTGTGCTGAACCGCGAGGTGCAGGATGAGCTGGAACAGCTGGTGCAGGAGCTCGGCTATGAGCTGATCCGCGTAAAAGGAATTCTTGATGATGATATGTGCGTATTTCGGCGGAATATGTGGGGCGAGATTCAGTTCTGCTGGAACTATATTGATGAGGTGATCGATTTCATCCTTTCCACGGGAGCGAAGCCGTTGCTGGAATTCGGCCATATGCCGTTGCTGCTGGCAAAAACAGACCCGGGAAGAACGATGCGTCCGGCGCTAAGCAGCTCTCCGCGAGATCTGGCTGAGTGGCGCATGCTGATTAAAAACCTGATGGAACATCTAAGGGAACGGTATGGAATCAACCAGATGCGGCGCTGGATTTTCAACCCGTGGATCAGCGGAGACGTGATCACGATTGATGGAGGAGATGAGTTCTTTGAGACGTGGAAAGCATCGTACGAGGAGATGAAACGTGTGAGCCCGGATCTTGTAACATGTCTTTCCTTTGGTCTTGGACCGGAGGAACATCTCAAAGCCTTTATCGAAACTATGAAGGAAAAGGAATGTGTGCCGGAAATTTTTGCATTCCGCTCGTTTGGCACGGTGATCTATGGAGAGGAAGAGGAGAAAATGAATCTGATCCAGAACAACGAGAGCGTCAATATGATTGTGAGCCGCGACCCGGATTTTCTGCGGAACCGCGGGGAGAAGGTAAAAGGTCTGCTGCAGAAGGCTGGGCTTGGTGCACTGCCGGTTCTGGTGGATGAGTGCAGCAGCAACATCTGGCAGAGGGATCTGTGCAACGATACCTGTTATAAAGCGGCATGGCTGTTTAAAAATCTTCTGGAAAATGAAGAGGCGCTGCAGGGAATTGCGTATTTCTCGGTCAATGACCGTTTGGATGAAGTATTTCCGGCGCGGGAAACGTATCATGGAGGTTTTGGACTGTTCACGATGAACGGCATTCCAAAGGCGGTCTGCACTGCGCTGCGGCTGCTCGGCAGAATGGGATCTCGTCTGGTGAAGCGTGGGGACGGCTATTTTATCAGCACGGAGCCGGAGAAAAACCAAAGCCAGATTTACCTGTACAACTATGTTCACTACGATATGCTGTACCGCTACCGCCATGCCGTGAATATTTCCCGCACGGACCGTTACCGCGTATTCAATATGGGGGAAATCCGGACCTTTTCAGTGAAGCTGACCGGACTGGAACCGGGAAAATATTGCCTGCGGCTGTATAAAGTGACGAAAGAGCACGGCAGCAGCTACGATGCGTGGGTGCGGATGGGAGCTCCGGAGCGGATGAACCGGATGGAGCGCGCGATGCTGTGCCACAGTGCGGACCCGGAATACCGTGTCTGGGAGCAGGAAACCGACCCGGAAGGCAGCCTCACGGTGCAGGAACGCCTGGAGCCGCACGAGACGGCGCTGATTGAGGTGGAGCAGATTCTGTAAAATCTTCAAAAAATTGCACTCGCGGTGGGAGAATACAGAGAAAGAGTGGAAAAAAAGCAACAATATAAGAAGATCTTGCGGTAATTCGAGTAGAAAAGGACGAAAATATTGTTTATACTGAAAACAACATAAATGCTAAATTCTACAGAAAAGAGGTATTTCAAAATGGGGAAAATATTTGATTACGATGGCGTGCCGGTGCTGCATACCACATCCGGCGATTTAAAAGGTTATTTTTATGACGGTGTTTACATTTACAAAGGAATTCCGTATGCATACGCAGACCGTTTCCAGATGCCGGTTCCGTCCAAATGGAATGGCGTAAAAGACGCAACAAACTATGGTTTTGTATGCCCGCTCCAGAATCAGGATACACCGAACGGCGAGCTTATGGTTCCGCACCGCTACTGGCCGCAGGATGAGCACTGCCAGTCCTTAAATATCTGGACAAACAAACTCGATCCGGAAGCCAAAAAACCGGTTCTCGTATGGTTCCACGGCGGTGGATACGCAGCGGGATCTTCTATTGAGCAGGTTGCGTATGACGGCGTCAGCATCGCAAAGAAAGGTGATTCGATTCTTGTTTCTGTCAACCACAGACTGAATATTTTAGGATATCTGGATCTGTCTCCGTTTGGGGAAAAATACAAAAACTCCGCAAACGCAGGCCACGCCGATATGGTGGCAGCCCTGCAGTGGGTACATGACAATATCGCCCTGTTCGGCGGCGATCCGGAGAATGTAACCATTTTCGGCCAGTCCGGCGGCGGAATGAAGGTGATTGACCTGATGCAGATTCCATCAGCAGACGGCCTGTTCCAGAAAGGCCTTGTCATGAGCGGTGTGATGGAAGGGGATCCGCTCGGCGCAGGAGAAAAAGATGGAACAGAGATTGTCACGGCAATGATGAAAGAGCTTGGCTTTGATGATGTGGCGCAGCTGGAAACCGTACCGTATCCGCAGCTTGCCGCAGCATATGCAAAGGTATCCCCGGCTATCGCACAGAATGGCGGCTACATCGGCGGCGGCCCGAAAAAGGGCGATTACTTCTGCGGAAATCCATTCGACGCAGGCTTCCGTGAGCATGCACATCAGATTCCGATGATGATCGGAACCGTATACGGCGAGTTCGCAACGTTTGCACCGGCAGCTTATGATAAGAACAAACTGACAGCGGAAGAGATTCTGGAAATCCTCAAAAAGGTTTATGGAGACAATGCCGAAAATGTTCTGGACGCTTTCAAAGAAGCATATCCGGAGAAGAACGGTGTAGATGTTCTTGCGATCGACCGCGCAATGCGTGAGCCTACCGTAAAACTTGCCAAACTGTTCGCAAAAGGCGGCGGCAAAGCATATCTCTACAACTTTGCCCTGGAATTCCCGTTCCAGAACGGCAAACCGGCATGGCACTGCTCCGACATTCCGTATTTCTTCGGCAATAGCGATCTCGTAGAAATCTGCGGAATCCCGGATGTCAGTGATAAACTGGAAAGCGAAATCTTCGGAGCACTTCTCGCCTTCGCAAAGAACGGAAATCCGGACCACGAGGGGCTCCCGCACTGGCCGGAAGCAGAAGCAGAGGATGCGGATACCATGGTATTTGATAAAAAGACCGAAGTAAAACACAACTATGACGATAAAGTCTTTGCGGAAATCAACAAAGTTCTGAAGCCATGGAGCTTTATGGACATGATGACCGACAATATTCAGCATTAAAAGGAACAGTTCAATGCGGCATAAGCGGAATCTGGATCGGATTGCGAATATCCGCTTTGACAAATAAAAAAAGCCGCCTGTTTGATTTGACAAATAAAATCAAACAGGCGGCTTTTTTCTGAAAATTCAGTGTTTTCAATCACATCTAAAGTACTATTCTAACAGGGTCCTGGCGGAAAAACCAGTAAAAAACAGATTGTACTGAAAAAAATACAATCTGTTTTGTTGACACACTTGAAAAAACATGATAATCTAGAAAATGCACTATTATGGCAAGATATGCCTAAAACCTTTTGTTCAGGCATGAGCGGTAATAAATATATTATAACACAAGGGGTGACAACGTCAATGGAGAAAAACAGAATACGTCCGATACCTACCGGAAAAAGTATGCGAATGAGTTACCAGAGACAAAAAGAAGTATTGGAAATGCCCAACTTGATTGAAGTCCAGAAGGATTCCTATGACTGGTTCCTGAGAAGCGGACTCAAGGAAGTCTTTGATGACATTTCACCAATCTCCGACTACGGCGGACGGCTGAGCCTTGAATTCGTAGACTTTACACTGTGTGAAGATGACGTAAAATACTCAATCGAAGAGTGTAAACAGCGTGACGCTACTTATGCGGCACCGTTAAAGGTAAAAGTAAGATTATATAATAAGGAAAAAGACGAGATCACAGAGCACGAAATTTTCATGGGTGATCTGCCGTTGATGACAGCAACAGGAACATTCGTTATCAATGGTGCAGAGCGAGTAATCGTCAGCCAGCTGGTACGTTCCCCTGGTATTTATTACGGCATCGCACATGATAAGCTCGGAAAGAGACTGTTCTCCTGTACCGTAATCCCGAACCGTGGAGCATGGCTGGAGTACGAGACCGATTCCAACGACGTCTTCTATGTCCGCGTAGACCGTACCAGAAAAGTTCCGATCACAGTCCTCATCCGTGCACTTGGAGTAAGCTCCAATGCAGAGATCGTAGAGCTGTTCGGTGAAGAGCCGAAGATTCTTGCAAGCTTCACCAAAGACACTTCCACCAACTATCAGGAAGGTCTTCTCGAGCTGTACAAGAAAATTCGTCCGGGCGAGCCTCTCGCAGTAGAAAATGCAGAGAGCCTCATCATGAGCATGTTCTTTGACCCGCGTCGCTATGACCTGGCAAAGGTAGGCCGTTATAAATTCAACAAGAAACTTGCGCTGCGCAGCCGTATCCGCAACCAGATCCTCGCTGAGGATGTTGTAGATCCGTCCACCGGTGAAATCCTTGCAGAAAAAGGCACCACCGTTACTCTGGAACTCGCAGACAAGATTCAGAACGCAGCAGTACCGTATGTATGGATTCAGACAGAGGAGAGAAACGTAAAAGTTCTTTCCAACCTGATGGTAGATCTGAAAGCATGGGTAGATGTTGACGAGGAAGAGCTTGGCATCAACGAGAAAGTATACTATCCGGTTCTGGAAAAGATCCTGGAGGAGAATACCGATATCGAAGAGATCAAACAGGCGATCAAACGTGACATCCACGACCTGATTCCGAAACATATCACAAAGGAAGATATTTTCGCTTCCATCAACTACAACATGCATCTGGAATACGGCGCAGGAAATGCCGATGATATCGACCACCTGGGCAACCGTAGAATCCGTGCCGTAGGTGAGCTGCTTCAGAACCAGTACCGCATCGGTCTGTCCCGTATGGAGCGTGTGGTACGTGAGCGTATGACAACACAGGACATCGACGGAATTTCTCCGCAGTCCCTGATCAATATCAAACCGGTTACAGCTGCAATCAAAGAGTTCTTCGGATCTTCCCAGCTGTCCCAGTTCATGGATCAGAACAACCCGCTTGGAGAGCTGACGCACAAGAGACGTCTTTCCGCCCTTGGACCTGGCGGTCTGTCCCGTGACCGTGCCGGATTCGAGGTTCGAGACGTTCACTACTCCCATTACGGAAGAATGTGCCCGATCGAGACTCCTGAGGGACCGAACATCGGTCTTATCAACTCTCTGGCATCGTATGCGCGCATCAACGAGTATGGCTTCGTTGAGGCTCCATACAGAAGAATTGACAAATCAGATCCGAAAAATCCGCGTGTTACCGACGAAGTAGTCTACATGACCGCAGATGAAGAGGATAATTACCATGTAGCACAGGCAAATGAGCCGCTGGATGCAGAAGGACACTTCCTCAACAAGAACGTTTCCGGACGTTATCTGGATGAGACCCAGTCCTACGAGCCGCACATGTTTGATTACATGGACGTGTCTCCGAAGATGGTATTCTCCGTCGCTACGGCGCTGATCCCGTTCCTTCAGAACGACGATGCGAACCGTGCGCTGATGGGATCCAACATGCAGCGTCAGGCCGTACCGCTGATGATCACCGATGCTCCTGTAGTAGGAACCGGTATCGAAGCAAAAGCAGCCGTAGACTCCGGTGTCTGCGTCGTTGCAAAGAAAGCAGGAACCATTTCCTACTCCTGCTCCAACGAGATCCGCATGAACAACGATGACGGAACAAAAGATGTTTACCATCTGACCAAATTCATGCGAAGCAACCAGAGCAACTGCTACAACCAGAAACCGATCGTATTTAAAGGTGACCATGTAGAGGCCGGCGAAGTAATCGCAGACGGTCCGTCTACTTACCAGGGCGAGCTTGCACTTGGTAAGAACCCGCTGATCGGATTTATGACCTGGGAAGGATATAACTACGAGGACGCCGTTCTTCTTAGCGAGCGTCTGGTACAGGATGATGTTTACACTTCCATCCACATCGAGGAGTACGAGGCAGAGGCCCGTGACACCAAGCTTGGACCGGAAGAGATCACAAAAGACGTTCCGGGCGTCGGCGATGAAGCCTTAAAAGACCTGGACGAGCGTGGAATCATCCGCATCGGTGCAGAGGTACGTGCCGGTGATATTCTGGTCGGAAAAGTAACTCCGAAGGGAGAAACCGAGCTGACCGCAGAGGAGCGTCTGCTCCGTGCCATCTTTGGCGAGAAAGCAAGAGAAGTACGTGATACTTCCCTGAAAGTACCGCACGGTGAGTATGGTATCATCGTGGACGCCAAAGTATTTACCCGTGAAAACGGCGACGAACTTTCTCCTGGAGTAAACCAGGCAGTCCGCATCTACATCGCACAGAAGAGAAAAATCTCTGTCGGCGATAAGATGGCTGGTCGTCACGGAAACAAGGGTGTCGTTTCCCGTGTACTTCCTGTAGAGGATATGCCGTTCCTGCCGAACGGACGTCCGCTGGACATCGTGCTGAACCCTCTGGGTGTGCCGTCCCGTATGAACATCGGACAGGTGCTGGAGATCCACCTGAGCCTTGCAGCAGCAGCGCTTGGATTTAACGTATCCACCCCGATTTTCGACGGCGCAAACGAGAAAGATATTCAGGATACCCTGGAACTGGCAAACGATTATGTAAACATGGAATGGGATGCATTCTCCGAGAAATATAAAGATGTTCTGCTTCCGGAAGTATATCAGTACTTGGAAGAGCACCTGGATCACAGAGAACTGTGGAAGGGCGTTGATATCGCAAGAGACGGTAAGGTACAGCTCCGCGACGGACGTACCGGTGAGCCGTTTGATGGAAGAACCACCATCGGACACATGCATTACCTGAAACTGCATCACCTGGTAGACGATAAGATCCATGCACGTTCTACCGGCCCATACTCCCTCGTTACACAGCAGCCGCTGGGTGGTAAAGCTCAGTTCGGTGGACAGCGTTTCGGAGAGATGGAGGTTTGGGCTCTTGAGGCGTACGGTGCATCCTACACGCTGCAGGAGATCCTGACTGTGAAGTCTGACGATGTGGTTGGCCGTGTGAAGACATACGAAGCCATCATCAAGGGCGACAATATTCCGGAGCCTGGTATTCCGGAATCCTTCAAAGTATTGTTGAAAGAGCTGCAGTCCCTGGCACTCGATGTCCGCGTACTGCGTGATGACAATACCGAAGTTAAAATTATGGAATCAGTTGATTACGGTGATACCAATCTGAACCACATCATCGAGGGAGACCGTTACTCTGACAGAGAGGACGAGAGATTTGGTGACTATGGATTCTCCAAGAAAGAGTTTGACGGAGAAGAAATGGTAGATGTGGAAGAGGATGAAGAAGAAGACCTTGGCTGGAAGGAAGAATTTGCCCCTTGTAGGAGCAGAAAGCTGCCTTGCTATACGATAGGCCGGGAAAACGTTTCGAAAAAATTCTGTATTCCAAATGTACTCACCGCACTCATTCTCTCAGGGGATATGGGAATGCTGGAATATGGTTTCGACCATTACAAACTGGAAAACCCGGTAGTCTGCAGGGGCGAAATCGAAGCATTGGGAGAGGCGCTTCTTTATGGAGATGAAACAAAAAGAACAGGAAATTAACAAGAGAAAAAAGAGATTATTATGGAAGGAAAAACGAATGAAAGAGACAGTCTTAAATGCAATGAACCCAGTAGAAAGAGAGATTTTTGAGAAAGAACTGCAGAAAGTACACCTGAAAAAATCCACAGCCTTAAATGATATCGGAAAAACAGTCTGGGATACGAAAAAGATCCGGGAACTCCTGGATCAGAACGCAGAACTGGAAGAAATCAAGAGATTCTTTGATGAAAATCAACTGAAACCAAACCAGTATAACCGAAATGCCATTCCGCTGGCCGCCTATACTTACTGGTATGGAAGAGGCTGCGGCAGGGAAGATGTCTGCCTGTGGGCACTCGAATCTGCCACAACGATTGACGGACTTCTTCAGGTACAGGAGTCGTCCCATCTGGAGAAAATTGCAAAGAAATTTATCAGCATGGATAAATACGGTGTCGTTGCGTTCCGAAAGATGTATCTTCATGAAGAACTGTGCTGGACCGATGCGCCCAATTATCTGGCGGCTGTGATGAGCGGAAACGTTTCCCTGCTGCAGATGTTTGAAGCAAAAGACGAGGAAATGACGGAAGAAAATATGGAGTACTGGGAATACACCTGTGAATGGGATCGTATTCCGGGAGCCAGAAAAACCTATTACAGCATTCGCCGGGAAACGATTGTCGGAGATTTTTATATCCCGGGTATTCTCACAGCGGCGATTCTGTCCGGCAGTCCGGAAATGCTGGATTACTGCATCGACCATTATGATATTGATAATATGGGTTTAGCATACGGAGAAAAAGAGGCACTGGGTCAGGCCATCGCCGGTGCAGGAGAAGAGCTGACGGAATATATGATCGAGCATTATCCGGGATTAATCGAGCTTGCAGAAGCAGAGCAGGTGATGAAAGCCGGAAACATCCCAATGCTGCGTCATCTTTTAGCGGAACATCCGGAGCATCTGAACTGGTATGCGGCTCTGTTTTTCAATCTGAGAGACATCCGGACACCATATATGTCGGCACCGGGATTTCCAAGAAACGCCGATACTGATGTGGAAATGTACCGCGCTTTTCTGGAATGGGAAAGCCCTGAATTTTCCATGGACTTTATCCTCGGCCAGATGCGCGCGGAACTGGAAAAGCCGACATCGCGCGAACTTGATCTGAAATATTATGGAGAGCAGGAGATACAGAAAACTTATAACGTAAACGGTCTGTTTTCCAAAAAAATGGCGCGTGAATGGGAAAAAGTGCCAGGATGCCAGGAACGCCAGGAAAGATTGTTTGAATTCTACCAGGAACTGGGCGGAGAAGTAACAGAAGAACTGGAGAAATTGGCTGATCGCGTAGAGAACAGCAGATTAATTGAGGGGCTGTTTGAGAATTTTTGAAAAAACAACAGGGACAGAGAAAAAGAATTCTGTAGTGGACGCTGGAGCATGTTTGAAAAATCATTTCCGCAGTCTGTACGCCCCACTTGAGGTATAGGAAGAACGCATTTACCCCGGAAGAAAAGAAATTTCTCTTCCGGGGTAAATGCGTTTTAAAGAAAAGCAAAATGAAATGGAAGAGAGAAGAGGACAGACATGACATTAGAAGAATCATATGAAATTTTAGAAAACTATTATCAGAATATTTACGGTATGTACGATGATAACTGGATTGATTACGATTTAGATGTAGCATTTACAAAATTGCAGCTGGAAAAAATCATTCAAAAAAGATATAAGCTGGATCACCAGGAGAAAATGATTCTGCAGTGGCTGCTGGAAGAAGACATGGAACCAAAGGTATGTGAGGCTATTCGGGTGATTCTGGAAATGGATGTTTGAGGAAAGAGCGGAAAAACCGAAAGAACAGGAAAACAGCAGGGTGTTTGTGCCGGCGGAACCGGTGGAATAGGCTCTGAGGTGGGGACGGACGCCCCGTAACGCACACAAGGGTGATGCGCGGTTTCGGGAGCTAGTAATTCTAAGGCTCTGTCATTTTGCTAAAACCATGCGCCAAAAATCAAAACTCGCTGTCGCTCAGACAGTTGATTTTTGGCGCATAACGCAAAATACCAGAACCTAAGAATTACACGCTCCCTGCAAATGCGCACCACCCTTGTGTGCGTTACGGGGCTGTGCGAAGGACGGACACGAATGTGGGCGCGGGAGCGCCCACTGCGTTGACATGAAAGAAGAATATGGTATGTTGTGATGAGAAAGAGCTGCAGCTTTGAGAGTTGCGGCGTTTTTTTTGTGTCAAAAATAATCTGTTGGGTATTGGGAAAAGGAATGGCTATTCAGAATTTGTTTTGAAAATTGGTTTTGCGGGTGATTTTCGGGGATTTTACAAAGAGTGATCTGGAAGAGTGGCTGGAAAAGAAGGGGATGGAGACGGAGATAAGGGAAAATGTGGACATTTTTTGTAAAGTAACCGGTTATTTTATTAACGGATATTTTACAAAGCGGTGGTAGTGGGCTTTACGGAAGGAAAGGTATAATGAATCTCGACAAGACGAGGAGGAAGAAAAACGAATGTCAAATATTGTGTTGAAGAATGTCTGTAAATCTTATGATAAGGAACATTATGCGGTTCAGGATTTTTCGCTTGAAATACCGGATCGGGAGTTTGTGATTTTTGTTGGACCTTCCGGCTGCGGAAAATCGACGACGCTTCGGATGATTGCCGGTCTTGAGGAGATTACGAGCGGGGAGCTCTGGATTGATGGACAGCTTTGTAATTATGTAGAAGCAAAGGATCGCGATCTTTCGATGGTATTTCAGAACTACGCGCTTTATCCGAATATGACGGTATATGAAAACATGGCGTTTTCTCTGAAAATCCGGAAACAGCCCAAGGATGAAGTTGATAAAAAGGTACATGAGGCAGCTAAAATGCTTGGAATTGAGCATTTACTTGACCGGAGACCGGCAGCACTTTCCGGCGGTCAGAAACAAAGAGTTGCGATTGGAAGTGCAATTATGAGACGGCCGAAAGCATTTTTAATGGATGAGCCGCTTTCGAATCTGGATGCGAAGCTGCGGGCACAGATGCGGGTGGAGCTGGCAAAATTACATAAGGAACTGAAAACGACGGTGATTTATGTTACACATGACCAGACGGAGGCGATGACGCTTGGTACAAAAATTATTGTTATGAAAGACGGTGTTGTGCAGCAGGCGGATACACCGGAGCAGATTTACCGCCATCCGGCAAACAAATTTGTGGCCGGTTTTATCGGAGCTCCGAGTATGAATTTTATGGAAACGATGGTGACGGAAAGAAACGGAGCGGTTTATCTGGAGGCAGACGGAGGAGTTACCCTTCGTGCAAAAGGAGAGAACGAAATGGTGCTTCGTCGCGCTTATCTCGGAAAAATGGTGATCTTAGGTCTGAGACCGGAGGATTTACAGGACGAAACAACCGCTTCCGCACATCGGATCTGTTACGAAGAGAATCAGTTGAAGGCATTTGTTGACCTGCGGGAGATGATCGGTGCAGAAGCGTATCTGCATATGAATACCGGAAAAAATCTGATTACAGCAAGAGTGCCTTCCGAGGTGCCGGTTACTGTAAAGGAAAGCATTACATTGTATGCAGATATGGAGAAAGCACAGATCTTTGATCCGTTTACAGAAGAAAATATTTTATCTCTGCCGGTTGAAAAAGAAGAACTTGCAACAGCATAAGAAGGAGCAGAAAGTGAAAAAAGTAATCGAAAAGTGTAAAAAAGCAGAAGTTTATATGTATCTGATCCCGAGTATGGTGATCTTTAGCATCTTTCTGTTTTATCCGTTTTTTAAAACCATTTATCTGAGCCTGTATAAGACAAACAAGCTTGGAGAAGCGAAATTGTATGTGGGACTGGACAACTATAAAAGCTTATTATCGAATCCATCCTTTTACAACAGTCTCTGGGTTACACTGGAATTTGTGGCGATTGTTGTAGTCGGAAGTATGGCGCTTGGCCTTCTGGGAGCAGTTCTTTGCAGCAAGGCTTTCCCGGGAATCCGGGTATTCAGTACTTCCTATGCACTCCCAATGGCAGTAGCATCGAGCTCAGGTGCCATGATTTTCAAGATTATTTTAAATCCCACGATCGGTATCGTAAACAAATTGCTGCATGTGAGCATTAACTGGGTCAGTGATCCGAAATATGCGCTGATCTGTGTGGCTGTCCTTACGGCATGGCTGAACAGTGGCATCAATTTCCTGTATTTTTCGGCGGGACTTGGAAACATTGATGATTCGATTTATGAGCGTGCTTCTGTAGATGGAGCGAATGCAGTACAGAAATTTTTTAAGCTGACACTGCCGGGGCTTTCTCCGATCATGTTCTACACACTGGTTGTTAACATTATTCAGGCATTCCAGTCATTCGGACAGGTGAAAATCCTGACACAGGGAGGACCGGGAGAATCCACGAACCTGATTGTATATTCGATATACCGTGATGCGTTTTTTAATTACCGGTTCGGAAGCGCAGCTGCACAGTCCGTTGTTTTGTTTCTGATTGTCATGGCGCTTACCCTGGTTATGTTCCGCATGGAAAAGAGAGGAGTAAAATACTGATGTCTACAATAGCAACTACGATTGCCGGACCAAAAACTTATTCTGCAGAGGAGCTGCAGGCACTGCATCTGGCAATGAATGCAAAAGCAAAAAGAAAGAAAATGCTTCAGAAAACAGCGTTGGTTACCATGAACCTGATCGTCTGTCTGTTTATGCTGTTTCCACTGCTTTATACCATCAGCGTAGCATTTATGCCGTCCGGTGAGTTATACACAATGGCAATGAATATCGTTCCCAAACATCCGACACTGGAAAATTTTGTGGAAGCATTTCATAAAATTCCGCTGGTACGCTTTGTCCTGAATTCATTTTTGGTTGCGGGCAGCATTACGCTGGGTCAGATTGTAACGTGTTCTCTTGCAGCATTTGCCTTCTCTTTCCTGAATTTCAAAGGAAAAAATGTTCTGTTTATGCTGGTCATGGCGACCATGATGGTGCCGGGTGAGGCAACCATTATTTCCAATTATCTGACAGTAGGAAGTCTCGGACTGCTCGATACCTATATTGTTCTGATCCTGCCTTCTCTTACCTCTGCAATGGGAATTTTCCTGTTCCGCCAGTTCTACATGACCTTTCCGATTTCGCTTTATGAATCGGCGAAGCTGGACGGCTGCGGTAATCTGCGGTTTATCGTAAAAATCCTGATGCCGCTGACAAAGTCAGCAATGGGAGCAATGGCGGTTTATACCTTTATCAATGCATGGAATATGTACATGTGGCCGCTGCTGGTTACAGGTTCGGACAGCAAGCGTACCGTACAGATTGGTATCAGTATGCTGAACAGCGTCGATGCACAGTCGATTACCCTGATGCTGGCGGGCGTGGTAATGATTATTATTCCATCCATTTCCATCTTTATCGTAGGCCAGAAGGCCTTAATCAAAGGAATGTTTTCAGGAGCAGTCAAGGGCTGATTCCTGTGACAGAAAAAAGAATAGAAAACTGTATGAAAAACGAGGAGAAAAAAATGAAGAAAAAAGTGATTGCATCGATTCTTGCGGCTTCTATGGCAGCTATGGCGCTTACTGGATGTGGAGGCGGAAAAACAACGAGTGAGGCACAGAGTGCAACAACGGATGAAACCACAGCCAGCGCAGAGGCAGGAAGTACGGCAGATGGCGCAGAAGCACCGGATTTAAACCAGGATACGAAGGGAACCACGATTACCTTCTGGCATTCCATGGGCGGTGTCAATGGCGAGGCAATGGATTATCTTGTCAATAAATTCAATGAAGAAAATACCGATGGCATTACCGTTGAGGCGGTTTACCAGGGAGAATATGATGATACGATTAACAAACTGAAAAGTGCACAGATCGGAAATATGGGAGCAGACCTGGTACAGATTTATGATATCGGAACCCGTTTTATGATTGATTCCGGCTGGGTCATCCCGATGCAGGAGCTGATTGATGCAGATGGCTATGACATTTCCCAGATCGAGCCGAATATCGCTGCTTATTATACAGTAAACAATGAGCTGTACTCCATGCCATTCAATTCGTCCACACCAATTCTGTATTACAACAAAGATATGTTTGAAAAAGCAGGGATCACCGAGGTTCCGACAAGCCTGGAAGGAATTCTCGCTATCGGTGATGATCTGAAAACAAAGGGTGGAGCCGGTGAACCGCTGGCACTCTCCATCTATGGATGGTATTTCGAACAGTGGCTCTGCAAACAGGGACTTTCCTATGCGGATAATGGAAACGGCCGTGATGCAGCTGCTACTGCGGTTGAATTTGATTCCAACGGCGGAGCACTCAATATCTTAAATGAGTGGAAAGCCCTGAACGATGCCGACGTTGCACCAAACGTAGGCCGTGCCGGAAGTGATACCGCAACAACAGACTTTACTTCCGGAAAAGCAGCGATCACCCTTGGCTCTACCGCATCCCTGAAACAGATTTTACAGGATGTCAACGGAAGCTTCGAAGTTGGAACCGCATATTTCCCGACAATCAAGGACGGCGATGAGGGCGGTGTTTCCATCGGAGGAGCATCTCTCTGGGCATTGAACAACAACGATGATGTGAAAGCAGCAGCTACCTGGAAATTTATCAAATTCCTGATTTCCCCGGAGTCTCAGGCATACTGGAATGCCGAGACTGGTTACTTCCCAGTAACAACAGCTGCTGATGAGGAGCAGACCTTCAAAGATAATGTGGCACAGTATCCACAGTTCCAGACCGCGATTGATCAGCTGCACGATTCCAAGCCGCAGTACGCCGGCGCACTTCTCTCTGTATTCCCGGAGGCAAGACAGATTGTGGAAACAGAAATCGAGAATATGATCAACGGAAACGAGACTCCGGAGAAAGCAGTAGAATCGATGGCTTCCCAGATCAACAGTTCAATCGAGGATTATAATCTGGTGAATGAATAAGAGACAGACTTTACAAAAATAAGATTTCGTCCTATAGTGAAGAAAAACGAGTTCCCAAAGCGTGTTTGAACGGTTTTGTGAATGGGAAGATCCGAGTTACGGAAATGATTTTTCAGATATGACTGGAAATGCGTCGGAGACAAAAATCCGGCGCGTTTCCGGATTTATAGTAAGCCTCCAAATAATGCAAAAGAGTCAGTACCGCTTTTTTTAACCGAATCAAGTAAGTCCCCTGCTTCCATTGCGTGAAGCAATAAGC
>OLPR01001588.1_pt1 | contig 18414 bp, 19 predicted proteins | sample 1672761 | NCBI WGS metagenome assembly OLPR01 (sample SAMEA3136721, study PRJEB25190) | human gut metagenome | biome: human gut; feature: human-associated habitat; material: faeces | place: Austria | collected 2013 | reverse complement strand
CTCGCCTCTGTCGCGCATACGGTCAAGACGACCAGCGATGTTCATCAGGCAGGCCTGGTCTGCACCGCAGAGAATGTCGGCGCCGCTGTCGATGACGGTCTGCGCTTTTTCAGCAACGATCTGCTCAGAAATGTCAGGCTGTTTAACGGAGAACGTGCCGCCGAAACCGCAGCAACGGTCAGCCTTTTCCATTTCGACGTATTCCAGGCCGTGTACGTTTTGCAGGAGAATCAGCGGTGGTTCCTTAACGCCGAGCAGACGGGTAGCGTGGCAGGATTTGTGGAATGTGACCTTTTTGTTCAGGGTCGCACCAACATCGGTCACGCCAAGGACATTGACGATGAAATCGGTGAATTCGTAGAGACGGTCTGCAACACGCTGTGCGCGGATCGCCCACTGTGGTTCGTCAGCAAGGATCTTCATGTACTCGTGCTTCATTGCGAAAGCGCAGGAGCCGGAGAGGCTGACGATGGTCTCTGCATCTTCAAACGCTTCGATCGTGTTTTTGATCGACGCCTTGGAAGCCTTGACATAGCCGGAGTTGATCAGCGGCTGGCCGCAGCAGACCTGTTTCTTTGGCACAGTAATATCGCAGCCGAGACGTTCGAGCACCTCGACCGCAGCAATGCCGACCTGTGGATAAAACATATCCACCATGCATTGAGTAAATAAATGAATTTTCATGGGACACCTTCCTTATCTTTGGAAAATTTTTTGCAAGCAGACACGGGCATGTCTCCTTTGCCAATGCACCTATGCAAGTGGTTGTACATTCGCTTTGATGTGTCCTAACAACATTTGACACAGCTTCCCTGTCTATCAATTTAGTATAACAAATATGGCGGAAAATCACAAATAATTCGTCTAATATTTGCGATAAATTTTCACCAATTTCCAGAAAATTTTTTCTCACTCGCCGCCACCGCGCGATTCTTTTCTCATCGCCACAAAAATGCTATACTTAAAGCAACAGAAAATACGCAACGACACAGAGAAAGAAGGAATCACCATGCGACTCATCCTCATCCGCCACGGTCAGGCCGAATCCACTTCCGCTGACGGCAGCGATTTTCGCCGCGCCCTCACGCCAGCTGGCCGCGAGAAGCTGGAAAACACCTATCCGTCGCTGGCCCGTTATCTCAACGCCAAATCAAGCTGCGAAGTCTGGACATCGCCAAAGACCCGCGCGCTGCAGACCGCCGAGGTGCTTTGCCGCTACATGCCCCATGTTTCACCAGAAATCCAGCCTTTCCTGGAAGATGGTGACATCGACGCCTTTGCCGACGCCATCCGCAACCACCGCCACGGCGACACCCTCGTCATCGTCGGCCACGAACCTTATCTCAGCGATTGGGTGCGCGCCATGACCGGTCTCGACGTGCATTTCAAAAAAGGCTGCGGCGAAATGCTCTATCTGCCGCCACATGCGCCTGAACGCGCCATCCGCATCGCAGGCATCGACTTCGACCAGATGAAAACCCTCGATCTTTTCAGCGTTCCTGTCGGCGTCGGCATCGCAACGCTCATCGAGCGCCAGCACAAACAGATCGTCAAGGCGCGCGACACCTTTCTCGACGATCCCGACGACAGCGACGCATTGAGCGCGCTGCGCGTCGCTCTGCGCAGCCAGTACGCGCTGCTTGAATTCATCGAGCCATACTGCAGCCAGAAGCCATTCCGCAAAGCTGAGCGGCTCTACCTCTCTCTTTACGACGATCTCGAAGAGCTGCGCGCCATCAATGCCATCTTAAAAACCATCCACAATTCCCGCAAGCTCGAGCTCGCCGTGCTCGCCGACGCCATGGTCGTCGAACAAAACGACGCCCTCATGACCCTCTGCGACCACCTCAGCCGCGAAGACAGCGAAGAGGATTACAACGAAGCGCTGCACCAGACCATCGCCGTCCTTATGACCGCCAAAGAGACAGCACCGCTGGAGATCCTCGTGCGCGAGCAGCTCTCGCATCGCTACCGGCTCGTCCTCGACGCCATCTGCGCCACCGATTTCAACGATCTGGACGCCATCGAGCATCTGCGCAGCCTCTGCAAGACCAGCCGCTATCTCTTCGAATTTTTCAGCCCCCTCGCCGATTACCAGCTCGCCCAGCAGTATCTGCGCATCCGCCGTCTCAACCAGCGCCTGAGCATCTACTGCGACACCTTCTACAACATCGACCAGCTCCAGGAACGCCTCAGCGAAGACGACAATCCGCTGGTCACGCGCGCCATGCGACTCTACACCCAGATGATGCGCCAAAGCGGCCAGGCTCAGATGGAGGTTGTAGAACGGCTCATCGACGAATTCGGCTGCAACGACGCGATCGACGACGAAGAAGAGCTGCCAGCGAAGAAGAAAGCCGACAAGAAAAAATCGCAGAAACCGCCGAAAGAAAAGAAAAAGGACGGCAAGAAGAAAGAGAAAAAGAAACAGAAATGACAAATCGTCCATCTCGGCATCGATCCGAGATGGACGTTTTCTTATCACAGTGAAAATCCACTACCTTTTGCCTATTTTTTCCGGCAGCTGGCTGAGCACGATGCCGCAGAACATGAACACACAGCCAGCGAGCTCGCGGCTGCTCAAAACCTGACCGAGCAGCGCCCAGCCGGCGATGGCGGAGATGCAGCTTTCGAGGCTCATGATCAGGCTGGCGACGGTTGGCGACACGTGCTCCTGGGCGACGGTCTGGAACGTGAAGCCCATGGCGCTGGAGCAAACGCCGGCGTAGAGGATCGGCAGCGCAGCGGCGAGAAGATTTGCCCAGCTTGGATCTTCAAAGATCACGGCGCTGACGCTGCCGAGCACGGCACACACAGCCATCTGCATGAAATTGAGCTGGATGCTGTCGATCTTCTGCACGTAATAATCAACGCAGGTGATCTGGATGGTGTAGAAAAATGCGCAGAGCAACACGATGGAATCACCGAGCCCGATGGAAAATTCTCCCTGTTTGACACAGAGAAAATACAGCCCCGCCAGCGCCAAAAGCACCGCCAGCCACATCCGCAGGCCGATCTTGCGCCCGAGGAGGATGCCCAAAAGCGGCACCAACACCACATATGTCGTCGTAATGAAGCCAGCTTTGCCGACGGTCGTGTAGACAAGGCCGATCTGCTGCGTGACCATGCCGCCGAAGAGCAGCGTGCCGCAGAGGATCCCGCCGGTCCAGAATGTGCGACGGTCACAGGACGGACGCGGCACATTTTTTCGCGCATTGCGATGGTTGAAATAAAAAAGCACCGGGATCAGCGCAACAACAGCGACAACATTGCGCGCCGCAACGAACGTGATCGGCCCGACATGATCCATGCCGACGCTCTGGGCAACAAAGGCAACGCCCCAGATGGTGGCGGTCATGAGCAGCAAAAAACTGTGGAAATAGGAATTCTTTTGTTCGGACGCGCGAGACACGCAGCTCTCTCCCTTCATAAAACGGGCGGACCACCAGGGTCCGCTCATTTGGAATGTTCTAATATACTATTATAGCGCAAGCTCGTAAATGCACAAGCAGTCTTCTTCGTGGAGAGAAATATAATTGCCGCGGCTGCGATATTTGACAACACTCTTCGCCATGGCGGCAAGATCTGCATCGGCAAGTCCGGCAGCGCTGAGGCGCGTGGCCAGGCCGAGTCTGCGGCAGAACGCTTCAAAATCGTTCACAGCCTGTTCGATGGCCTGCGCTTCGTCCTGACTGTAAATGTGCATGATCTCGCGAGCAAATTGCACGAGCCGCGCCGGCTTACGGCTGGCGGCGTAACGCATCCAGACAGGAATGGCGATGGCCAGACTGGCGCCGTGAGCGACGTCGTAAAAAGCGCTGAGCTCGTGACCAAGCCCATGCGCGCCCCAATCCTCCACGCGGCCCTGACCGAGCACGCCATTGTGAGCGATGTTGGCTGTGAGGGCAAATTCTGCCCAGGCGTCGACATCGTCCGGATGGTCATAGAGCCAGAGGCCGAGCTGCATTGCCGTCTCCATGGTGGCGATGCAGAGCCGGTCGGTGAGAGTGACGTGGCTGCTGTCGCTGAAAAAGCGCTCCATCACATGGCTGATCACGTCCACCGTGGCGTTGGCAATCTGATTGCGCGGCAGCGTCGTGAAAAGATCCGGCGCGATGATCGCAAAACGCGGCGTCACTGCAGCCGCATGGAAACTGCGCTTGTCGTGGCTGTCCGGCCGCGTGACAACGCTGACATCCGAGCATTCGCTGCCAGCTGCCGGGATCGTCAGCACAACGCCAAGGGGCAGCGCCGCAGCGACCGGTGCTTTGCCCGTGTAGCAATCCCAGACATCGCCGTCGTAGCAGACACCGGCAGCGATCCCCTTCGCCGAATCGATGACGCTGCCACCGCCGACTGCAAGGATCATCTCCACGCCCTCGCGTTTGCACAGCGCGATCCCTTCGCGCACAAGCGCCAGACGCGGATTCGGCTGCACGCCGCCCAGCTCCACAACGCTGCAGCCAGCGTCTGCGAGGGATTTCTTCACACGATCGTAGAGCCCGCTCTTCTTGATCGAGCCGCCGCCATAATGCAGCAGCACCTTTTTGCCAATGGCCGCGCAAAGCGCGCCCGTCTCCGCGTAGCGTCCTACGCCGAAGACGATTTTTGTCGGTAATTGATACTCAAATGCTTCCATGCTCATTCTCCTTCACTCTGCGCCGCATCATCGTGCGCCGCGATCACCCGCGCCAGCACGTCGTCGACGCTTTCGCCAGCGACCTCGTACTGGATCAGCTCCGCCGTCGGCTGCTGCTGCGGCAGCTCACTTTCCATTGGACGATAGCGTTCAAAATCCGGCACGCCTGTCATCGGGTCAATGATGACCGCCGCCGGACGATTGTCGCGCCCTTCGCCGATCACCTTCATTAATTTTTCTCCTAACATATCAGACACCTCCAAGGGTCGTCATACTCCGCTGCACTTTCCTACAGCATACCAGAGATGCGCGCCGCACTCAAGGGGCTGTGGTCAGGACGCGCCAATAAGTGAAGAGAATCTAAGAAAAACGAACAGATTTGTTCACTTATTCGCCGATAAGTGAACAAAACCTAAGAAACTCAAACGTTTCTCTTCACTTATTCGCTAGTAAGTGAGCAAAACCGAAGAAAAGTGAACACACTTCTTCACTTATTTTCCTGCTTGCAACCGGCGGCGGCGTTCGCTTATACTGGGAGCAGGAAATTCTCGCACGAAGGAGGAAGATCGATGCCAGATCTCGCCAAAAAATGTGAGCGCGAAAAAGCAATGGTGCATGAGATGATCGCGCTCTACTGCAACCGTCATCACAACACGCCGAAGGGCGCGCTCTGCGAGGAATGTGCTCGGCTATCGCGCTACGCCGCAGAGCGCAGCGACCACTGCCCGTTTATGGAAACAAAAACCTTCTGCTCCAACTGCCGCGTCCACTGCTACAAGCCAGAGATGCGCGAAGCCATCCGCACCGTCATGCGCTACAGCGCGCCGCGCATGCTCTACATCCACCCCATCGCCGCCATCCGCCACGTCGTCACCAGCCGCGCCGAAAAACGTCGGCTGAAAAAGGAAGAGAAATGACAGAACGCCTGCGCCTTGAAACGGCGCAGGCGTTTTATGCAGGGTCACCCCTGCTCCTTGTAGCGGAAAAACTGGCAGCCAAAGGCGAGGCCGGCGAGGGCCAGCGCTGTGCCGAGGCCGGTGTAGAAAATGGCGATGAACGCATCCGGCGCAAGATGCATGACGCGGATGGTGATGCCGCCTGTCATCATCACGGCCATAATGGCGAAGGAGCGGGCGTCGAAAAATCGCCAGAAAAACTGACGCTCTTCGGCAAAATCATGGATGCGGCCGGTGTGTTTGCCGACAAGGCCGCGGAACATGCGCCAAAAAAGCACGAAGACGACGACGGAACCGGCGGCTGCCAAAAGCGTGAGATGACCGCTGTAAGCGATGACGCCGATGCGCATGATGTTAACGCCGGCGGCGAGCCAAACAAGCGCTGCCAGAAACAATAAGGTTCTCTTTTTAACCATTGCGAGCCCTCCATTCTCAAATGTCAAAGGTGCGTTCAGCTGCGGAAGCTGAACTTTGTTCAGTTTCGTTCAAAATAAAACCCGACGGGCGGGTTCTCTTCAATAAATACAGTTGCGAATCATCGCCAAGAGCGCGGCGCTGCTGCCGCCGGGATGGATCTGCTGAGAAATGGCCAGCGACATCACGTAGCGCGCAAAGCTCCCGCGCGACAGGTCGCCGTCGAAAACGCCGGCGCGGATGCGCGTGTCGTTTTCCAGCGCTTCCACCAATTTTCCGTGCAAGGCGCTGAAATGCTGCGCCATGCGCGCGCGTCCTTCGGCTTTGTCGCCGCTGGCGAAGGAAAGCGCGTGCAGCGAAAAAAATCCAGGATAGCGCCCTTCGCCGTCGGCCAGCGCCGCGAGCAGCGCGGTGGCGGCATCGTCGAAGCTGGTGTAGCAGCGGCTGGTGAAGGGGCGAAAGATCTCTGTCCAGACGCTTTCAATGGTGGCGCCGATGAGCGCGCTTTTGGACGGGAAATAATTATAGATGGAGCCGACGGAAACGCCGCAGGCTGCCGCCACTGCGCGCATGTTGAGCGCGCTGGCGCCATGCTCGAGCAAGATCTTTTGCGCGGCTTTGAGGATTTCCTCGGCAGAGGTGATCTGGGTGTTCATAAACGCCTCCTCATTCTAAAGGCACGATCAGCCACAGAAGCTGAACTTTGTTCAGTTTCTATAATACGCTGTTTCGCTGGCTTTTGCAAGGAAAACTTCCGCACGCCAAGGGCAGCGAGCGGTTGACGGCGGCGCGCTGGCGCGATATACTGAAACTACTATCATAACGGGGAGGTTCCCAGACAACCTGAGAGGAAGCCCGCTGGCCACTGCCGCGCGGCTTCGACCCATTGAACCTGTCGGATAATGCCGTCGTAGGGATCATACAGTCACAGGCTGCCACATCGTATCTCGCCCGATATGATGTGGCATTTTTTATGGAAGGAGTGGGAGGTTTGCTGAAAAATCGAGCGATTTGGACGCCTGTGCTGGTGGCGATCGGCGTGATCGTGCTCTGGGAAGCCTGCGTGCGTATTTTCGATGTGCCGCTGTACATTCTGCCGGCGCCGACGAAGATCCTGGAAGCGCTGGCGGAAAACCGCAGCGAGCTGGCGATGCACACACTGGTGACGCTGGAAGAAGCGGTGATCGGGCTGGTGATCGCGCTGGCTTTTGCGATGCTGACAGCGATCCTTATGGATCTCTCGAAAACGTTCCGTCACAGCGTCTATCCGCATCTGGTCGTCACGCAGACGGTGCCGGTGATGGTGCTGGCGCCGCTTTTCAGCATCTGGCTGGGCTTTGGCATGGCGCCGAAGGTGTTGATCGTCATCTTTATGTGCTATTTTCCGATCGCCATTTCCTTCGCCGACGGCTTGGCGCAGGTGAACCCGAAACAGGTGAATCTGCTCAAAAGCTTCCGCGCTTCGACGCGCCAGATCTACACGATGGTGAAGATCCCAGCAGCAGCGCCGAGCCTCTTCAGCGGTCTCAAAGTCGCGGCGACGTACTGCGTTGGTGGTGCGATCGTTGGCGAATGGATCTCGTCCTCGGCGGGGCTGGGCTACTACATGCTGCGCGTGAAAAACGGCTACATGCTGGACAAGGTTTTCGCAACGGTGGTCGTCGTGGTCGTCGTGAGCCTGCTCTTAAACGGTGCAGTCAGCCTGGCAAAACGCTGGCTCTGTCCGCATCACACTGTATCTAAATAGTAAGGAGAATGAAAAATGAAGAAAAAATTTGTATCGATGCTCTGTGTCGCTGCGCTGGCTGTGGGACTGACCGGCTGCGGCGGCGGAAATGACAATGCGGCTTCCACGAGCGCTGCCAGCGCTTCTGGCGAAAGCGATCTCCAGGAAGTCACGCTGATCTTAGACTATACCCCGAACACAAACCACACCGGCATCTATGTTGCGCAGGAAGAAGGCTACTTCGCAGACGAAGGCCTGGCTGTCAACATCATCGAGCCTGGCGACAACAACACCTCCGCAGCCCTCGTTGCTGCTGGCAAAGGGGAGTTCGGCGTCAGCTATCAGGAAGATGTGACCTACGCCCTCACTGGCGAAGAACCAATGCCGATCAAGGCGATCGCCACCGTCATCCAGCACAACACCTCCGGCTTTGCAGCGCTGAAGGATTCCGGCATCGAAGGGCCAGCGGATTTTGAAGGAAAAACCTACGCTGGCTGGCAATCCCCAAGCGAACAGGCCGTTATCGATGCAGTGATGACCGCTGCCGGCGCTGATCCATCCACCCTCACGATCGTCGGCTCCGACGGCAGCGGCGTGGCACAGCTCAACAACGGCATCGATCTGATCTGGGAATTCGAAGGCTGGGCGCTGACTCAGGCGCGTATGGACGGCATGGAATTCAATTACATGCCGCTGAATACCCTCGACGAACGCCTCGACTACTACACGCCAGTCATCATCACCAACGACGAAATGATCGAGAACGATCCGGAAACCGTACAGAAATTCATGAACGCCGTCAAGAAAGGCTATGAATATGCGATCGATAATCCGGAAGCTTCTGCCGAGATCCTTGCCGAATACATTCCTGAATACGACCTCGACTTCATCAAAGAAAGCCAGGCTTTCCTCTCTCAGGAATATGCACGCGACGCTGAATCCTGGGGCGTTATGAAAGACAGCGTCTGGGACGGCTACACCGAATTCATGCATGAAAACGGCCTCATCGACAAAACCATCCCAGCCAGCGATCAGTACACCAACGAATTTGTACAGTGATCAGGTGAAACGATGAAACTGGAAATCGACAAGCTTGCCGTCAGCTTTGACGGACGGACGATCCTGGGCGGGCTCTCCTTCGACGTCGCAGACGGCGAATTTGTGAGCCTGCTCGGTCCTTCTGGCTGCGGCAAAAGCACCATCTTAAACGTTCTCGCCGGCATCGTCACGCCAGAAGGCGGCACCGTCCGCGTCGACGGCGCCACGATCAGCGGCACCAGCGAGCATTTTGCCTACATGCCACAGGAAGATCTGCTCCTGCCCTGGAAGAGCATCCTCGACAACGTTTGTCTCTATGGCGCCATCCACGGCACAAAAAAAGAAGCCGCCGAGCGCGCCCGCGCCCTCTTCCCAGTCTTTGGACTCGCTGGTTACGAAGACGCTTATCCAGATGCCCTCTCCGGCGGCATGCGCCAGCGCGCAGCGTTTCTGCGCACAGCCATGTGCCAGGCAGACATCCTGCTCCTCGACGAGCCCTTCGGCGCGCTCGACGTCATCACCCGCGGCGACATGCAGGACTGGCTCCAAAACATGCGTAGCCAGCTCGGCAAGACAACCCTTCTCGTGACCCACGACATCGACGAAGCCATCTATCTTTCCGACCGCATTCTCGTGCTGAACGGTCGCCCGGCGTCCATCCGCGAAGAGATCACGATCAGCGAACGCGATCGCAGCCGCGACTGGCTCTACGCCCAGGGCGATCTGCGCACACGCATCCACCATCTGCTGAGTGAGGAGGCAAGCGCATGACCTTCGATGACAATCTTTTGAGCGACGCGCACATCCATCTTTCAGATTTCGCCGCGCGTTTTCTCGCTGCTCACGACGTGCTCACCATCGTGAGCGCCGCCACACCTGAGGAATGCAAAACCGCCCGGCAGCTGGCCGCAGCAAATCCGTACGTTTTTGTCTCCTGCGGCATCCATCCCTGGCATCTGCCGCCAAAGAACGACGGCGGCTTTGACATGATCAACGCCATAAACATGGTGGACATCCTCGGCGAGATCGGCCTCGATAACGTCTGGTGCGACAGCGACCTTGACGAGCAGCGCAAATGGTTTAGCGATCAGCTCAAGTTCGCCATAAACAGCGGGCGTCCCGTCGTTCTCCACATCAAAGGCATGGAGCAGGAAGCGCTGGAGATTCTCCGCCACCATCCCAACACCTACCACGTGCACTGGTACTCCTGCCTGGATTATCTCGACGACTACCTCGCCCTCGGCTGCTACATGAGCGTCGGCCCATTTCCGTCCATCGATCCAGCCGTTGCCGCCGTCGCCGGCCTTGCAGCGGATGCTGACTTTATCGACAAAAAGAGCCATTGTATATCATTCCTCCAAATTATTTTTCTCACACAGCCCGTCATTGAGCGAGCATCGTTCACATTCCGGCCTGCGCGCCGAGCAGCAGCGCCGTCCGTGCCAGATCAGCAGATGATGCGCGTGCGACCATCTCTCCCTGGGCAGAACGTCCCTCAGCTGCTTTTCCACGCCCGAGGCCGTCGTCGCGTCGGCCAGACCAATGCGGCGCGAAACCCGAAAAACGTGCGTATCCACGGGAATCTGATCGTCGCCGAAGGCGGCCAGCAGCACCACGCCCGCCGTCTTTTGTCCCACGCCGGGCAGCGCCATGAGCTTTTTGCGGTCGCACGGCACCTCGCCGTTATACTGTTCGACCAGCGCTCGACTGGCCGCGACGATGTTCTTTGCCTTATTATGATACAGTCCGCAGCTTTTAATGTGCGGCTCCAGCTCCTCGGGCGTGAGCTTTGCCATGGCGAATGCATCGGGATAGAGCCTGAAGAGCGGCTCCGTCACCTGGTTGACACGCCTGTCGGTACACTGAGCTGAAAGAATCGTTGCAATCAGCGTTTCATAGGGATTTGTAAAGTGCAGCTCCGCCTGCGCCTCGGGATAAAGCCCTTCAAGGGCGTCCAGTACGGCGTCAACCTTCTCGTGCGTCATATCGTCACACCTCACCATTATAAAAACACTATATATTGTAACACTTTTTCGAGCGTTTGCCTACCGGCGCACTGTTATTTTTTCACTTTGAGAGAACGGTCAGTCGCGCGCGGGCGTCCGGCCGCTTATCGACCATGTACAGTCCGATCAGATTGGCCGGATGTTCGCGCGAGAGCACCTCCTGTACCGGCCGGACATATTCCACCGGAAATTGCAGCGAAAGTCCACAGCCCACAGCCACCTCGCGCGGCGTTGAGAGTACGCGTACGGGAATCCCGCGCCGTGACAGAATCGATTCATAGTGCAGCACCTGCTGCCGGGACCGGAATGCGGCGATGCCATAAACGTCCATAATGCAAAACCTCCCGGAGCATATCTTTTTTGTCGCTCCCATACACTGTATGGCAAATCAAAACGCGATGTGCGGAGGTAATGCCCGTGGACGTTTATTTGGACAACGCGGCGACCAGCCACCCCAAGCCGCAGCCCGTTATCGACGCGGTGCTCGCGGCGCTGACCGTCATGAACGGCAATCCCGGGCGTTCCGGACACATGAGAGCGCTGGGCGGCGCGCGGATGCTGCTCAAATGCCGCGAAACGCTCTCCGCGCTCATGAACGCGCCGTCCGGCGGCCATGTGGTCTTTTGCTTCAACGCGACCGACGCGCTCAACATGGCCATAAAGGGCAGTCTGCGCGTGGGCGATCACGTCGTTTCAACGCTCATGGAGCACAATTCCGTGCTGCGTGTGCTCAAGGGGCTGGAAGCGCGCGGCCTGATCGAGGTCACGCTGCTCTCTCCCGATGAAAGCGGCACGGTGTCTGATAAGCAGTTTGAAAGGGCGCTGCGCCGCAACACGGCGCTGTGCATATCAACGCACGCTTCGAACGTTACCGGCGCGATTCAGCCGGTCGCGGCCATCGGCGATTGCCTGTCAAAGCATGGCGTGCGCTATCTCATCGACGGTTCTCAGGCCATCGGCCATGTTCCCGTGGATGTGAGCGCTCTCAAATGCGCGCTCTATGCCTTTCCCGGTCACAAGGGGCTGCTTGGCCCGCAGGGCACGGGCGGACTGTACATCGCGCCCGACACGCCGCTGGAAACCTTCCGCGAGGGCGGCACAGGCTCCAGCTCGGAAAGTATGCTCCAGCCCGCCGATCCGCCGGAATGTTACGAGAGCGGCACGGTCAATCTGCCGGGGATCGCCGGATTGCAGGCCGGCGCGGCGCTCGTCTCCGAAGAGGGCCGTAAGCATTGGGCGCGCGAGCGGGAGCTGACGCGGATGCTCTACGACGGCCTCAGCGCTATGGAGACGGTTACGCTCTATTCACCTGCCGAGGATGCCGCGCGCGTGGGCGTTGTCAGCTTCAATCTGGGCGACCGTATGTCAACCGCCGTCGCTGACGCGTTGGATCAGCGCGGGATCGCCGTTCGGGGCGGACTGCACTGCGCGCCCGGTATGCACGGCTGGCTCAGAACGCTGCGGCGCGGCACGGTGCGCGTCAGCCCAAGCTGGCAGAATACGCCCGAGGACATTGATTATCTTCTCGCCGTTTTGCGGGATATGGAGCGCTGACCCGCCCGCAATATCAAAAGCGCCGCGGCCTTCAAGGGGCGCAAACGGCGCTTTCTCACTTTACTTTTCGATCTTTTCAGTCAGCAGCTCGACGGCCTTGCGCAGCTGCGCGTCCTTTGCAGGATCGGGCTGCTCGGCGTTGATTTCATCGTCTTCTTCGGGCGCGATCACCACATCCGGCTCGATGCCCGTGCCGTGGATCGAGCGGCCGTTGGGCGTATAGTAGCTTTCGGTCGTCATGTGCAGCCCTGCGCCGTCACCGCCGAACGTGGTGATCGTCTGCACGATGCCCTTGCCGAACGTCGTCTCGCCCACCACCTCGGCCACGCCGTAATCCTGAAGCGCGCCGGTCAGCACCTCGGACGCGCTGGCTGAAAAGCCGTTGACCAGCACGGCCATGGGCAGGTCCACGCCGCCCTTTTCCGAATAGAAGCTCTGCCGCTCGCCATGGCGATTTTCCATGTAAACGACCAATCCCTCGTCGAGCAAGCGATCGGCAATATCCAGCACGTCGCCGAGCAGGCCTCCGGGATTATCGCGCAGATCGATGACCAGCGCGCTTACCTTCTGTTTAAGCAGCGCGTCGAGCGCCTCGTTAAAGCCCGCGACGTCGTCGCCCATGAACTCGTATATGGCGATATAGCCGATATTGCCCTCCAGCACGCTGTATTCCACGCGATTGATGGTCACAGTGTCGCGCGTAACGTTGAACGTCAGCTCTTCACCGCCGCGCAGCACGGTCACGTCCACGCCGGTATACTGCTCGCCGCGAATCATGTCCACCGCCCGATTGAGCTGCTCGGCGGAGCTGCCGGTCAGCGTTTCGCCCGCGATGGCCGTTACAATATCGCCCGAGCGAATACCGGCCCTGCGCGCGGGGCTGTTGGCATAGGCGCGCGTCACATAGAGCTTATCGTCGCTTCCGGCCAGCAGCTGCACGCCGATGCCGTAATAAACGCCCTCCTCGTAGGTTTGCTCCTCTTCAACGTCCTCGGGCGTCTGATAATAGGTATAGGGATCGTTCAGGGAGGCCGTCATGCCGTCGATCGCGCCCAGAATCAGCTGATCCGCGTCCACGTCGATGTAATAATCGTTCGTGATCATTTCATAGACTTCATTCAATCGCGCATAGCGATCCAGCTCGTCGATTTCCGCCTGCGTGATGGGGCGGCTGACCGAATGAGTTCTCGTTATATTCAGCGCCAGTACGCCCGCGCCCATCAGAGCGGCCAGGCACAGCGCGACGCACAGCGCCAGAGCGATCATCGCCCTGTTTTGATTTTTCTGAGACATAGGTTTTTCTCGCTTTTCTTAGAATGAACTTGAAAGCAGGAACAGAATGTCTCTGCACCTGCCTTCACATATTGCGCGCTGCCGTTAAATGCGGCGGCCCTTCTCGTTGGCGTTTTTGCCGAGCAGCATCATCATTTTGAACGTCACCGCATCGTCGAACGCACGCAGATCCAGTCCAATGATGCGCTGCACCTTGTCCAGACGATAGATCAGCGTATTGCGGTGGATGTACAGCTGACGCGCCGTTTCGGACAGATTCAGGCTGTTTTCAAAGAACTTTTCAATGGTGTGGATCATTTCGTCGTTAAACAGGCGCGCCGTTTTGCGATTGAACAGCAGGCTGTTGTAGCGCTGCCCCATCTCGCGCGGCACATCGGCCAGGAAGCGCTCGATCAGCATCTTGCGATAGATGAACACATACTCTTCCTTGCGATAGATGCGGCCCACGTCGATGGCGCGGCGCGCCTCGCGCATGGATTCGCTCAGCAGGCCCAGCGTGGGCTTCATTTCGCCGATGCCGATATAGACCTGGTGATTGGCCTCGCTCATGAAGGTGTTCTCAATCGCCTGTCCCAGCTGGTCGATGTCGTCGTAATCGCCCTGCTCGTCCAGCTTTTTGACCAGCACCAGCGTGTGGCGGTCCATCTCGACCACCGCATCGTCGCTGTTGTCGCCGGTAATGGCGGAGAGGATGTTCAGCGCCGATTCTGCGTCAACGTTCTGCAAGTGCAGCATTACGACGCAGCGATCCTGCTCCAGCGCGATTTCATGCTCGAGCGCCATGGTTTCCATTTCAGCGCCCTCGACCTCGCCGCGCAGAATGCTGCGGAAGGTCTGCTCGCGGTCGGCGTTGGGCAGCTCGACGCGCGTCATGGAGCTGACCAGCTCGCTCGCCAGTATGGCGCAGCTGCACACGTCCGACGAATCGCCGGGCAGGCACAAAAACAGCGGCTGCGTGCCCTCTGTGCCGATCAGCGTAAAGCCGCCATACACCAGCGGCTGCGTGGGATTGCTGCGCAGCACCTCGGGCAGCGTCAGCTCACGATCGTTGCCCTCGGGCAGTATGACCTGTCCATTGGTGTCGAGCAGCATGATATTCATATCGAGCCGTGCAAGAACTCTGGAAATTTTGGCGAGCACTCTATGATCCAAATACATCTTTTTAGCTCCCTTCCTTATCTTGTCCTAATTATATATTGAATCGCGGAAAATGGCAATCACTTTCCGGCAATTAGGCTCGAAATAATTGTTAAATAAATTTGAATTATGCTCACTGGTTATCTGTTTTGCACAATTCAACGCCCACTGTGACGAACGTATTTTCGTCACGTGCAAATTGCAGCCAAACAAAGCGTTCCCGACGCCTGCCCAATGACAGATGCCGGGAACGCCTGATTATGCGTCTTTCCAGGAAAACCGATTCGAAAGGATGTTGACCGTCCTGCCGCCGGTAACGTGGATCACGCCGCCGCTGCACTCGGCCTTGCGGACGGATTTGCCCACCTTGATGCGCGCTTCGCCCGTGCCCAGCGCCGCCAGATAGTCGATATGCCTGGGCAGTATGCAAACCTCGCCTTCGACGGTGCGAACGACAACGCTGTCCACGTCGCCCTCATAGACCATCGCGTCCGGCGTAACGATTTTCAAATGAATGCCCGCCATACTTACTCACCCTTTTTGGCCTTTTCAATCGCCTCGTCGATCGTGCCGACAAACAGGAACGCGCTCTCGGGCAGATCGTCGTGCTTGCCCTCGATGATCTCCTTAAAGCCGCGGATGGTTTCCTTGAGCGGCACATAGCGACCCTGCATACCGGTGAACTGCTCGGCCACGCTGAAGGGCTGGCTCAGGAAGCGCTGGATCTTACGCGCGCGCGCCACGATCAGCTTGTCCTCGTCGGACAGCTCGTCCATGCCCATGATGGCAATGATGTCCTGAAGCTCCTTGTAGCGCTGCAGAATACTCTGCACGCCGCGCGCCACTTCGTAGTGCTCTTTGCCGACGATTTCCGGCGACAGGATGCGGCTGGTGGAATCCAGCGGATCGACGGCCGGGAAAATGCCCAGCGAGGAAATGCTGCGGCTCAGAACGGTGGTTGCGTCCAGATGCGCGAACGTCGTGGCCGGCGCGGGGTCGGTCAGGTCGTCGGCAGGCACATAAACGGCCTGAACCGACGTGATCGAACCCTTGCGGGTCGAGGTGATGCGCTCCTGCAGCGCGCCCATTTCCGTGGCCAGCGTGGGCTGATAGCCGACGGCGCTGGGCATACGGCCAAGCAGTGCGGACACCTCGGAGCCGGCCTGCGTGAAGCGGAAAATGTTGTCAATGAAGAGCAGCACGTCCTGATTTTCGCGGTCACGGAAGTATTCGGCCATGGTCAGGCCGGACAGCGCCACGCGCATACGGGCTCCCGGCGGCTCGTTCATCTGGCCGTAGACCAGCGCGGTCTTGCCCAGAACGCCGCTTTCCTTCATTTCGTTGTAGAGGTCGTTGCCCTCGCGCGTGCGCTCGCCGACACCGGTGAAAACCGACAGGCCGCCATGCTCGGTGGCAATGTTGTGAATAAGCTCCATGATCAGAACGGTTTTGCCGACGCCGGCGCCGCCGAACAGACCGATCTTGCCGCCCTTGGAATAGGGCGCGATCAGATCGACGACCTTGATGCCCGTCTCGAGAATCTCCTCCGTGCTCTGCTGATCCTCATAACTGGGCGCGGGGCGATGGATGGGCCAATGCTCCTTCGCTTCGGGCGCGGGCATTTCGTCGATCGGCTCACCCAAGAGGTTGAATATGCGGCCCAGGCACTCCTTGCCCACCGGCACCTCGATGGGGGAGCCGGTGTCAATGGCCTGGGTGCCGCGCGTCAGGCCGTCGGTGCTGCTCATGGCGATGCAGCGCACGACGTTGTCGCCGATGTGCTGCGCCACTTCGGCGATCAGCTTGCGGCCGCTAAAGTGAATTTCTATGGCGTTCAAAAGCGCCGGCATATGGTTATCCTCGAATCGGATATCCAGAACCGGGCCGATCACCTGCACAATCGTGCCGATGTTGCGCGTTTCCATCTTCATAACTCCTATCTTTTACTGTTCCGCACCGGCCACGATTTCCGTGATCTCCTGCGTGATCGAGCTCTGGCGGGCGCGATTGTAATGCAGGCTCAGATCGGCGATCATCTGATCGGCGTTCTTGGTCGCGGAATCCATCGCGTTGCGGCGGGAGGCCATTTCGCAGGCCACCGCGTCGCACACGGCGCCGTAAAGACAGCCCGTCAGGTAATCCGGCATAATCGCGTCGAGCAGCTGCTCAGGATTCGGCTCCATGATCATCTGGCTGTGAGACGACGGCTGCTCGGGCCGCTTAATCGGCAGCAGCTCCGTCGCCTGCGCGTTCTGCGTCATGGCCGAAACAAACGTCGTATCGACCAGCGTCACGCGGCTGAAGCGCCCCTCCAGATAGCCCTCAATGAGCAGATCGGCCATCGCGCGGCAGTCGCCTGCCGTCACATATTCCGCCTTGATGTAATCGCCGCTGAGTATGGGCGCGCCTCTGTGCGTATAGCGATCCACAGCCTTCTTGCCGATGGGCAGCACGACGCTCTCGCCGTTTATCAGCTCGTCGGCAATCTTAAAGACGGCGGCGTTATAATGGCCGGCCAGTCCGCGGTCGCCCGCGATCACCACGACGCACGTCCTGCCGTCCGCCGCTTCGTTGAAAAACGGCGATTCCACATCGCGATGCGCGGCGATGTCGCCCACGATCTGGCGAATCGACGTCATATACGGCCGCGTATCCTCCATGCGCTGGCGGGCGCGTCTCAGCTTCGAGCCGGCTACCAGCTGCATGGCGGAAGTGATCTGCTTCGTGCTTTCGACGCTGCGTATGCGGAGCTTGATGTCCTTCATTGATGCCCCGGCCATACGATCAGCCCTCCTGACATACGTGCAGCTTGATGTAGTCCTGCGTGAAATCGGTCAGCGCCGTCTTGAGCTTCTCCTCGTTGGCCGCGTCGAGCGCGCCGGTGGTACGGATGGCCTCCAGCACGTCGGAATACTGTGCGGCCATGCGGCGGTACAGTTCCTGCTCGTAATCGGGAATCAGCTCGACGGGCACTTCGTTCAGATAATTGTGAACGACGGCGTAGAGTATGCACACCTGATTTTCAACGTCCACCGGCGAGGAATGGTTCTGCTTGAGCACGGCCACAATGCGCTCGCCCTGATTAAGGCGCGCCTTGGTGTCCGCGTCCAGATCGGAACCGAACTGTGCGAAGGATTGCAGCTCGCGGTACTGGCTGTAGATCAGCTTGAGCGTACCGGAAACCTTCTTCATGGCCTTGATCTGAGCGTTGCCGCCGACACGGGAAACGGAAATGCCGGGGTTGATGGCCGGCATGACGCCCGCGTGGAACAGCTCCGTCTCAAGGAAGATCTGGCCATCGGTGATGGAAATGACGTTGGTCGGGATGTAAGCCGACACGTCGCCGGCCTGCGTCTCGATAATGGGCAGCGCCGTCAGGGAGCCGCCGCCATGCTCTGGAGAAATGCGCGCAGCACGCTCCAGCAGGCGGGAGTGCAGATAGAACACGTCGCCCGGATAGGCCTCGCGTCCCGGCGGGCGGCGAATCAGCAGCGACAGCGCGCGGTACGCGACGGCGTGCTTGGACAGATCGTCGTAAACGATCAGCACGTCCTTGCCCTGCTTCATAAAGTATTCGCCCATCGTGCAGCCGGAATACGGCGCGATGTACTGAAGCGGCGCCAGTTCCGACGCAGTAGCCGACACGACGAT
>OLPR01001586.1_pt1 | contig 18432 bp, 17 predicted proteins | sample 1672761 | NCBI WGS metagenome assembly OLPR01 (sample SAMEA3136721, study PRJEB25190) | human gut metagenome | biome: human gut; feature: human-associated habitat; material: faeces | place: Austria | collected 2013 | reverse complement strand
CAGCATAGCTGGCGGTTTTTTGTCTCGCTTTGTGGCTCGACACGCTAAAGCGAATAAATAAAAGTTGGAATATTTTTATTCCAACTTTTTATATTTTTATTTATTTGAATAATTTACATTTGAAGTTTCGATATTTTCTTTTTCTATTCCTTTTTTATGTAATTTTTCTCTTTTTAAATTATCTTTAGCTACAGTCATTAGTAATTTAATTCTATTTGTTTGATTAGATTCACTTGCACCTGGATCATAATCTACAGGAGAAATATTTGCATTAGGATATTTTTCTCTAATTGTTTTAATAACACCTTTACCAACAACATGGTTAGGTAAACAAGCAAAAGGTTGAACACAAATAATATTTGGAATTCCATGTTCAATATATTCAATCATCTCTGCAGTTAGGAACCAACCTTCACCGGTTTGATTACCAATAGATAAAATATCTTTTACAGTACTTTCTAAATGCCAAATATTGCAAGGTGGTAAATAATCTTTTTTAGATTTGGCTAATGCTTCCTTTGAATCTTTTTCTAATATATCTATTAAACTAATTGCAGCTTTTGATATTTTTGCAACTACAGGATTTGTTCTTAATAAACTATTAAATGTAACTTTATGTGTTGCCATAAATTTAATAAATCCCATAAAATCCGGAAGAACAACTTCTGCGCCCTCTTTTTCTAATAAATCAGCAACGAAATTATTTCCAAAAGGATGATATTTTATTAAAACTTCTCCAACAATTCCAACTTTTGGTTTTTCAATAGATGTATCTAATTCAATTTTTTCGAAGTCATCAACTATATCATAAATACTTTGTTTAAATTCTTTACTTTTTCCATTTTTTAGTATTTCTTTACATTTTTCCATCCATTTATCAAATAAAGCTTGAGTCTCTCCTTTATTTTTTTCATATGCTCTATTTTTTGTTAACATTTTTTGTAAAAGATCACCATATAATACTCCTCTTAATAATTTTTCTAATAAAGGAATAGTTAATTTAAATCCTGGTACTTTTTCCATACCAACTACATTAAATGATATAACTGGAATATTTGGATATCCAGCATCTTTTAGAGCTTTTCTGATAAATCCGATATAATTTGTTGCTCTACAGCCACCACCAGTTTGTGACATGATTAAAGCAGTTTTGTTTGGATCATATTTACCAGATTCAAGAGCTTCTATCATTTGACCAGTAACTAGTATAGATGGATAGCATGCATCATTATTAACATATTTTAAACCAGTTTCAACAGTTTTTTGAGTGCATTCTCTTAATAGAACCAGATTATATCCTGCAGTTCTCATTGCTGTTTCTAATAATTCAAAATGTATTGGTGCCATTTGAGGGCAAAGAATAGTATAATCTTTTTTCATTTCTTTAGTAAATATTTTTTTGTTTATTCCATAATTTCCATCATTTGCTTCATCATTTTTTGCAGCTAATCTTTTATTCATACTAGCTAATAATGAACGAATACGAATTCTAACAGCACCTAAGTTATTTACTTCATCTATTTTTATTAATGTATACATTTTTCCATAGCTAGATAATATTTCTTCAACTTGGTCTGTAGTTACTGCATCAACTCCACAACCAAAAGAATTTAATTGAATTAATTCTAAGTTGTCATGGTGTCCTACAAATTCAGCAGCAGCATATAGTCTAGCATGAAATACCCATTGATCAACAACTCTTAAAGGACGTTTGGCTTCTACTTGGTTTGCAACACTATCTTCTGTTAAAACGCATAATCCAAGACTTGTAATTAATGTATCAATACCATGATTTATTTCTGGATCAGAATGATAAGGCCTTCCTGCAAGAACAATACCCTTTAAATTATGTTTGTCAATGTAATCAATTGCTTCTTTACCTTTTTCGTAAATATCATTTTTAAAATGTTGATATTCTTCTTCTGCTTTTTGTGCAGCTTCCATTAATTCTTTTTTATTAAAATTGTATTCTTTAAATTCGTCTAATTCTAAAATTCTCTTTGTTAAATTCTTAGCGTCAAAAGGTAAGAATGGATTTAAGAATTTTATATCAGGATTTTTAAGTTCTTCTACATTATTTTTTAATACTTCAGAATATGAAATAACAATTGGACAGTTGTAATGATTATCAGCTTTTTCATATTCTTTTCTAGAATAAGGCATACATGGATAGAAAATTGTTTTTATACCATTTTGTATTAAACTTATTATATGTCCATGTGATAGTTTTGCAGGATAGCAAACTGATTCAGATGGCATAGATTCCATACCTTTTTCATAAGTCTTTCTGTTACTTTTTTCAGAAATAATTACTCTAAATCCTAAAGAAGTAAAGAAAGTGAACCAGAAAGGATAATCTTCATACATGTTTAAAACTCTAGGAATACCTATTGTACCTCTAGGAGCATCTTTCTCATCTAAAGGTTTGTAATTAAATAATCTTTCTTGTTTATATTTAATTAGGTTAGGTAATTCACTATTTCCTGTAACTATGCCTGCACCTTTTTCACAACGATTTCCAGAAATATGTTTATGTCCATTGTTAAATGTGTTTATTGTTAATAAGCAGTGATTTTCACATCTATTACAACGTGCATGTGAAACTTTAATTTCTAATTTATCTAAATCATCATTTTTAGTAATTGTAGAGTAGTATTCCATATCAAAGTTTGATTCATATTGTTGTCTAGCAAGGATTGCAACACCATATGCACCCATTAAACCAGATATGTCTGGTCTTACTACGTCTTTACCAACTATTTTTTCAAATGCTCTTAAAACAGCGTCATTATAAAAAGTTCCACCTTGTACTACTATGTGATCACCTAAAGTACTTACATCCCTAACTTTCATAACTTTTTGAATAGCATTTTTTATAACTGAATAAGAAAGTCCGGCAGAGATATCTCCAACACTATATCCTTCTTTTTGAGCCTGTTTAATTTTAGAGTTCATAAATACAGTACATCTAGAACCTAAATCAACAGGCCTTTTAGAAACTATTGCTTCTTGCACAAATTTTTCTATAGATAAGTTAAGACTTTTTGCAAAAGTTTCAATAAAAGAGCCACAGCCTGAAGAACAAGCTTCATTAAGCATTATATTATCAATAGCTCCATTTTTAAGTCTTATATATTTCATATCTTGTCCACCAATATCTACTATACTAGTTACATTTGGTTGGAATTTTTTAGCAGCTGTATAATGTGCTATTGTTTCGATTTCATTTAAATCTACATTTAAAGCTGTTTGAATTAGCTTTTCACCATATCCTGTAACACCGCTAAATCTTATTTTTGCTTTTTTAGGTAATACAGAATAAAGTTCTTTTAACATTTTCATAACGCTTTTTAAAGGATTACCTTCGTTATTTGCATATAATGAATATAATAGATTATCTTCATTATCAGTTAATACTAATTTAGTTGTAGTGGAACCTGCATCTATTCCTATAAAGCAATCTCCTTCAAAAGAATCCAAATCTTTCCTAGGAACTTTAGTAGTCTCATGTCTTTCTTTAAATTTAGTATATTCATCCATAGAATCAAAAAGTGGGTCTATTGGATGTGTTGTATTGTCTTGAGAATTTCTTAAATTATGTATTTTTTGTTTTAATTCTTCAATAGAAATTGGAGTATTGTCAATTGCATCTAAACAAGCTCCTTTAGCTACTAAAAGATGTGCTTCATCTGGAACAACAATTTCCTCAGGTTTCAAATGAAGAGTTTCTATAAATCTTTTTCTTAATTCTGGAAGATAATTTAAAGGTCCTCCTAAAAATGCAACAGTACCTCTAATAGGTCTTCCACAAGCAAGTCCGCTAATAGTTTGATTTACTACTGCTTGAAAAATTGAAGCTGCAATATCTGATTTTTCGGCTCCTTCATTTATTAAAGGTTGTACGTCAGTTTTTGCAAAAACACCACAACGTGATGCAATAGGATAAATAGTTGTATAATCTTTTGCAAGCTCATTAAGTCCTGCAGTATCTGTATCTAGTAAAGATGCCATTTGATCTAAGAATGCACCAGTACCACCAGCACAAGTTCCATTCATTCTTTGTTCAATTGATTGATCAAAATATATTATTTTTGCATCTTCTCCACCTAATTCTATAACTACATCTGTTTGTGGAATGAATTTTTCTACAGCTCTTTTACAAGCTACCACTTCTTGAATAAAAGGTAGCCCTAAGAATGTAGCAGCAGACATTGCTCCAGATCCTGTAAGAGCGATTGTGAATTTGCTGTTTGGAAATTTTTCAGGTAATGATTCCAAAACTTTACAAACAGTATTTTTAGTATCTGAAAAATGTCTTGTGTAATCAGAATATATTTCTTTTTTATTAGAATCTATAACTACAATTTTTACTGTTGTTGACCCAACGTCTAGACCAACATGAAGTATATTTTCCATATGTTTCTCCTTTCATAACTTTTGTAAAAAAGCATAATTTTACAAGCTAATTTTATACGGAAAATGGGGTTTTGTCAAATTGAAAAAAATGGAAATAATCCTTCTTTTTATGTAGTATTCATTAATATAAGAAATAGAACTAATTTAAAAAAAGAGGAGTTCTATTTTATACTTGTCTTTCATAATAATTAATCAAGAAAAAGGAGGGATAAAATGAAAAAGAAAGAAGGTATTTTCATTGTATTATTTTTAATATTAATTGTAGTAATTTTAGGGGTGGTAATATATTTTTCTAACAAAAATAAAATTGAAAAAAACGAAATAATAGAAGAATATACTCCAGAAGAAGAAATAAGTGATGAACAATTAAGGAATACAATTATTTCATTATATTTTATTAATAAAGATAACGGAGAAATAAATCCAGAAGCTAGAACAATAAATGCTAATGACCTGATAGATAATCCATATAAATATTTATTAGAACAGTTAATAGGAGGACCAAAAAATGATAGATTAGAAAAAGCTATACCAGAAAATACAGTGTTAAATAATGTCGAACTAAAAGAAGATATTTTATATATAGATTTTTCGCATGAATTTATAAATAATGCGAAGGAAGGAAAAGAAAATGAAAGCAAAATTTTAGAAACTATAGTGAAAACAGTTACAGAATTAAACGAAGTAAATTCTGTAAAAATATTAATAGATGGGGAAGAAAATAAATGTTTTAAAGATGAGCAAATAAATTTTGAAAAAACTTTTTCAAGGTCAGATTATTGATTTTTTAGAAATTGAACGAAATTTTTTGTTTTTAATAAAATAGTGAATTTATTTAAAAAATTTTCAACTTGATAAAGTGAACAAATTATATTATTTTTTTTATTTACAATATTATTTTTTTGAATATCCATACAAAACCTCCAAGTTTGAAAAATTTATATATATATTATATAATATGAAAGGAAATTTATTATTGTGTAAAAAAACGTGATTAAATTTCATTGGGCTGTATTATTTGTGAAGCCACTATTTATAAATTGGGGAATAATTATGGAGTTAAAAGAAAATGAAAGAATAGATGACTTAGAATATAAAGGATTAAAAATAATACAAAACGAAAAATATTTTTGTTTTGGAATAGATAGTATTCTATTAAGTGATTTTGCAAAAGAAATAAAAAAGAATGCCACAATTTTAGATATTGGGACAGGAACAGGAATAATTAGTATTTTATTATCTAAAAAAACAGAATGTAAAAAAATATATGCATTAGAGGTACAAGAAGAAATTTCTGAAATGGCGATGCGTAGTGTGAAATTAAATAAATTGGAAAATAAAATACAAATAATAAATGATAATATTAAAAATATAGGAAGATATTTACAAAATAATTCTATAGATGCAATTGTTACAAATCCGCCATATAAAAGAGAAAACTGTGGAGTAAAAAATGAAAATATAAATAAGTTAATATCAAGACATGAAATTACCGCTAATTTAGAAGACTTTATTTCAAATGGAAGTAAAATATTAAAAGATAAAGGAAATTTTTATATGGTAAATAGACCAGAGAGATTAGCTGAAATAATAACTTTGTTTAAGAAATATAAAATTGAACCAAAAAAATTAAGAATGGTTTATTCTAAAATTAATAGTAAACCAAATTTAATTTTAATAAAAGGTGTAAAAAATGCAAAACCGTTTTTGGAAATAGAAAAACCATTAATTATTTATAATAATGATAATACATATACAGATGAAATATTAGAAATATATAATAAAAAATAGGAGGAAAAATGAAAGGAAAACTTTTTATAGTAGCAACGCCAATTGGAAATTTAGAAGATATAACGTTAAGAGCAATAAATATTTTGAAATCTGTAGATATTATTATAGCAGAAGATACTAGACATTCATTAAAATTACTTAATCATTTGGAAATTTCTAAACCGTTAATTAGTTACCATAGACATAATGAAGAAGAGAAAACAGACATTATTTTGGACAAAATAGATGAGGGAAGTGATATTGCATTAATTTCTGATGCGGGAACCCCTGTTATATCAGATCCTGGGGAAATAATTGTAAAAAAAGCATTAAAAAGAAATATAGAAGTTATTCCAATTCCAGGGGCTTGTGCAATAATAACTGCTTTGATGGCTGCAGGAGTGAATACAAGAAAGTTTAGTTTTTATGGTTTTTTGTCAATTAATAAAAAATTAAGAATAAAGGAATTAGATCAAATAAAAAATAATAAAAGTACAATTATTTTATACGAGGCTCCACATAAAATAATAAATACTTTAAAAGATTTAGAAGAATATGTTGGAGAAAGGCAAATTGTTTTAGCAAGAGAATTAACTAAAATACATGAAGAATTTATAAGAGGAAATATTAAAGAGGTACAAGCAAAATTAGGTTCACCTAAAGGAGAATATGTAATCATAATTAATGAAGATGATTCAAAGAATGAAAATGAAGAGAGTGTAATAAATAAATTAACTGTTGAAGAACATTATAAGTATTATGAAAAAATGGGACTTAATAAAAAAGAAATAATAAAGAAAATTGCAAAAGATAGAGGAGTACCAAAAAACGAAATATATCAACAATTTATAGAAAAATAAAAGATTGTAACTTATAGTTACAATCTTTTTCTATATACTAATAAAATTATTTTTCTTCAGTTTTAGATAAATTCTCTATACATTTTGGGCAAACTAATTTATCTTTGTAAGTTATTAATTTTTTTGTACTTCCGCAAAAAATACAATTAGGTTCGTATTTTTTTAGAACTATGGAAGATCCATCAACATATATTTCAATAGGATCTTTTTCTTTTATGTCAAATTTATTTCTTAACTCTATAGGAATAACAACTCTTCCTAATTCATCCACTCTTCTTACAATTCCTGTTGATTTCATTTACAATCCTCCCTAATCAAATTAAACGACAAATTATACTACAATAATATCATATAAAATCTTTTTGGTCAATAATTTAAGGAGAATTATACTTTCCTATTTTTGGGAATTATTTGTATAAAATGAATGCTTGCTTAATAAAATGAAATATGGAGGAAATATAATGTTAAATAAATTATGGCCAGTATTTATTATTATATCTTTTATATATGGATTACTTAATTTTAATATGGATCAATTAAATAATTCTATTTTTGAGTCATGTAAACAAACTATAGAAATGATATTAAATTTTATGGGTGTTATGTGCATGTGGAATGGAATAATGGAAATTATCAAGGAAACTACACTAATTAATAAAATAACCAAATGTTTAACTCCTATTATGAAGTTCTTATTTCCAGATATTAGAAAAGAAAGCAAAGCATATGCAGAAATATCGATGAATATTGTTGCAAATTTGTTAGGATTGGGAAATGCAGCTACTCCATTAGGGTTAAAAGCAATTAAATCATTACAAGAAGAGAACAAAAATAAAAATGAATTATCTAATTCTATGATAATGTTTATAGTCTTAAATACTATGTCAATACAAATAATTCCAACTACTGTAATTGCAATACGAAGCTCACTTCGGATCTACGAATCCATCTAATATAATATTACCTATATGGATAGCTACCATTGTAGCTGCTGTTTTTGGAATTGGGTCAGTTAAGATTTTTTCTAAAAAAGGAGTTAATAAATGAGTTTTATAAATTACATTTCGACAATAATAATTCCATTTGTTATTGTTTTTGCAATAGGATATGGGATAATTGAAAAAAAGAATGTTTATGATATTTTTATTGTAGGAGCTAAAAAAGGAGTTAAAATAGTAATAAAATTATTTCCTACATTATTGGCTATATTTTTAGCAATTAACTTATTAAGAAGTTCGGGAATAGTAGACTTTGTAATAAATTTAATGTCTCCAATATTAAAATTTTTAAATATTCCTGAAGAAATAATGCCGTTAGCAATATTAAGACCTATTTCCGGAAGTGCGTCAATGGGAATTGCGACCAATATTATGCAAGAGAATGGTGTGGATAGTAAAATAGGCTTAATTGCGTCAACAATAATGGGAGCCACAGAAACAACTTTTTATACAATAGCATTATATACAAGTTCAATTGGAGTTAAAAAGATAAGATTTACATTGGTTTCATCATTAATAGCGAATACTGCAGGAGTAACTACAGCAATATTAATATTTAGTTTATAAAGTACTTATAGTTTTTTAAACAATATTAAGTTTAATTATATGTAGAAATTTGTCGAAGAGTTTTTGTTGACAAATAAATAAAAGGGGAGTAAGATTAATAAAATTAATTCAAAGAGGAAATATGTTTTTTAAAATATTAATTTTTATTTCAATATATTTTTTTATTAAAAAAATTATTCAAAGAATTATTTCTAAAAAAATCCAAAAAAAATTAAAAGATAGTTAATAATCTTACAGAAGGAGCAATTTTTATATGTATATAATTATTATAGCTCCCCCAATAAAATAATTACGTAAAAAAATAATATAATGTTCCTTCTGTAGCCCCCATATATTTACCAATGATAAGTTTCGTTATTAGAAATTTTAAAAGCTCTAAATAATTGTTCTAATAAAAATACTCGTATTAATTGATGGGGAAATGTCATTTTAGAAAAACAAATTTTTTCATTTGCAGTTTCTAAAACCTCGGTAGATATTCCTAATGTCCCACCAATAATAAATGTAATAGAGCTAGTATAATTTAGAGCAATAGAATCGATTTTATAAGAAAATTCTTCGGAAGAAAATTGTTTTCCATGTAAATCTAAACATATTATATAAGAATCTTTTTTTAGATGTGATAATATTTTTTTACCTTCTATATTTTTTATATTATCGATAATTTTGTCATTTAATTTAGTAGGTAATTTTTCATCTGAAAGTTCAATTATATTTAGATTACAATATTTAGAAACTCTTTTAGAATATTCGTTTATTGCATCCTTAAAAAAATTTTCTTTAATTTTTCCAATACATATTATATTAATAGTTAACATGGCAAAACTCCTTATATGATTTTTAGAAAGGTTAGGAAATATGATAGATAGTAGTTAAAAATAACTGCTGTTTTATAATTAGATTAATTACAGCAGTTAAAAAAATATTTTAAAATCACGAAACCGTAACTATTTTACTAGGTTCAGTTCTATTAGCCACAGATATTCTAATAGAATTTTCATCAAAATTATTACTCATTAATTCTTCTATAACAGTTTGATATGCTAATTCTGGAAAATTATTTTCTTTACTTAAATGCCCAAGCATAACTTGTTTTAAAGAACCTTTTAATAAATAAGCAATAGTTTTTCCAGCCATTTCATTTGGCAAATGCCCATTTGGGCCTAAAATTCTTGTTTTCAAATAATATGGATATTTTCCAGACTTTAATATTTCTGGATCATAATTAGATTCTAATAAAATAAAAGAACTTCCATCTAATTTATTAATAATTGAATTAGTCATATGTCCAATATCAGTAGCGATACTAATTTTGTCATTATTATTTATAATATTAAATCCACATGGGTCTGCGGCATCATGTGGAATAGAAAAAGGATCTATTACTAAATCTCCAATTTCAAATTTTTCATATGATTTAAATAACTTTTGGTTAGTATCAGATATTCTATCTTTTTGCTTTGGCATTGCGTTCCAAGTTTTTTCGTTTGCGTATACTGGTATGTCATATTTAGAAGAAACCATACCTAAACTTTGGACATGGTCAGAATGTTCATGAGTAACAACAATAGCATCAATATTATCAAGTGAAATATTATTTGAAGATAAAGCAGAAGTTAGCTTTTTTAAACTAACTCCACTATCTATTAATATTTTAGTGTTTGCACTTTCTACAAATAAACTATTTCCAGTACTACCACTATATAAACTTCTAAAACTTAACATTGTCATTTCATCCTTTGCTTATTCAGAAACTCTTTCTATTTTAGCTCCTAAATTTCTAAATTTTTCTTCAATATGTTCATAACCTCTGTCTATATGTTCTAGATTATATACTTCAGTTTTTCCTTTGGCTATAGTTCCTGCGATTATTAATGCAGCTCCTGCACGTAAATCAGTAGAATAAACAGGTGCAGATGATAACTCATTTACGCCTTGGAATACAGCGGATTTCCCAGAAGCTGTGATATTAGCCCCCATTTTATTTAATTCAGCAGTATATTGAAATCTAGAATCCCAGATACTTTCATTTATTATACTGGTTCCATTAGCAATAGATAATACAACTCCCATTTGAGGTTGTAAATCTGTAGGAAAACCAGGATATGGTGCAGTTTTAATAGTTGCTTTATTTGGTCTTTTTGTAGCCCAAACTCTTAATGTATCTCCATCAATATCTTCAACATGTGCACCTATTTCTAGTATTTTAGCAGTTACACATTCTAAGTGTTTGGTAATACAATTCTTTATTGTTATATCTCCTCTAGAAGCAACTGCAGCTAGCATAAATGTTCCAGCCTCTATTTGATCAGGTACAACAGAATATGTAGCGTTACCATGTAAAGACTTAACTCCATTTATTTTAATAACATCTGTACCGGCACCACGAATATCTGCTCCCATAGTATTTAAAAAGTTTGCAACATCTACAACATGTGGTTCTTTAGCTGCATTATCAATTGTAGTAGTACCTTCTGCAAGAACTGCAGATAGCATAACATTTATTGTAGCTCCAACTGATACAACGTCTAAATAAATAGCATTACCAATTAATTTTTTGGCTTTAGCTTGAATTTTTCCTTGAGACACATCAACCTTTGCACCTAATGCTTCAAAACCTTTTATGTGTTGATCTATAGGTCTTGGTCCTAAATTACAACCACCAGGTAAACCTACTTCCACATTTTTAAATCTACCAAGTAAAGAACCAATTAAATAATAAGAGGCTCTAAATTTTCTTGTTAAATCTAATGGCGCATGGGTAGAAGTTATATTTGTTGTATCAATATTCAAAGTATTATCATTAATCCATTCAATTTTTGCACCTAATTCTGTTAATATTTTGCAAGATATTTTAACATCACTAATATTAGGTACATTTTCTAAAGTACAAGTACCATTAATTAAAAGTGTTGCTGGTAGTATTGCAATAGCAGCATTTTTAGCACCACTAATTGTAACTTCACCTTTTAAAGGTGTACCACCTGTTATTATCAATTTATCCAAATTAATTACCTCCAGTATTATTATTGCTTAGAAATTATTACATAAAAAATAGAGTGTTATACACTCTATACCTAATAAAATATAACATAAAACGATAATATTGACAACTATATTGTAAATAAATATTTTATTATTTTTTGAGATTATTAAAAAATTCGACTATTTTAAATTTAATTTTTATATTAGAAGTATCAGTTTCATTGCTGTTTCCTTCATTTATAAGCTCATAACTTTCAGTGTCCATATTTTCTTTTAAAATGTTTTTAGAGTCTTCAGAGACAATACCTGTAGTAGAATTAACAAAACAAAGAGGAGGAAATAAAACACACCACCAATTTTGTCCTATTGCATTTCCAATTTCTATCTTTAATGCATCATAATTTCCGGAAGGAAAAGAAATATCACCATATGATTTTGTAGGAAAATAAAAATTGCCTATTTCGATATTTATATCATAATTATAACCATTATCTTTTATAGTGTTTAAAGCAATTTCTTTAAATTTATTTAAATTGTTTGTAACAATAGAAATTACTTCATCTTTATTTGTTGCATTTTCTGTTAAAGTATTCATATAGTCGATGATATTATCTCTAACTTTTAATTTTAAATTTTGATCGTCGATAGAATCGCTATTAGCAATAATATGTAATCTAAAAACACTATCAGATAAATTTGAAGAAATAGCTTGAGTGTAATTAATAGAAAGTAAAAAAATATATATAAATATTAGTATGACTAAAACAAAGATAAATTTTAATTTTGATTTCATAATGGTAACCTCCTAATTTATTTAGTTATTTACTAGGAATATGAACAAAAATTAAAAAAAATATACATAAGAGAATAAAATATTTGTCGATGAAATATATAAAAATAAAAATGGAAAATATTGACAACGAAAACAACGAATGGTAAAATTTGTAAGTAGCCAAAAATATTGGAGGGATACTATGTATTATGAAAAAGGTTTTAAAAGGATGTCTAGTTTCTATGTTAATGAAGTACATTTAATAACAATGCTACTTCCATATATGGAAAAAATAATTAATGAAAACAGTAAAATTTATACAGTTTTACAAAATAGTTTAGAGAAAACAGTAAAGTTGTTACTATCGAAACTAAATTTAAAACAAAATTTAAAGGAGAAAATAAATTCAATAGATTGGAACTTAAAAACAATAAATGATTATAAGAAATTAGAAAAACAATTTAATGATAATAGTAAAAAATATATAATAATAAATGGAAATGAAAAATATGTTAGGGAAATTAATAAGATGCTAATAAAATACCAGAAGAATCATAAAGAAAATGATTTTATATTAATAAATTGTTATGATATTGTAGAATTTAATAAAAATATAGTAAATATATTAGATAATACAGATAAGATACTAAATACATCTGGAGAACATGAAGTAGAAGAAATTTTTCCTGAATATGTTAAAGAAAAAAAGAAAGCATAAATATATATCCGTAGATATTGACGAAAAAAATTTTATATTATAATATAATACATGTCATTTATAATAATATAAAATTAAGAGAGGCAGATCTATGGAAAAATTAGAAAAAGTAAAAGAAATACTAAAGAAAAACAATCAAGAACAACTGTTAGTTTGCTATGATAAGTTAAATGAAAAAGACAAAGAAAAATTATTAGATCAAATTTTAAATGTAGATTTTGATTTAATAAATGAACTATATGAAAACACTAAAAAAGAAGTTGAGATGGGCGACGACATAATAGAGCCTATTGATTATGTAGATAAAAGCAAATTATCAAAAGAAGAATATGAAAATCTAGAAAAAATAGGAGATAAAGCAATTAAAGAAGGTAAACTTGCAGTTTTAACAATGGCAGGAGGACAAGGAACAAGACTTGGATATAATGGTCCAAAAGGAACTTTTGATATTGGTTTGGATACACATGAATCTTTATTCGAATTAATTTGCAAGCCAATTAAAGAAGCAAATAAAAAATATGGTATAACAATTCCTTGGTATATTATGACAAGTCATGAAAATAATGCTGAAACAGTTAAATTTTTTGAGGAACATGATTATTTTGGATATCCAAAGAAAGATATAATGTTTTTTATTCAAGGTGAATTACCAATGATAGATACAGATGGTAAAATATTGGTAAATGAAGAAGGTTTTCTAAAATTAGCAGCTGATGGGCATGGCGGTGTTTTTGAGTCAATGTTAAAGAGTGGAGCTTTAAAAGATATGAACAAAAGGAATATTGAATGGGTATTTATAGGTCCAGTAGATAATCCTTTAGTAAATATGGTAGATCCAATTTTTGTTGCTATTGCAGAAACTAAAAAATGCATGGCTGCCGGAAAATCTGTTGTTAAAGCAGGACCAAAGGAAAGAGTTGGAGTATTTTGTAAAAGAAATTCAAAGCCAAGTGTAGTAGAGTATACTGAAATATCAGAAGAAATGAGTAATAAAAGAGATGAAAATGGAGAACTAGTTTTTGGAGAATCTCATATAAATTGTAATTTATTTAATATTAAGAGAATAAATGAAATTGCAGCAAATAAACTACCATATCATGAAGCTTTTAAAAAGGCTAATTATATCAATTCAAAAGGAGAATTAGTAAAAGCTGAAAAGCCAAATGCGTACAAATTTGAAACATTTATATTCGATGCATTTCAAAGTATGGAGAGTATGGCAGTTATGAGAGTAAAAAGAGAAGAAGAGTTTGCGCCTGTAAAAAATGCAGAAGGTGTGGATAGCCCAGAAACAGCGAGAGAATTATATATAAATTTTCATAAGAAAAATTAAACACAAAAAGAACAATATATAAAATGGGCTTTTATAGCCCATTTTTGTATTATAAAGGAGGAAAAAATGGAATATTTAAATGAGTATAAAAAATGGTGTACAAGTAATGTTTTTGATGAAGAAACTAAAAAAGAATTATTAAAAATAAAGAATGATAATAAAGAGATCGAAGACAGATTTTATAAAGAATTGGAATTTGGAACAGCAGGATTAAGAGGAGTAATAGGAGCTGGTACAAATAGAATGAATATATATACAGTAGGAAAAGCCACACAAGGTTTAGCTAATTATATAAAAAAGAAACATGGAGAAGATAGAGGTGTTGCAATTTCTTTTGACTCAAGACATATGTCTCCAGAATTTAGTAAAGAGACAGCATTAATATTAAATGCAAATGGTATTAAAACATATTTATTTGATGCATTAAGACCAGTACCAGAATTATCTTTTGCAGTAAGAGAATTAAATTGTATTGCAGGAGTTATGATAACCGCAAGTCATAATCCACCAAAATATAATGGATATAAAGTTTATTGGGAAGATGGTGGACAAATAGTACCTCCAGTAGATAAAGACATAATAGCGGAAGTAAATAATATAACTGATTATGGAGATATAAAGAAAATTTCACAAGAGGAAGCAGAGGATAAAAAATTATATAATGTGATTGGAAAAGAAATAGACGATAAATATATGGATGTACTAGAAAAACTTGTACTAAATCCAGATATAATAAAAAAAGAAAAAGATTTAAAAATTGTTTATACACCATTACATGGTACAGGAAATATACCAGTTAGAACTATATTAAAAAGATTGGGATTTGAAAACGTATTTATAGTAAAAGAACAAGAGCTTCCAGATGGGGATTTCCCTACAGTAGATTATCCAAATCCAGAGGATCCAAAAGCGTTTAAATTAGCTTTAGAATTGGCTAAAGAAAAAGAGGCAGATATTGTGCTTGCAACAGATCCAGATGCTGATAGATTAGGGGTATATGCAAAAGATTCTAAAACAGGTGAATATAAAGCTTTCACAGGCAATATGTCAGGATTATTAATTGCGGAATATGAATTATCACAAAAACAAGAAAGAAATATGATTCCATCAGATGGAGTTTTAATAAAGACAATTGTTTCTTCAAATTTAGCAGATAGTATTGCTAAAAATTATAATATAGAATTAAAAGAAGTTTTAACAGGATTTAAATATATAGGTGAACAAATAAAATTGTTTGAGCAGACAAATAAAAATACTTATTTATTTGGATTTGAAGAAAGCTATGGTTGTTTAATAGGAACACATGCAAGAGATAAAGATGGTATTGCCGCAGTAATGGCTCTTTGTGAAGCAGCTGCATATTATAAAGAAAAAGGTTTAACATTGTGGGATCAAATGATTAATATATATGAAAAATATGGATATTTTAAAGAAGATTTATTGTCATTAACTTTAGAAGGTATTGATGGAGCAAAACAAATTAAAGAAATGATGGAAAATTTAAGGAATAATGTACCTTCAAAGATAGGAGACTATACTGTAAAACAGTTTAGAGATTACAAAACTGGAAAAATAATAAATATGGAAACTAAGGAAAAAAAGGAAACAGGATTACCGATTATAACTGAGCTGATGGATCTATCGCAGCTGTCCCTTTTTGATGAAGTAGATGTCATTCAGGTGGGCGCACGTAATATGCAGAACTTTGAGATGCTTAAAGAATTGGGCCATTGTGATAAACCAATTTTAATTAAACGTGGTATGTCCAGTACCTTCCAGGAATTGCTGATGAGTGCTGAGTATGTGATGAGCGGCGGTAATGAAAGGGTCATTCTCTGTGAACGCGGGATTAGAACCTTTGAAACCTATACCCGCAATACTTTGGATATTTCTGCTGTTCCTGTACTCAAGGAATTATCTCATTTGCCGGTAGTAGTCGATCCTAGCCACGCCACCGGTATGTCAAGAATGGTTCCTCCTATGGCGTTAGCTGCCACTGCTGCCGGTGCTGATGGATTGATGGTAGAAGTGCATAATGATCCTGCCCATGCTCTATGCGATGGCCCACAGTCAATTACGCCGGAAACATTTGATAAGCTGGCTCATCAAGTAAAAAGTTTACGTAATGCTATGAATGCTGCATTGGAGTGTTAAAGATGAATATTGGAATCATTGGCCTGGGATTAATTGGCGGTTCCCTGGCAAAGGCTTTGAAAAAATATACCAATCATTATGTTTATGGTCAAGATATTCTGTCTGATGTCTGCCAGCAAGCAATAGATGAAGATAGCATAGATGAAATTTTGACCCCAGCAACATACCACAAATGTCAGGTTATCTTAGTTGCCTTATACTCTCACTTAGCCATAGATGTTATTAGCAGTCATGTAGAGGATATAGCTAAAGGAACTTTGGTGGTTGACTGCTGTGGAGTCAAACAATCTATTTGTACTGCTCTATGGCCGCTGGCCAAGCAGTATGGTTTTACTTTCATCGGAGGACATCCGATGGCGGGTGTAGAAAATTTTGGTTATTCTGCTGCTATCCCGGAACTTTTTCAAGGGGCATCGATGATATTAACCCCTGAGTCTGATTTAGACCATGTAGTGGATGCGCAAGCGGAGCAATTGTTTTTGAGCATTGGATTTAACCGTATTTGCCGTTGTACACCTCAGGAACATGATCGAATGATTGCTTATACTTCGCAATTAGCACATGTAGTATCCAGTGCTTATGTCCAGAGTCCGGCGGCAATGAAGCATTTAGGCTTTTCTGCTGGCAGTTTTCAGGATATGACTAGAGTAGCTAAGCTCAATGAAGCGATGTGGGTTGAGCTTTTTGTTACTAACAAACAATATCTATTGGAAGAATTGACTGGTCTGATCACTAGACTGCAACTTTTTGCCACAGCTATCAGCGATGAGGATAAGGATGCTCTATGGCATTTGTTGCATGAAGGACGCGCTATCAGAGAACAAATTAATCATCTACAGTATTCAGCGGAGGAAAATCAATAATGTATGGAACAGATACTGTCAAGATTATGACGGGTCACCCTTATGAAGTTACTATTGGCAGCGGTATTTTATCCCATATTGGCGAATTATTGCCGCAGCGCAGTCCCTGTATAGCTGCTCTAGTGTCTGATGATATCGTTGATCATTTATATGGCAATGAAGTTACAGCTGCTCTCCAAGATTATGGTTATACTGTATATCATTTCGTTTTCCCCCATGGGGAAGAAAATAAAAATATGGAACAGCTATCCTCGTTGCTCAGCTTTTTAGCGGAATCGCATCTTAGCCGCTCAGACCTTATTGTAGCTTTAGGTGGTGGTGTTACCGGAGACTTGGCAGGCCTTGCCGCTGCAATTTATCTCCGTGGTATAGAATATGTTCAGATACCGACTACTTTCTTGGCAGCTATCGATTCTTCGGTAGGAGGAAAAACCGCTGTTGATCTGCCAGAGGGGAAAAACTTAGTAGGCGCTTTTTGGCAGCCTATGGCAGTGATATGCGATACCGCAACATTTGCTACTTTGCCAGAGAATGTATTTATTGATGGTACTGCCGAGGCTATCAAATATGGTGTTTTGGCGGATCCACAAATGTTCGAACTATTATCTGGTGCTGATTTTCGGGAACATCTTGGCCAGATTATCCGCCGTTCGGTAGCGATAAAAGGCGATTTTGTGCATGATGATGAACGTGATACAGGTAGCCGGCAATTGTTGAATTTAGGACATACTATTGGTCATGCCATAGAACAATGCAGTAGCTATACTGTTGCGCATGGCCATGCTGTTGCCATTGGTATGGTTATTATTGCTAAAGCAGCCGCTGCTACTGGAATTTGTGATTCTGCTGTGCCGCAGATGATCGAGACCGCATTGGCCAATAATCATTTGCCAACCCGTTGCGATTATTCGCTGGCTAGATTGGTAGATGTTATTCAAACAGATAAAAAGAGGCGTGGCGATATTATTAGCCTGGTAGTACCAGAAAGGATTGGCC
>OLPR01001583.1_pt1 | contig 18454 bp, 19 predicted proteins | sample 1672761 | NCBI WGS metagenome assembly OLPR01 (sample SAMEA3136721, study PRJEB25190) | human gut metagenome | biome: human gut; feature: human-associated habitat; material: faeces | place: Austria | collected 2013 | reverse complement strand
AGAAAAAGGACATGCCGATTGTCACAATCCACACTGCGGCGGCAGCCAGGGTAAGAATCACGCGTACACGATCGACAGGCGTGTTATCCCCCGCGTTTTCTGTCTTGGCGGCGGGGACGGCGCGGCGGGCAACCCATTGCAGCACATAGCAGGCCAGGATGGCCGCGCAGCCGATGGAGGTGACGCTCTTGGGCTGCGCGCCGGTTAGATACAGAATATTCAGCACCGCCGCGGCCGTGCAGGCCAGGGCGATCACCCATTGCAGCGCTTTGCGCAGATTCATAGCATTTTTCTCCTTTGTGCAGTTCTTCTTTGTCCGCTGAGCGGATGGAAGCGATCATAAGCTGGCCTGCGCACAGGCGCAGGCGCACGCGGCGGGCGCTGATCCCACACCGGCGATTCATCCCCGCTCCACAGGGCGGGCAGCAGCCGGCGCGGCGCGGCCCCGCTGATCACATCATAGGCACACAGCGTATCAATGCGATACAGCATGTGCGGCATATGCAGCGCATCGGGCAGGCGCGATAGCGTTTCGCGCATGCCATAGCGCGCAAACAGGCTTTGCAGCCAGCGCGTATAGCGTTCCAGCTGCTGCATGTCCATCTCGCCAAAGCAAGCGGCATAGCGGCTTTCCAGCCGACGCAGCGCGCTGCCCACCAGCCGCCGCGCATAGCCTACCAGGCGTGATTGCAGCATGCCTGGTAGGAACGCAGGCGCAAGCGCGCGATACAGCGACTCCGCATCCTCTTCCGGCACCACGCATAACAGGCGCAGCAGCGCGATAAAAAAGCACAGCGCGCCGCGCGTGCCGCGCACCGTATGCTGTAGGCACAGCAGCTCGTTAAAGATGGGATCCTGGCTGCGCGCGCCATAGCACAGGCCGCGCAGGGCAGGCGTATCGGGCATCACCCGGCACAGCCCCAGATGCATCGCGCCGCCGATGCGCGGCACCGCGTCGTCGGCATGCACAATATGATAGATCGGATAATCAGCATTTTTCAGCGTGCGCGCCCCGGCAACGCAGGGCGAGGCGAACCCGCAGCCCAGCACATGCTGCGGCAGCACGCCGTTTTGCAGCAGATGGGCGATAAAAATCTGCATCAGCGCCGCGCCCTGGCTATGGCCGGTAACGACCAGCGACACGGGTGAGCGCTCGTACTTGAGCATATCCAGCACCCCGGCAAGCGTCAAACCGGGACGAGACAGCGCCGCGCCCAGGCAGGGCATGGCAATTTGTCCGCACTGCGCTTCAAACTGCCGCGTCAGGCGCAAAAAGCCCTGATGAAAGCCATCCTCCTGCTCGATCTTCAAGTTATCCAGCCAATCGGCCAGATGGCGCGTGGTGCCCGTGAAGCTGATTGCCACCAGCCAGCGGCCGTCCATCAGGGGATGCGAAAGCACCATTGCCTTGCAGCCCGCGCCGTCCTCGCGGCGGCGGCGGATATCCAGCACCTGCGTTAGTGGATTGCTGCGCGCCAGATGCGCCTGTACACGCCCGGCGCTGTCCAGCGCCTGCCGGCGCTCCTCGGGGGTGCGCGCATTCAGCCCGGCGCACAGCATGCCGTCTGCCAGCAGAGCGATATCCTGCCAGCCCTCGTCCAGATAGCGCGCGATGCGCATATCATAGGCGCTTGCGGACAGGGCGTGCGTCAGGCTCAGCAGCGCCGGGGTAAGCTGATGGGGAAAGTCCTGCGTATCGGCTTCCTCCTTTGATCATGCATGCATTTCAGTTTGCCGCGCCGTCCAGCTCCAGCTGGCTCACCTTGCCCTCGTCCAGCGCGATCTGGCGGATTTCTTCATAAATGCCGGCAAAGGTCAATTCCATATAGGGGCCCACGTGCAGCACATACAGGATGCCGCCGGTCAGGCCGGAAAGCAGCAGCCAGCCGAAAAAGCTGAGCTGCGCTATAAACAGCTCCATCCGGTGGCCGTACATCATGCGGGCGGACAGGGCGCTGGCCTGGGTGGCGGATACATTGGGACAATCGGCCAGGATATAGGGCGTAAGCGCCAGCGAATAGGCGCGCATCAGGCCGGGGACTATTAGCAGCAGGGAATAGAGGAATACCTGCAGCTGCGCCCACAGCATGCCGCCCACCTTGCGCAGAAAGCCATCGTCCGCCATACTGGCCAGCATATCGGCAACGCCTACGCTTTCACCGCGCCACAGGCGCAGGAAAAAGCCGCTCTGCGCCACCTGCAAAAGGCCGGACAGCAGCGCCGCCAGCACCCCGGCGGTCGCGCCGCCCAGCAGCAGCGCCAGCAGGGCGATGACCAGGCAGACCAGCGCGCACGTGCTGCGCTGGGCGCTGACAATGCCCCGCGCCTGCTCCTTGATCGGAATGCGATCAAACGTATTGCCCATGGCGAATTCTCCTTTCGGGCGCGTTTTTACAGCCCCTTGAGCCAGCGGGCAGCCATATCAATCCAGCAGGCGCACTCCGCGTGCATGTTGGGCTGCTCGGCATCGTATACCTGATCATTGCACAGGCTCAGCCCATGCTGACCAGCACCGAAGATATGCATTTCGCACGGCACGCCCGCGCGGCGCAGGGCGGCGGCAAACATCAGGCTGTTTTCCACCGGCACCAATTCGTCCGTCCAGGTATGCCACAGGAAGGTGGGCGGCGTATCGGGGGTGACGTGCTTTTCAAGCGACACCACATCCTTGAGCTCCTCCTCGCGCTCGGCCAGCAGGCACTTGAAGGAATTGCGATGCGCAAACTCGCCCGAGGTGATTACAGGATAGCTGAGGATCATCGCGTCCGGACGGCAGACGGGATCAAAGCCCATCTCATGCCAGCGCGTACCCAGATGGGCGGCCGCATGGCCGCCGGCGGAAAAGCCCATCACCGCGATCTTACGCGAATAGCACAGCCACTGCTCGGCATGCTCACGGGCATACTGCATGGCCTCGGCCGCCTGCTCCAGCGCCACAGGATAGCGCGCGGGCGCTACCGAATAGCGCACCACTACCGCCTGAATACCCAGCGACAGCAGACGCAGAGCTACCGGCTCAGCCTCACGGTCCGACAGGAAATGATATCCGCCGCCCGGGAACACCAGCACCAGCGGACGATGCGGGAAGGGGCGCTTGATAGATTGCTTGAGGCTTTTCTCATCGGCCAGATAAGTTTCCAGAATAACGCCCGTGCGGGGCAGGGTGATTTTTTCGTGAAGCATGCTCATTCATCTCCCGTATTTTTAGTCAACGAAGTCAAACTGCATATCCTCGATCTGCACCGTGTCGCCCTCGCCCGCGCCGGCCTTGCGCAGCGCGTCGATCACGCCCGTGCGGCGCAGCGTCTGGTGGAACCACTTCATGCTGTCGGTATCGTCAAAGTTGACGCTGTTCATCAGGCGCGTCATGGCGCTGCCCTCCACCACATACACGCTGCCCTCGCGGCGCACGGTATAGCCGGACAGGTCGGGCAGATCGTCCAGAAATTCCTCCTGCGCGTAGGGCGTGACGGGCGGCAGCTTGGCCAGCTCGGCGGCCACCGCGTCCATCAGCGCGTCAAAACCCGCGCGCGTGGCAGCAGACACGGCGAATACCGGCACATCGGGATATTTTTCGCGGAAGCGATTCAGGTTATCCGCGCCGTCGGGCAAATCCATCTTGTTAGCGGCCACAATCTGCGGGCGCTTCTGCAAATCGCCGTAGCGCGCCAGCTCCAGATTGATGGCCTCGTAATCCTCCAGAGGATCGCGGCCCTCGCTGCCCGCCATATCCAGCACGTGGATCAGCAGGCGCGTGCGCTCCACATGGCGCAGAAAATCATGCCCCAGACCCGCGCCGTCGGCAGCGCCCTCCACCAGGCCGGGGATATCCGCCATGACAAAATCCTGCCCGTGGCGGCGCACGATGCCCAGGTTGGGCGTGAGGGTGGTAAAGTGATAATTGGCAATCTTGGGCTGCGCGCGGGTGACGACAGACAGGATGGTGCTTTTGCCCACATTGGGGAAGCCCACCAGGCCGACGTCCGCGATGGTTTGCAGCTCGAGGGTGAATTTGAACGCCTGCGTCTGGATGCCGGGCTTGGCAAAGTTAGGCGCCTGGCGGGTGGGGGTGGCAAAGTGCGCGTTGCCCCAGCCGCCGCGGCCGCCGTGCAGCAGCACACGGCGCTGCCCGGCCTCGAACATATCGGCGATCACCTGATCGTTCTCGCCGCGCACCAGCGTGCCCACGGGCACCTTGATCACCAGATCCTCGCCCGCCTTGCCCGAGCTGCGCCCGGCCTTGCCATCCTCGCCATTGGGGGCGAAGTACTTGGCGCGGAAGCGGAAATCCAGCAGCGTGTGCATGTTGCCATCCGCCAGCAGGATCACGCTGCCGCCATTGCCGCCGTCACCGCCGTCGGGGCCGCCGTTGATGACAAACTTTTCGCGGTGGAAGGAAACGCAGCCGTTGCCGCCGTTGCCCGCCTTGGCGGTAAACGGCGCTTTATCTACAAACAGTGCCATGAAATTGACCTCTCTTTATTTTGCTTCGCCGGGAGCCAGCCGCTCGCAGCCCCACAGCACCAGGATGCCCGCGATGGCGGCGATCACACCCACCAGGTCGATCTTGCCAAAGCCGGGGAACACGCAGCCGATGGAGCCCAGCACAAAGCCGAAGATAGCCGCGTAAGTGGGTACGGGGAATTTAGCCAGCAGGAATTTGATCAGCTTGGAGCAGTATACCAGGCCGATAACTACGCCAATACCGAAGGGCAGCAGCACAAGCACCGCGTCCAGCGTGGCGGCGGTGAAGGGGAACAGATTGGCCACGGATGCAATCAGCGTGCCGTACACGCCCAGCAGCAGCATCACAAAGGAGCCGGAAATGCCGGGAATGATCATGGTGGAGGAGGCGATCACGCCGTACACCAGCATCAGCAGGATGTTGCCGATGTTCACGTTGGCGGCGGTCGCGGTGGCCTTGGCGGCCTCCTTGGCCTCATCGGTGTTGCCCGCCACAATCATGGGGATCATGATGGCAAAGCCCGCGATAAAGGCGATCACGTTGGCGGGGTTGATCACCAGCTTGGTGCCCTTGCCGCCCGGCAGGAAGGAGCTTTTGAACAGCATGGGGATGCTGCCCAGAATAACGCCAATGAAGAACATGGCCGACTGCGCAGGATAATTGACCAGTGCCCAGTTCATCAGCTTGCCAAAGGCCAGAATGCCGATGGCCAGGCCGATGGCGAAGGTGACCAGGAACTTCCACTCTTTTTTGATGTTGTGCAGCGGGTCGGACAGCACCGACAGCAGCCGCTCATAGATGCCGAATACCACGGCCATGGTGCCGCCGGATACGCCGGGAATGACGTTGGCCAGGCCAAATACGACGCCCGCCAGAACGAAATACAACAGTTGCATGTGCATTCTCCTTGTATGTTATTGGCGCACCGGCGCCTGAGATTCATAAGGAAAATAATGATAGAGCATGCAGAATGATGATGAAGGCGTTCCCCCCTCTTCCGTCTCGCTGCGGCTTGACGCCTTCTCCCGAGGGAGAAGGCTTTTATTGTCGTGCTTTTATTTAACCACGAAACCAGATTGCTGCATTGACGCAATCACCAAAAGGCTCCTCCTTGAGGAGAGGCTCCGCCGTAGGCGATGGTGAGGCGCGTAATCCGCCTCTGTGGCAGATACAGGCAGATGCAGCGCCAATGAGGCAACGAGTTTTGCAAGCGTCAGCGCTGTAAAACGACTATGCCGAATTGTGAGGGCCGTAGGCTGCGAAGCAGCCGTTAGCATAGCTATATAAGATAACGCCGCGACGGCGGCTACACCTCATCCGCTTCACTACGTCCAGCACCTTTTCCTCAATGAGAAGGCTTTTGGGTAGTCTTCCTTGCCAACTATCACCAGCAGTTATACATGATTTCCGCGTCCAACCATTCCCCGTGGCATGCCGATGAAATCGGCGCAGGGCTGGCGAAGCCAGACCGAAGGGGAAAAGCAGGAAGCGAACGGAGGAAAGCCTGCTTTCATCCGGGCGGTTCAGGCTTTTCCCTGCCACGGTACAAATAAGCAGCAATGCCGCCAAACAGCTTAACTCAATAAGCTTTCACGTCACACACTGGTTCTTTGTTACTTTCTTCACTGAAGAAAGTAACGTAACCTCCCCCTCGTCCCTTACCCCTGCGCCAGCTCACGCAGCAGCGCGCCGGCAGCGCTGGCCGCAGCGTCCGCCGCGCTGATTTCGTGCGCGTTGGAGTTCGCCACGCCGCTCTCATCGCCCGTATCGCTCATGGCGCGGATGGCCAGGAAGGGCACATCGTTCACATAGCAGGTATAGGCCGCCGCCGCGCTCTCCATATCCACGCACAGCGGGTGCCAGGCGTCCACGATCTCCTGCCGCCCCTCCTGCGCAATGAACTGTTCGCCCGATACCATGTCGCCAAAGAATGCCGGGTACAGGAAAGCCCCACGCTCATTCAATTTGTGACATACGGACAGCAGCATCGGATCGCCCGGATAGTAGCCGTCCGCAATGCCGCCGCGATGGCGCAGCCAGGCGACGTTCACATCATGCTGCGCCAGGCGCTGGGAAAATGCCAGCGCGTGAATGCCCAGCCGCGGATCCATGCTCCCGGCCACGCCTACCATGATGATATGCGTCACCGCAAAGCGGTCGATCAGCAGCTGCGCCGTGATGCCCGCGTTTACCTTGCAGACGCCCGTCGCCGCCAGCACCACCGGCAGCCCGTTCACATCGCCCTCGATCACCGTGGTCTTGGCCACTTCGTGCCGCGCTGTTTCATGCAGATAGGGCAGCAGCTGGTCAAACTCCGTCTTCATGGCGCAAAGCAGTCCGATTTTCATACGTATTGCTCCTTTTTGTCAGATGCTGATGCCCGGAAGCAGCGCCACCGAGCGAATCTTTTTGCCCGCCGCCGCACGCATCAGGGCCACCTGCGCCGCATTGCGGCTGTAAATGCGGGTGGAAATCTGCGTTACCCCGCGCGGGCGCAGGATGTCGCTGGCTGCGCCGATGATGGCCTTGGCAAAGCCCTGACGGCGATAGTCCGCGCGCACATACAGCGATACCAGCGTAACGTTTTGCCCCTCGCCCGTAAACAGCGCCTCGCACACGGCGTTGCCGCCGCGATAGTAGCCGATGGCCAGAAAATGCTCCATGCCCATGCAGCGGCCCAGGAATTCCGCATCCAGGGGCGTAATGCGATAGGCGTTCATGCGCTGCAAAAATGCCTGCACATCCTGCGGCGTTTTAAGCGGCACGGAGGCGTAATTGCAGTTGACGGGCGCGCGCGCCGGCCAGCCGGGCAGGCCAAAATGGTACAGATCCTCGCTGTCGTCCATTTTAAAGCCCGCCTTGGTGTAAAAGCCGTTCAGATCCCAATCCTCCGGGGCAATCTGCGTAAACAGCCGTCCGCGCAGATTAGGCGCCTGCGCGCGCAGCTGCTCCGCCCGCGCCAGCAGCGCGCCGAAAAGCAGGTTGCGCCCCGCAGGCTGCGAATCCAGCTGCATATAAATATGCAGCGGCGCTTCGGGATACATCTCAGGCTGGTAGAAAAGGGTGACGGAGCCCATGCCCATTTCGATCATCTGATCGTTGGTGACAAAGAAGCAATCTTCCGGCGCTATGCCCTGATACGGGGCGATCGGGTGTGTCAAATGCATGCGTATTCCTCGGTTCGCTATTAAATTTGAATTGGTATTACCATTCCGCGCCCGTGCTGCGGCTGCTGGGGTTCAGGTCGTAGAGCACATGCGCCACCTCGGGCCGTTCGCGGCGGATGCGGTCGGTCACGCGCTCCAACAGGTCAAAGGGCAGCCGCGCCGCATGCGCCAGCTGTGCCGGATCGCTCGACTGCATGGCGCGCAGAGCGATGATCACGCGAGTATCCTCGCCGGGCAGCGCGCCCAGCAGGGCGAAATACTGCCACAGGCGCTTGTTCAGCCCCGCAGCAGCAATTTCCTCGGTAAAGATCAGATCAGCCGCGCGCAGCGTTTGCAGCCGCGCCGGAGTAACATCGCCCAGAATGCGCAGCGCCAGGCCGCTGCTGGGGAAGGACTGCCGCCCCAGGATCTCGGCGGGCACGTTCAGGTATTCGCCCACGCGGCGCACCTCGTCCTTGAACAATTCCCGCAGCGGCTCAACCACCGGCAGTTCCGCATGCAGTCCAGGCTTGCTGGCAGGGTTCACGCCCCGCAGCACATCGTCGCAGGTAGTGCTGCGCAGGATCACGGCAAATTCGCCCATGCCCGCCAGCGTTTCATCCATCACGGCCTGCAACGTTTGCCCGATGGCCCGGCGCTTGTCATCCGGCTCCACCAGGCCGCTGAGCGCCTGCGTAAAGCGCTCCTGCGCCTGGACGTTTACAATGCTCAGACCCATCTGATCACGATAGAAGCGCATCACCTGCGCGGCCTCGTTTTCGCGCAGCAGGCCCGTATCCACAAAGATGCATTGCAGCCTGTCGCCCAGCGCGCGATGCGCCAGCAGGGCGGTGATGCCGCTGTTAAGCCCGCCGGTCATGGCGCACACAGCGCGGCCATCACCCACCACGCGGCGGATTTCCTCCTCCGCACGGCCCACAAAGGCCTCATAATCCCACCAGCGGGTGCAGCCGCACACGGACAGGACAAAGTTGAGCAGCAGCCGCATGCCGTCGGTATCATTTTGCTCCAGGGTAAACTGCACCGCGTACAGATTGCGCTCACTGAGCATATACCCCACCGTTTCGCGCTGAGACTCAGCCAATACCTGCGCGCCGGGCGGCAAACGCAGGCGGCGCACATTGTGCAGCATGCGCTCGCAATCGTCCAGCCCCTCGGTCAGCGTGCAGCGGGCAAAAGCTACCCCGCCAATGCTGTTGCAGATGGCCGTCTCCTGCGCGTCGCCGCCCAGGGCACGGCACAGCATGGCCGCCGTATCGCCCATGGCCAGCAGGGGATACCCCTCCTGCAGCAGACCCATATCCATGCCGCCGGGCACGCCACCCGTCACCCCGCCGGAGAGAATCACCCCCAGCGGCTGCTGGGCGCGCACCTCCTCCAGGGCGATATTGCCGGGTACAATTTTGCAATACACGTGCTCTGCGCGCAGGCCGCGCGCAATCGCGCGCGTGCAAGCATCGTCAAAGTTGAGTATCAGCACCATATCGCGCATGCGATTCCCCTCCTGTCACTCATCCCGCACGATAAAGTTGGCGTCGTCCTGCCAATAGGTTTCTTCATATATATGCTGCAGCGTCAGCTGGGTGTGATGATTGGCAATGCCGGTGGGCACCTTGTCAGTTGCCTGCTGAAAGGCACGCACCGCCTCCACCGTGGATGGGCCGTAGGTACCGGTAGCGTACTGCGCGTCCAGATATCCCAGATAGCACAGCATATCCTGCAATTCCTGCACCTTTTTGCCCGTGTTGCCGCTTTGCATCACGATATCCGCCAGATCGCGCACCGTGCCATAGCCCATCACGCGCCAATCGGTCAGCTGATGGGTATTGCGCTGCACGCGGTCAGGCATGTTGCCCTCGATCACATGGGCGGTGATAACGCCCTGCGCATCCTGCGTGCAGTATTCCACCAGGGCCACATGCGAGGTGTTGGTGCCATCCACAGAGTAAAACACCCAATCGCCCGGCTGCGGCACATAGCTGCCCGAGGCCATGGATTCCTCCTGCCCGATCAGCCACTGTGAGCCCCAGCCATCCACAAAGCCCGTGCGGGCAATGTAGCGACCCTCGCGGATAAACCAGTTGCGCCCGGTATTCTGGCTGGAATACATCGGATACACGCTGCGCAAAAGGCTTGTGCCGTGCTGCTGATCCACCTGATCGACGCACCAGCACAAAAACTCCGCGCACCACTCAGCATACGGATCGCCCGACCACTCGCCATACTTGGTATAGCCGCGGCTGCCCTCCTGATATCCCAGCTCGCCCCGCGCCACATCCAGCAGCCAATGCACATACTGTGGCACCGGATAGGCAGGTTCGATCATCTGATCCTCCGCCAGAGCCAGGGGGCACAGCAGGCACGCAAGCAGCGCAAACACGATCACCCGGATCGCCGCGCGCCTCCAGCGCCCTTCCCGCATTGCCCCATCGCCTCCTTCGCAGAATTTCAGAGATAAATCATTATACAATAATTCGTCTCCGTTGGCAACCAAAAGCGCAGGAATGTTGAAAAGCAACGCAGGATTTTACAATCATTTCCTATTTATAGTTTTCTTTTAGCTATTTACAAGGAATATCCCCCGCAGCCAGGTCAGCGCGGGCCACACAAAGGTGACGCGCTCGGTGCCGTCGGGCTTGCCCAGCATGCCAGGGCAGATCAGGCTCCACCACGCGCTCTGCCTCGCAGGCAGGGCGGTAGGCGGCAGCTCGGCCGCACAGATCAACAGGCAAAACAGCAACACGGACAGCAGCATACAGATAAGGCCCTTCATGGAAAAACCCTCCTTCACAATGTGACTGCATAAAACCAGTATGCGCAAAGCATCGCACGGCTATTCACAGGGGAAATAAAGGCCGGATTTTATTACCCGGCAGGAAAGTTTGAACAAAATATGAATATTAAAAACACCCCTTGACTTTCATTTTCAAATGCCTATAATATGTTGCATGTCGTACAGTTTGACGGCATACATTTAAAATCAATTGTCATTTTAGCAGAAACGGAGGAGACCCATGGAAAGGGCACTGGGCATCGAGCTGCGCAAGCTGTCCAACCTGACCTGCCGGTATTTTGACCAGCAGACCAACAAACGAGCGGTAGACGCCGTCACCGGCACCAACGGCTGGATCATCGGCTATATCGCGCGGCGCGAAAAGGAAGGGCGCGAGGTTTATCAGCGCGACCTGGAAACCCGCTTTGGCATCACGCGCTCCACAGCCTCCAAGGTGGTGGCGCTGATGGTGCAAAAGGGCTTAATCGAGCAGCAAAGCGTGCCGGGCGACCGGCGCGTGCGCCGTCTGACGCTAACCCCCAAGGCGGAGGAAGTTAAGCGCATGATGGATGAAGACCACGAAAAATTTGAGGCCACGCTGCGCAAGGGACTGAGCGAGGAGGAGCTCGCTACCCTGTTTTCCCTGCTGGATCGCCTGCAGGAGAATCTGCGCGGCATGGATGTAAAGGAAGGGACGGAAAAAGCATGATTAAAAAGTTAGCCCGGCGTATGCGGGAGTATAAAAAATACGCCATCGCAACGCCGCTGTTTATGGTGGGCGAAGTAGCCATGGAAACGCTGATTCCCATGATCATGGCCTACCTGATCGATCGCGGCATCGAACAGGGAAGCATGGCTCAGATCTGGATCAACGGCGCAATTCTATTGGTTGCGGCCTTTCTGTCCATGTTCTTTGGCGTAAAGGGCGGCGAAATGGCTGCCACGGCCTCCTGCGGCTTCGCGCGCAACCTGCGCCATGATATGTATTACAGCATTCAGGATTATTCTTTCTCCAATATCGATAAGTTCAGCACCTCCTCGATCATCACCCGTCTGACCACGGACGTGACCAACGTGCAAAACGCCTTCCAGATGATCATGCGCATGGCCGTGCGTTCGCCCATGACGCTGATCTTCTCCATGGTAATGGCGCTGACCATCGACGCGGAGATTTCGCTGGTGTTCCTGCTGTGCCTGCCGGTGCTGGGCCTGGGCATGTATCTGATCATGAGCCGCACGCACCCCATCTTCCGCCGCGTGTTCAAAACCTACGATTCGCTCAACAACGTGGTGCAGGAAAACCTGCGCGGCGTGCGCGTGGTGAAGAACTTTGTGCGTGAGGATCACGAAATCCAGAAATTCGATAAGATTTCCGAGTCCATCTATCAGGATTTCACCCATGCCGAAAAGAACATGGCCTTCATGAGCCCGCTGATGATGACCTGCATCTACGCCTGCACGCTGCTGATTTCCTGGCTGGGCGCCAAGGCGATCATCGCCTCAGGCAACAACGCGGCGGTGGGCATGACTACCGGCCAGCTGATGAGCATGATCACCTATGTAATCCAGATTCTCTCCAGCCTGATCATGCTGTCCATGGTATTCGTGATGATCACCATGTCCCGTGCCTCCGCGCAGCGCATTGTGGAAGTGCTGGATGAAAAGAGCGATATCGTATCCCCCAAGGATGCGGTGAAGGCCGTGCGCGACGGCTCGGTGGATTTTGATCACGTCAGCTTCCGCTATGCCTCCCGCAGCGAAAAGGACTGTCTGAGCGATATCGACCTGCACATTCCCTCGGGCGCAGTTGTAGGCGTGCTGGGCGGTACGGGCGCGGGCAAATCCACGCTTGTGCAGCTCATCCCCCGCCTGTATGATCCCAGCCAGGGCGCTGTGCGCGTGGGCGGTGTGGATACCCGCAAGTACGATCTGACCACCCTGCGCGACAGCGTGGCCATGGTGCTGCAAAAGAACGAGCTGTTCTCGGGCACTATCAAGGATAACCTGCGCTGGGGCAACGAGCACGCCACAGACGCGGAAATCATGGAGGCCTGCCGCCTGGCTCAGGCCGATCCCTTCATTCAGGATTTCCCCGATAAGTACGATACCTGGATCGAGCAGGGCGGCACCAACGTATCCGGCGGCCAGAAGCAGCGCCTGTGTATTGCCCGCGCGCTGCTGAAAAAGCCCAAGATCCTGATTCTGGACGACTCCACCAGCGCCGTGGATACTCGCACGGACGCGCTGATCCGTGAGGGCTTCCGCTCCTATATTCCCGATACCACCAAGATTATCATCGCCCAGCGCGTCGCCTCCGTACAGGATGCGGATATGATCGTCGTGCTGGATAACGGGCGCATTGCCGACTGCGGTACGCACGAGGAGCTGCTTGCCCGGTGCGAAATCTACCGCGAGGTATACCAGTCCCAGACCAAGGGAGGCGAAGACAATGAGTAACGCGCCCAAGAAACCCCAGGGCGGCATGCCCATGGGCGGCCCGCACGGGCCGCGCGGCATGGGGCCCCGCCAGCCCATCAACAAGAAAGTGCTGCTGCGCGTGCTAAGCTATCTGAAGCCCTATTGGCCGCGCCTGCTGGTTGTGTTCTTCTGCATCGTGCTGGACGCGATCGCCACGGCCTCGGCCGCCACGTTTCTGGGCACGCTGATTGACGATTACATTGTGCCCCTGCTGGCCGATGCTGCCAGCGGCATCGCGCCCGTATACACAGGCCTGCTGACCGCCATCTTCAAGATGGCCGGGCTGTACCTGCTGGCCGTGGTGGCGGTGTTCCTGCAAAGCCGCATCATGGCGATCATATCGCACAGCATCCTCAAGAATGTGCGCAACGAGATGTTTGCGCACATGCAGTTGCTGCCCATCCGCTATTTCGATACCCACACCCACGGCGAAGTGATGAGCTTCTACACCAACGATACCGACACGCTGCGCCAGCTGATCAGCCAGACGCTGCCCAATGTGTTCTCCTCGGCCATTTCGCTGCTGGTGGTGTTCATCTCCATGCTCAATTGCAGCGTGTGGCTTACGCTGGTGGTGGTGCTGTGCACCCTCGCCATGCTGAAAGTGACCGGCAAGCTGGGCGCAAAGAGCGGCACCTTCTTTGTCAAGCAGCAAACCTCCCTGGCCAGCCTGAACGGCTATATCGAAGAAATGATCAATGGCCAGAAGGTCGTCAAGGTGTTCAACCACGAGGAAATCGCCAAGGGCGAGTTTGACCACCGCAACGACGATCTGTGCGAAAACGCCACCAGCGCCAACCGCTTTGCCAACGTGATGGGCCCGGTAAGCAACAACATGGGCCATATCCAGTACGTCATCCTGGCTATCATCGGCGGCGCGATGGCCATCGTTGGCATCACCAATCTGAGCCTGACGGGCGGCTTTGGCACGCTGACGCTGGGCGCGATCACCGCCTTCCTGACCCTGTCGCGCAACTTCATGCGCCCCATCAGCCAGGTGATGCAGCAGGTCAACTTCATCGCTATGGCCATGGCCGGCGCGGAGCGTATCTTCAGCCTGCTGGATGAAACACCCGAAGCCGACGAGGGCTATGTCACCCTGGTCAACGCCCGCAAGGAAAACGGCAAGCTGGTGGAAAGCGACAAGCGCACGGGCATTTGGGCCTGGAAGCATCCGCATCAGGACGGCAGCGTCACCTATACCCGCCTGACCGGCAATGTGGAAATGACCGACGTGGACTTTTCCTATGAAGAGGGCAAGCCCGTGCTGCACGATATCACCCTGTACGCCAAGCCCGGCCAGAAGGTGGCCTTCGTGGGCGCTACGGGCGCGGGCAAAACCACGATCACCAACCTGATTAACCGCTTCTATGATATCGCCGACGGCAAGGTTCGCTACGACGGCATCAACATCAACAAGATTCGTAAGTCCGATCTGCGCCGCTCCCTGGGCGTGGTGCTGCAGGAGGTCAACCTGTTCACCGGCACGGTGATGGATAACATCCGCTACGGCAAGCTGGACGCGACGGACGAGGAGTGCATTGCCGCAGCCAAGCTGGCCAACGCGCATGATTTCATCACCCGCCTGCCCGACGGCTACAATACCATGCTGACCGGCGATGGCGGCGGCCTGAGCCAGGGTCAGCGCCAGCTGATCTCCATCGCCCGCGCGGCGGTAGCCGATCCGCCGGTAATGATCCTGGACGAAGCCACCTCCTCCATCGATACCCGTACCGAGGCGCTTGTGCAGCGCGGTATGGATCAGCTGATGAAGGGGCGCACGGTGTTTGTTATCGCGCACCGCCTGTCCACCGTGCAGAACGCCGATGTAATCATGGTGCTGGATCATGGCCGCATCATTGAGCGCGGCACCCATGAGCAGCTGATCGCCCAGCACGGGCAGTATTACCAGCTGTATACCGGCGCGTTCGAGCTAGAGTAAACCAAATAAGGATCGCTTATCTACAGAGCCTGGGATGGACGTCAAGCCATCCCAGGCTTTTTTCATGCTCCAATCTGCCAAATTTTCAGTACATTCCTGCGCGATCCGCCGAAAATGGCAGCAGCGTATTACCCTATGAATTAAAAATATGGTATAATTTTATATATATAAGGAGGTGTATCTCATTGTTCAACCCCGGAGATTATGTCATATATGGAGACAGCGGCTTTTGCCGTGTTGAACAGGTGGCCGTGCCGGATTTTGATACCTTTGAAAAGGGCAAGCCGTACTATTTTTTGCGTTCGGAAGCAGATGGAAGTCGTATTTACACGCCGGTAGACACGCATCAACCCTTGCGCGCGCCCGTGACTCAGGCCGAGGCCGAAGCGCTGCTGTCGCAGCTTCCCACAATGCAACCATGCCCGCCCAACACCCATGACCGCAAAACCGTGCTGCTGCATTACCGGCAGCTGATGCAGCCTCACACCTGTCAAGCGCTGGCCTGCACCGTCAAGAGCATCCTATGCCAGCATCATGGCGCCTTGTCGCGCATTCCCAGCGCGGAGCAGGAAATCCTGAAAAAAGCCGAGCAGTTGCTTGTTTCCGAGTTAAGCGCAGCGCTGAACCTATCGTATAATGAAACACAATCGCGCGTAAAAAAAGCCATGCAATAAGCCCCGCCTGATGGCGGGGCCCCAGGCTGTCAAAAAAGCCTCGTTAAAGCTCCTGGGATGCATGAAGGGGCCGCAGCCCCTTCATATGTAATCCGCAGCGGCGGCGTGTACGGCGCGAGGAGCAGCCGTCAGGCTGCTTCCTATGTCATTTTCTGCCCGTGAGCCGCAGGCTCACAAGAAAATGACGTTTCCGATGCAAGTCCGCTTTAGCTGACTTGCATCGGCAGCCTGTCGAAAAACATTTTTCGACAGGCTGAAGCCCCGCCTGATGGCGGGGCCCTTTTAATTGTCGGTGGGGCGGAATTTGCCAGGCTTGGGCTGCGGATGCACGTTCATCATGCGCCGCACCGGCTGGGTATCCTCATCCGCCGGCATAGCGGGCAGCATGCCCGTCCATTCGTTGGCCGAGGCCACGGTTTCCACATCGTCGATCGGGCGGTTTGATCTTTTCCAATGCTCGCTCATTTGCCTCACCTCCTGCATCAGTATGCGCACATCCGCACCGCGCATGCGCGCTGGAATATGCTGATAAAGAAGGGAGGAAACCGCGATGCAGCCGGTATTATGGATGGTGCTGGGCGCGCCGGCCGGCTTTCTGGCGCGTTTTTTGCTGGGCTGCAGCACCCGCAAATGGCATTGGAACATCCTGTGCGGCACGCTGGGCGCGGCGTTGGCAGCGCAAATAGCGCGCTATTGCGGCTGGCCGCCGCTGAATAAAGCAAATTTCTATGGTTTTATGCTTGCCATTGCGGGCGCATGCCTGGTTCAAGGCGTGGCGCTGCTGATTGGCAAAAGGCTGAAATAATAAAACTGGGGCAGCCCATCCGGCTGCCCCTTCGTGCGCTTACTTTTCTATGTACCCTTCCGGCAGTTCATGCACGGCTTTGAAGTTGTGCTGCACATGCACCGTGGTTTCATTGCTTTCAGTCATCTGACCATACTGATCAAAGACGATTTCATTCGCGTATGTGATTTCAATGTCGCCGCCCGTAACATACACAGCGCATTTGTTCCGGCCAGCCTCGATCTTCAGGTCAGAATCCTCAACGCTGATTTGCGCCTCGATTCCGCAAATGTTCAAGTAATCCTGGCTCGTTTCGTAAATGGGGTAATCTTCCAGATCGAAGCAGCCGCCGGTATAGCCAAGCTACTCGCTCACAAAGAGGATATAGCGGTATGTAATCTCAATGATCGGCAGTTCATAGCTTCCCAGCTCCACCCGGCCATCGGCGGTATCCTGATACAGGGTAATGGGCAGCACCACCTGATCCAGCGCGCGATGAATCTCCGCGCTGTTGGTATCGCCAGCATAGATCTGCTTTACCTTTTGAAGCTGCAATTGCAGCTTCTCCAAATCAGACAGTTCGTTGCTGTTGGAGGAGATTGCCTCAGAGGCCGAAGCCAGGCAAGGCAGGACGATGATCATCAGTGTCAGTAGGACAAGCAGTAACCGTTTCATGGTGTTCCCTCCTTTAGTGGGTAAAATATGGTCGTTTTGTAAATGCATTATAGTATCAATTGCACAGAAGAGCAACTACCGACCGAAATTATTCGCTATTTTGCCATGATAATTTACATTTGTATCGCCGCGCGATTTTTGTTATAATAAATTAAATACCTTTTGGAGGGTTTGCCATGCCGCCGCTCAATTTGCTGATCAAACCTGCCTCCGGCCGCTGTAACATGCGCTGCCGCTACTGCTTTTATGCCGATGAAACGGCTCATCGTGAAGTAAACGATTACGGGCTGATGCCCGAGGATGTGCTGGAAGCCATGATCCGCAAATCCCTGGCTCATGCCGAGGGTGCGTGTACCTTTGGCTTTCAGGGCGGCGAACCGACGCTGCGCGGGCTGGATTTCTTCCGCCGCGCAGTAGAGCTGCAACAAAAATACAACGTCAACAACGTGCGCATCGACAACGCCCTGCAAACCAACGGCACGCTGATTAACGAGGAATGGGCGCAATTCTTTGCGGACAACAGGTTCCTGATCGGCCTATCGCTGGATGGCATGGCGGGCCTGCACAATAAAAATCGCCCCGACGCGCGCGGCGAGGGCACGCTGCGCCGGGTGCTGGATACCGCCCAGCTGCTGCGCCGCCACGACGTCACCTTTAATGTGCTCACCGTTGTCACCAACGATACGGCGGACAAGCTCGACCTGGTATATGATTTCTTTGCCCGGCATGATCTGCGCTGGCAGCAATACATTCCCTGCCTGGATGCCTTCGGCGAAAATCAGGGCTGGCTGACAGTGGACAAGTACGCGCAGTTTTTGTGCCGCCTGTTTGATCGCTGGGCCGAGGATGTGATGCAGGGACGGTTCATCTACATCCGCCAGTTTGAAAACTACCTGGGCATGCTGTTGGGCCGCCCTCCCGAAAGCTGCGGCATGATGGGCTGCTGCGGCATGCAGTACACCGTGGAAGCCGACGGCAGCGTATATCCCTGCGATTTCTATGTGCTGGACGCCTACCGCCTGGGCAGCTTTGTGACCGATGATTTTGACGCGCTGGATGAAAAACGCCATGCGCTGCGCTTTGTGGAGGATTCCGCCGAGAAAGACGCGGAGTGCCTGAAGTGCCGCTACTATCCGCTGTGCCGCGGCGGCTGCCGCCGTGACCGCGACGACGGCGCAGGGCATCTTTCCCGCACGCGCTTTTGCAGCGCCTACATGAAATTCTTTGATTATGCGCTGCCGCGCCTTCAGCACATCGCCGCGCGCTGCGCCAATCGCTAATGCCTGCACTGCCGGGGTGGGGCGGCTTTTCCCCGTCCCGGCAACCGGCAAAATAAAATTACAATTATTTTCGATTTTCCGTAAAAAAGTACTTGCAATTTTTCTCAAAGTGCGCTATAATATACAAGCTGTCAGAGAGACAGCCACCAGCAATGCGCCCCTAGCTCAGCTGGATAGAGTGTTTGACTACGAATCAAAAGGTCGTGGGTTCGAATC
>OLPR01001582.1_pt1 | contig 18476 bp, 19 predicted proteins | sample 1672761 | NCBI WGS metagenome assembly OLPR01 (sample SAMEA3136721, study PRJEB25190) | human gut metagenome | biome: human gut; feature: human-associated habitat; material: faeces | place: Austria | collected 2013 | reverse complement strand
GGGTACTCTGGGAGCGGGCGCTGAAGGCTTTCTGGCGGAGGGACTGACCGCCATGGAGGCCATTCCCGACGGGCCCATGCCGCTGGAAACGGCCATGGAGCAAGCTCCTGAGCTTTTGCGCCGGGCGACGGTGCGAGCGCTTTCCGCGGTGAAAATCGGGCTGGAGATGAAAAAGCCCCGGGGACTTCCCCAGCTTTCCATGCGGTATCAGGGAAAGGCCATCCCCTTCTCCCCCGCCCCGGGCGTCCGGCTGCGGCATTATGAGGAAAGGGATTTTCCCGGCATGGTGCAGGCGCTTTTGCCGCTGACGAAAACGCCTTATGACCACGCGACGCTGGAGGAAGTGATTCTCCGTCACCGTGGCGTAGAGAAGGACACAATATTTCTGGCGGAGACGGAGGAGGGCGTTGTAGGCACGGCCACGGGTTACACCCACCCGGCGGACAAATTCCATCCCGGCGACGCGGGCGGAACGCTGCACATGGTCAGCGTGCTGCCCCAGGCCAAGGGGCGCAAAATCGGATTCGCCGTATGCGCCGCGGCGGTGAACGCCCTGCTGGAAAAGGGCTGCGCCTATGTGGACCTGACCACGGATGATTTCCGGCTGCCGGCCATTGTGACCTATCTGCGCATGGGGTTCCGGCCGGTGATCGACACGGAGGAAACCCGGAGGCGCTGGGAACGGGTCTGCGAAAAAATCGGCATGCCTGAAATGCTGAAGGAGGCCTTCGAAGAAGCATGAAGTCCATCGACGCGGCCAAAATGTGCACCTGCAGGGATCGGGATTGCCCCAATCACCCCGCCAATCACCAACAGGGCTGCACTCCCTGCATTCTGAAAAACCTGACCCGGCGGGAAATTCCCAGCTGCTTTTTCAACCTGGCCGGGGGCACGGCGGGGCTGGATTCCTTCTATTTTGAAGATTTCGCCCGGAGAGTATTGGCCGAAAGCACAAAATAGCGCCGTAATATTTACAAAATATTTTGCAAAACCTTGACACAATTAACAAATTGTTATATAATATTCCTCACAAAAGCAAAGGAAGGATGCGCGAAACCATGTCTGTCAAGGAAGCGGCGGATCACCTGTTGGAAGTCAGCGGGCTGATGGACGTATTAAGCAAATACGGAAAGCCGGTGCCGGTGGGAAGCTATCGGATGAATCTGATGGCCTGGGAGGATCTGGACATCTCCATGGCAGGGCCCATGCCGGACGCGGAGCAATACAGGCGCATTACCCAGGAGGTAGAAGCGGCCCTTCGCCCCTGACCAGGCGGAATGGCTGCCGGGAAACAACCGGTGCAGTCTGGGCATCGAAACCTTCCGCACCGGCCGCCGATGGAGCGTGGACATCTGCTGGCGCAGCGAGGCGGACATTGCCGAAACCCTGCGCCGCAACGACGAAATGGCCCGACTTGCCCGGGAATGCCCGGAGATCGGCCGCGCCATTCTGGAAATCAAGCAGGGGCTCATCGCCCGGGGACAGTATGGATTTGACAAGGCGCCCATTCATTTTCACAGCCCGGAAATCTACGCCGCGGTGGTAGAAAAAGGTGCCCGAAGCCTGAAGGACTTCCTGGCGCTTTGTCTGGATTAATCCCGGGTATGCCGCAAAAGGAATTCCACGGCAGATTCCATCTGAACCGGGCCGTGGGGATGATGACCGCAGCCGGGCTTGCATTCGAAATAATGGGGAATCTGGGCCCGCTCATACAGATCTTTGAGATACGCGCCGTTTTCCTCAAAGGGCACGGTGGTATCCTGATCGCCCCAGACCAGGGCCATGGGGATACGCAATTTTTCCAAGACAGAGAGATGATCGATGGGCTGATTCCGGTAGGCGATAAGCTGCGACCGGGTCAGCCCCAATGCGTTCAGGGCCTCCTGCTGCGCCCCGGGGCCGATATCGGAACCGATTCCGAAGCCGAAGGGGCAGCTGAACAGATTCACCACCGGCGCGTCCAGATACAGGGCGGAAACCATGTCCGGCCGCCGCACCGCCAGCTGCAGGGCATGAAGGCCGCCGCAGCTCATGCCGATGGGCAGGCAGCGGGGCTGCAGGGAAAATTCTTTGCAGAGAAAATCCCGGAAGCGGGCCTTTGCCTCCTGATCCGCGTCCATACCCCAGCGGTTTTCATTTTCCAGATAGGCCAGGTGAAAGCCTTTTTCCACCAGCGCCCGCTCCAGATCCTGAAAAGCCGGGAAGTATTCCGTTTTCAGCATCCAACGGCCTTCCCCCGTTTCGGGCCGAATCAGAATCGCCTTTCTGCCTTCAAAAGAAAAATCCAGCCGTTCAAAGCCGTACCAGTCGCTCACCTGGCAATGCATATTCTTTTCTCCCCTTCCATTCCTTTAAAAGAGAGCTCCCCCGAAATTTCAGGGGAGCCCTTTTCGTCAGCGAACCACCAGACTCAGAAGCTGGTTGGAACGCCGCAAAAATTCCACCATGCGTTCGGCCACCAGGGGCTGACGGGCCATTTCCGCCAAATCCACCACCTGAGCGCACACGGCCTTGCGGGTATCTCCCTCCGGCGCGTGCTTCAGCCACTGGACGATGGGATGCCGGTCGTTCAGCACCAGGGTACGCTTCTCCGGCAGGTTCAGATCCCGACCCCACTGGCGGGACATTTCGGTGAAACGCCGGTTCTGCTCGTCCACGGTAATCATGGAGATCATCTCGTCGGACTTGAAGGCCTTCAGCTGCACTTCCAGATTGTCGTCGCCGGAAGCTTCCCGGAACAGGGTTTCCAGGGTCTTGCGGTCGTCCTCGCTGGTTTCGCCGGTCTCGGTCAGGTCCTCCGCCGCCGCGTCCACCCGCTTGAAGGTGAGCTTACTCTCCCGTTCGGTGAACTCCAGGAAGGAAATGAAGTTTGCGTCGATGAGGGTATTGAGCACTACCACGCCCTTGTTCTGGGCGGTGTACATTTCGATCATCTGGGCCTGACGCTTTTCGTCGGAGGTATAATAGACCACGGGGTCCTTGCCCTCTTCGCAATTGGCGTTGCGATATTCCTCCAGGGTCAGATAATCGCCGGCGGTGGTTTTGAACAGCAGCGCGTTCTTCACCCGGTCGTAGAACTTTTCGTCCTTGATGCAGCCGTACTTCACGAAGGGATGAATGTCGTCCCAATACTTCTGGTAGTCTTCCCGATGGTTATTGAATTCGGAAACCAGTCGGTCGGCCACCTTACGGGTGATATAGGCCGCCATTTTCTTCACGTAGCCGTCGTTCTGCAGGAAGGAACGGGACACGTTCAGGGGCAGATCCGGGCAATCGATGGCGCCCTTGAGCAGCATCAGGAATTCGGGGATGACTTCCTTAATATTATCGGCCACGAAAACCTGATTGTTATAGAGCTTGATCACGCCTTCGTTGGCGGTGAACTCGTTTTTCAGCCGGGGAAAATACAGAATGCCCTTAAGATTGAAGGGATATTCCGCGTTCAGATGAATCCAGAACAGGGGTTCGTCGTAATCGTGGAACACCTTATGATAGAAGGCCTTGTATTCCTCGTCGGTAACCTCGCTGGGCTTTTTCAGCCACAGGGGGCTCACGTCGTTGATCTGGCGGGGCTCGGCGGGCTTGTCTTCCTCTTCGGGTTTCTCCTCGCCTTCGGCGGGCTCCTTCTTTTCCACGGGGGTCACGTCCTGCACGAATACCGGCACGGGCATGAAGCCGCAGTACTTTTCCAGCACCTCGGTGAGCTTCCACATCTCCAGGAATTCCTTGTCCTCATCGTTGAGGTACAGGGTGATGGTGGTGCCCCGGGTGGCGCGATCAGAAGGCTCCATTTCGTATTCCATGCCGTCTTCGCTGATCCAGCGGGCCGCCTGCGCGTCCTTCTGGTAGCTGAGGGTATCAATGACCACCTTTTTCGCCACCATGAAGGCGGAATAGAAGCCCAGGCCGAAATGGCCGATGATGCCGCCGGCGTCGTCTTTTTCGTTCTTATATTTGCTCAGGAAATCCTCCGCGCCGGAGAAGGCCACCTGCGCGATGTACTTTTTCACCTCGTCGGCGGTCATGCCCAGGCCGTTATCCCGGAAGGTCAGGGTGCCCTCCTGCCGATTGATGAGCACGTCCACCCGATATTCCTCGGTGTTTTCCGCCTCGCCGATGCTCACCAGGCGCTTCATTTTGCTGACTGCGTCGCAGCAGTTGGAGACCAGTTCCCGCACGAAGATGTCCCGGTCCGAATAGAGCCACTTCTTAATCACGGGCATGATGTTTTTTGCATTTATGGAAATATTGCCTTTTTCGGGCATAAAAATCGCCTCCTGATCTTGATGGATTCATTGTAGTGCATTTTTGAACGGATGTCAACCATTTTAGCACTCATTTCATCCGAGTGCTAGTAAGATTCTACTTTCGCTCGGTAGAATGCAACCTACAGTTGATTGCAATTTCGCAGAGAATGACGTATAATATCCTCAACGACAAGAAACGGAGGGATGACATCATGGCCGATACCGCTGCGATTGGAAACGCCATCGCCCAGCTTAGGCGGGCGATGCACCTGACCCAGCAGTCTCTGGCGGCGTTTCTGTACGTTTCCCATCAAGCCGTATCCAAATGGGAACACGGCGTCGCCTTGCCTGACATTATGACGCTTTACGCCATGTGCCGCCTGTTCGGCGTGACCATGGAACAGCTCATTACCAGCGACATTGCCGAGCGTCTGCACGCCATTCGCCTGCAGGCCGCTTATTAAAAGGAGGATTCAATATGATCGATAATAAGAAAGTCGGTTTGGCCATCGCTCAATTGCGCCAGTCCAAGAACCTGACCCAGCAGCAGCTGGCAGCCTGTCTGAACGTATCCCATCAGGCGGTATCCAAGTGGGAAAACGGCGCGGCGCTGCCGGACGTACTTACATTAATGGAGCTTTCCCGCATGTTCGGCGTCACCCTGGAGCAGCTGCTCAACGGCGACGTGGCTCACGTACTGGAAACCGAGGACGATCCCCATGAAAACCCCGACGAGAATACCGATGAAGCCCCGAACGAGGACCCCAGGGAAGAGCCCATCGTGCTGAAACTGGACACCGAGGACATTCTGAGCAAGCGCCGCATGGCCGAAGCCGCGGAAGCGGAGGCCAACGGCGACGCAGGCGAAGCGGAAGCCGTGGCGGACGAAGAAGCCCAGGCAGAAAAGACCGAGGCGAAGGCATCCAAAAACGAGCCCCTGGACGTGGAGAAGATCATCCAGATGGCCCCCTTCATGAGCCGGGCCGCGCTGGAGGAAATGATTCGCGGCTATTCCGGCAGCTTCTCTCCCCGGGATCTGGCCCGGCTGGCTCCCTTCGTCAGCGCCGAATTTCTGGAGAGCCTGATCGAATCCGGCAGCGAAATCAATTGGGACACCCTGCGCCGGCTGGCTCCCTTCCTGAAGAAGGAAGCGGTGGACGCGCTGACCATGGCCGTGGCCAAGGGCGAAAAGTACTGCCGCCCCGCCGCCAAGGCTGTAAAGAAGACCTACAACGAACTTGGCAAGTCCATTTCCAAGGCCATGAAGAAGCTGGGCAATCTGGGAGATCAGATTTGTCCGGAGGCCGCCCGAACCGCCAGGCCCGCCGCGGCAAAGCCCGAACCCGCCCCCAAGCCGGAAAAGAAAAATTCCGACCTGCGCACCCGCATTTTTGAACGGGCGCTGGCGGAAGACAAGTTCGGCTGGATTGCCGAACATCTGGAGCAGCTGGAGGACGAAGAGCTGAAGGCGCGCATTGCCCGGAAGGCCCTGGAAAAAGGCATGACGGACTGGGTCAGCGAATACCTGGGCGAAGAATATAACAACACGCCTGTGGAAGATTTGCTGCTTCAGGGTAACTGGGAGGCCGTGGAGGAGCGGCTGGAGCGCATGGACGACGAAGAACAGGCGCTGACGGCCGAAACCGCCGCTTCCGAAGGCAAATGGGACTGGATTGAGCTGCATCTGGACGAGCTGGCCAATTCGGACGAGGCCCGGGAGGCGATACTGAACGCGGCAATCAAGGCCGGAAAGCTGGACTGGATTGGCAATCATCTGGACGAGCTGGAGCCTGAAAGCGAAGTGGCGGAGATGCTGGTAAAGGCCGCGCTGGAGAAGGGCGACTGGGACTGGCTGGAGAGTCATCATGACGAGATGGAACTGGACGACATGGACGTGGGCGAACTGGCGCTGAAGGCCTATCAGGCCGGCCGGCAGAACCTGTGTCTGGAGCTGGCAGAGGAATATCTGGAAGGCTCCGGCGGCGGGAAGCTGTTTGCCGCCGTGGTGGAAAACGGCGATACCGGCTTTGCCGAAGAGCTGGCCGAGCATCTGGACGGAGATTCCCTGAAGGAAACCTGCCTGAAGCTGGCTCAGGACGGACATTTGGGCACGCTGACCTGCCTGGCGGAAGCGCTGGACGCGGACACCCTGACGGCGCTGTTGGATCTGGCCACAGAGGAAGGCGACTGGGACACCATCGAGCGCCTGAACGAGGCACTGGAGGAAAAGCAATAACTTCCCCGCAATATAACAGCCCTGCGGCCGCGCGAACTTGATTCGCGCGGCCAATTATGCTATAATCCTCCTATAAAATAGGATAGTTTCTGCCCTTGATTCAGAAAGGAGCTCATTTTGACCCATCCCGAAATGCCCAAGCGCTCCCGCGGCCGGGTTTTTATCGGCGTAGCCATCGCCCTGGCCACGGCGCTTCTCTCCCCCCTGCTGGTGGGATTTTCGACGACCGTGTTTGTTTTCCCGGTGATTACGGTGTTTCTCTTCGGCTTTGGCGGCTGGATTCCCGCCTGCGCCGGCATGCTGCTCACGGTAATCGCCTTCGATTTATACTTTGGCCTGGCGGCCGCTCTCATGGCCGCCGCGGCCTTCGCGCTGCCCGCCGCTTTTCTGATTCGCGGCATTCGCTGGCGCAAGCCCTTTGTTTTGCAGATCAAGCAGGGCATCGCCGTACAGATTCTGGGGGTGCTGGCGGCGCTGGGCATTGCATACGCCTTTATGGGCACGGACATTGTGGGCACGCTGATGGGCCAATTTCGGGCCATGGTGGAAGACATTCTGCCCCCCGGGCTCATTGACTACTATCTGAATCTGCGCTATTCCATCGACGGACTGCCTGAGACTTTTACCGAGACGCAGCTGATGCAGGGCGTGCTGGACGCGGCCCGGCGGGCGGATTATCTCACGGGACTTTTCCAGGAATTATCGGACGCCATGACGCTGACGCTGCCGGGGCTTCTGATCGGCTCCTCCTGTCTGTCGGCGCTGTTGGGCGTGGCCTGGGGCAACAAGGCCTTTGACAAGGGCGGGACCCATCGCACCTATGTGCCGGTTTCCATGTGGTACACCCCCTGGACGCTGACGGTGGGACTGCTGGCCACGATGCTGGTCTGCTATCTGCTGAATCTGGCGGGGCTTCCCGGGGCGGAGGTGGCCACACTGGCCCTGGAAACGCTTTTGATGTTGGCCTTCCGAATCCAGGCGGCCATTTCGCTGGAGCGGAACCTTGCCCGGGCGGGCATGAAGCCCGGCTGGCGGGTGGTGCTGATTGTGGCCGCCGAGATTCTGCTGGCTTCCTATATCCCCTATTACGGCGCGGCCTCCGCGCTGTTTGGCTCCACCGGCGCAATGCGGCAAATCGCCGCCCTCCGCGCCCGGAAGAAGGATAAATAAACGAAATTTACGTCAGGGAGGAAATCACCCATGAAAGTCATTCTTTTGCAGGATGTTCGCGGCAGCGGCAAAAAAGATCAGATTATCGAAGTATCCGACGGCTTCGGCCGCAATTATCTGCTGCCCCGGAAGCTGGCCCGGGAAGCCACGCCCGAGGCCATGAACGCCGTGGAAAAGGCCCAGTCCGCCCAGAAGCACAGGGACGACGTGAAGCGCCAGGAGGCGGAGGCCAAGGCCCGGGAACTGAAGGGCAAGGTCATCCAGCTTTCCGTGAAGGGCGGCGCCGGCGGCAAGCTGTACGGCAAGGTCACCAACGAAGCCATCGCCCAGGCCCTGAAGAATCAGTACGGCATGGAAATCGACAAGCGGAAGTTCGAGCCGGAAGAGCCCATCAAGAGCGCCGGTCAGGTGCTGTGCACCGTGCGTCTCTCCGCCGGCGTCTCCACCCGCATGGTCATCAACGTCACCGTGGAAGAAAAATAATCTATGGAACAGTATCAGCCCGCCCGGATACCGCCCAATCAGCCGGAGGCGGAGCGGTCGGTGCTGGGCGCTATGCTGCGCTCCAGCGAGGCCTCTCTTTTAGCCATCGAGGCGCTGAAGGCAGAGGATTTTTACGACCCGGCCAACCGGGAAATCTTCTCCGCCATGTGCGCCCTGGCCGCCAGCGGCCGGGCCATTGATTTCGTCACCCTGGACGAGGAACTCACCCGCCGGGGCAAGCTGGACGGCGTGGGCGGCTCCGCCTATCTGGTGGAGCTGTCCGCCAACGTGCCCTCCACCGCCAACGTAGGAGCTTATATTCGCATTGTGGACGAAAAATCCACCCTGCGCAAGCTCATCGCCGCATCGGAAAGCATCCTGAAGGACTGCTATTCCGCCCAGGAGGAAACCGGCGACATTCTGGAAGGCGCGGAAAAGGCCATTTACGACATCACCATGCGCAAAGGCGGCGAGCAGCTGCAGGCCATACAGCCGGTTTTGATCAACACCTTCGAAAAGATCGAAGAATTGTTCAAAAACCACGGCCGCATCGAGGGCGTGCCCACGGGGTACACCGAACTGGACGATCTGCTCACCGGTCTGCACGGCGGCGAACTGGTGCTGATTGCCGCCCGTCCCTCCATGGGTAAAACCAGTATCGGCATGAATTTCATCGAAAACGCCGCCATTCGCGCTGGAAAAGCCGCGGCGGTGTTCTCTTTGGAAATGCCGGCAGAGCAGCTGGCCATGCGTATGCTCTGCACGGAGGCTCTGGTGGACATGCAGAAAGTGCGCCGCGGACAGCTTTCCGACGAGGACTGGCTGCGGCTCAGCGAGGCCATGATTAAAATCGGCCCCTCTTCCCTTTATGTGGACGCTACGCCGGGCATTACGGTTTCCGAAATGCGTTCCAAGGCCCGCCGGCTGCAATTGGAGCACGGACTGGACGTAATCCTCATCGACTACATTTCCCTGATGACCGCCTCCGGCAAGTTCGGCAGCCGTCAGGAGGAAGTGGCCTCCATCTCCCGCGCGCTGAAGGCGTTGGCCATCGAACTGAACGTGCCCATCATCGCCCTGCAGCAGCTCTCCCGTGCGCCTACGGGACGTTCCAACCACCGGCCGGTGCTTTCGGACATCCGCGATTCCGGCGCCATCGAGCAGGACGCGGACGTGGTCATGTTCTTGCACAGAGAGGAATATTTCGACCCCAACACCCCGGACAAGAATATCGCCGAGCTCATCATCGCCAAACAGCGAAACGGCTCCCTTGGCACGGTGAAGCTGGGCTGGAAGGGCGAATTCACCAAATTCCTGGATCTTTCCCCCAAGGCCAACGAGGCCACCGGCTGACGTTTGCCCCGGAAATTCAAAAACCCGACGCCCTGCTTTGCAGGCCCGTCGGGTTTTCTTACACAGATACCAGAATTCTGTAGCTCCGCCGGTCAGTTCCCAGCTAAGAGGTTCGTACTCCAACAGCTTGAGCACATTTGCGATGTAGGTCAGCCGGTGAAACGGCGCGTCGGTGTCGGTTCGAAAGAAGATGTATCCAGGCAGCAGCTGCGACCGGTCTTCGATGGCCTTGCCGGCGACGGTTTTACGGCGGATGCGGGGCGGAGCGACGGTCTCCACGCACTCTATCCGCTGATTCACATAGCCGGCAATGGCCGCTTCCGCTCCCGTCCGGCAAAGGAGGCAGCCATAGCGCCACAGCCGTTTCATCATACAGCTTCGCACTCCGCAACTGAATCTGCAAAAAGAAATTCTATAGCGTTCAGGTCTTCATGCCGCCGGCGGACAGCATCCATGAACGCAATTGAGCGTCGACCCACTGGCCTATCCTGCAATTCTATAAAATATCCCCCCGCCAGATTATAGCTTGATGGAACGACTCATAGCCATGAACGCCGCTACGGCAATGGATCAGGACGAGTACAACCGGCAGTTTGCGGAATATGAGGCCCGTTACAACGAAACTCGCCAGCGCATTGCAGATGTGGAATCCGAGCAGAAACAGCGCATCGCCAAGCGCGGTAAGCTGGCAGAATATCTGGAGACGCTAAGGAATCAAGGCCTCATTTCGAGCTTTAATGAAACGCTGTGGTACGGCACGGTGGAGCAGGTGCGCGTAACGACTGAAGGAAATCTGCGCTTTATTTTCCGGGACGGACAGGAAATAACGGTCTGAGCATCCGTGTAATGGTATGCACACCCCATGCGCAACAAACAGCCAGCAAGGCGCTATATGCATAGGGGTGTGCATTATTTTGATATTAGAAATGCGACGAATCCTCATAGAAAAAGCCGCCCACAAGCCGTTTCGTGTATTCCTGCAAAACGAACTCGAATAGGCGGCAGTTTCCGGCATATTTGCAGGTATAGCAAAAGACTCACCACATTGGGTGAGTCTTTTTATACCAACTAATGTCGGTATTCATGGCGGAAGCGGTGGGATTCGAACCCACGGACCCATCTCTGGATCACTCGATTTCGAGTCGAGGCCGTTATGACCACTTCGATACGCTTCCACGCTTTTGAAGAAATCGGTTTGCGGCTGCACACCAAATTCTTTTATATTATAGTGGATTCTTTCGGAAAAGTCAAGCACGCAAATTGTTCGATTCGGATTTAACAATTCCAAAGCGGGCGCCCTTGTCCTGCCATCTTTTTTCGGATTGTTGTGGGCGCTCGCGGTTTCTGCTAGAATAAAATATAGATTTACAGGTAAGTACATTGAGGTGATTCCCCGATGATGTCCAGGGCGAAAACGGTCAGGATGCCATTGTACGACGGTTCGCTCAGTGGTATGACCAACCTTTCCAATTCCGCATGGGAAAGAGGAAAGATGTATACCGCGTCCAGAGAATCAATTAACAAACTTATCTCTTGCACGGACTGCAAGAAATACGGCGTGTATCTTCTGCTGTCCTCCAAACAGGTTTGCGATGGGCAGACCGTCGATTTGGCGCGCTGCATCAGACGGCATCTGGCCGACAAGGTGGGGTGGACGCAGTCCGCCCTTATGGCGACAGCCTCAATGACTTCGACATCGACGATCTCGAAGCCGAACTTATTCGGCTCGCAGTCGCCGCAAAAACTTCGCCCCCCGACAACCAGAACGGAGGGAATCGCCGGAAGGTGGATGAATTCCGTCAGAACGAATTGGATCAGTATCTCGACGAAGCCGTGATTCTTCTGGACTTAATCGGCGTTCGAGTCTTTGGAAATCAGACGGAAAAGAAGAAAATCGCGCCCGCTCCTTCGATTCTCCCGGAGCCGGCGGCCGTCTTCTCTGAAGCTGTGCCGGAAAAGCCGCCGCTTCCGGATGCGTCTCTCGGGCCGTGCGAATTCGTGAAAAGAGCGTTTGTGAACCTGCTCGAATCCGGATACTCGCCCCGAAATTCGCGGAGCTGAACGACGACGTGCTCTTTGGACAGGTCTGGAGCCGGGAGGACAGGCTCTCCCTGCGCGACCGCTCCATCGTGACGGTGACGGCGCTGATGGCGCAGGGACTGGCGGATTCGTCCTTCCGGTACCATCTGGAGAGCGCCAAGAAGAACGGCGTGACCAAGGAGGAAATCGCCGAGATCCTGACCCGTGCGGCCTTCTACACCTGCTGGCCCAAGGCATGGGCGGCGTTCCGCCTGACCAGGGAGGTCTGGAAGGACGAGGAATAAGCGAGCGTCCGCATCGGAGAATCTCTCCGGCGTGGGCGCTCTGTTTGGAGGATAAGGCGCGGCTTTTGTCGAAATTTTGTCTCCGAGGGGGCTTCCTCCGGCGGCGCGCGTGTGCTATACTGAGGGCGTGAACTTTCTGCGCTCTTTGCAGAAGAATCGTCGCTGCGTAAGGAGGATTTCCATGTACGAGTCGCGCCATTTCCGCTCCGTCGCCCGCCGGGCGCTGAGGGGCTTCTGGGGACTGACCATCGCCGTCACGCTGGTCGCGAGTATTCTGGGCTCGACGGTCTCGTTTTCCGCCGCTGATTCGGGCGTGCGCGTGAATCTGAAGATTCCGGAGAACTCCGACTATTTTACGCCCGACGAGTATGACATGCTCGACGAGTATGTCACACCCGACGGCTATGTCATCCCCACCGAACCGATACTCCCCTCCGTGCTGCCCCGCGCCGTTCAGAGGGCCCTGACGGCTCTGAGCAATTTCCTTGCGTCCGACGCGGGAACGACCGTTCTGATTCTTCTCGCCATCGCCGGAGTGGTTCTTTTTGTGATCGGCGGCGGAATCCAGCTGGGACTGATTCGCTACAATCTCGATCTGCTCACCCGGGAAAACCCGCCCGCCTTCCTGACGCTCTTTTCCCGCATGTCCATCTTTGGAAGGGCGCTGGGGCTTCGGCTGATGACGGGAATTCTGACGGGACTGTGGTCGCTGCTGTTCGTCATTCCGGGAATCGTCGCGGCCTATCGCTACGCCCTCGCGCCGTATCTCATGGCGGAGCATCCCGAAATGGGCGTGATGGAGGCGATTTCCCAGTCCAAGGCGCTGATGCGGGGCAACAAGTGGCGGCTCTTCTGCCTGAAGCTGAGCTTCATCGGCTGGGGCATACTCTCCACGCTGACGATGGGCATCGGCAATCTCTGGCTCGCGTCCTATCGCAACGCCGCCGAGACGGCCTTCTATCTGGAGCTCACGGGCCGTCGGGACGCCATGCCCTGGCCGGACATTCCTGTGGACGCGCAGCCGGAAGCCTTGCCGGAAGCGCCGGCGGAGGAAAACTGAATCTGTGCAGAAATAAGGCCGACTCCCCGCGGAGCCGGCCTTATTTTTGTATTCAGTTATCCCTCCGGGAAGGTCTCGGCCAGACGGCGGAGGTATTCCTCGTAGGCGGCGGCGCCCTCCAGCGGCCTGAGCGCCTCGGCCACGGAGGCGTAATACCAGCGGTGCATGGAGGGATTGTTCTGGTTGAAGCGCTGCCAGAGGGCGGGGCCGTGGGCCTGAAGGTCGCGCTCGATGGAGCGCAGATTGCTCAGCTTGTCGGCCAGCGTGAGGATGAGCAGCTCCCGGGGCGCGGCGCGCAGGCGGTTGATGGTCTGGAGCTTGCGCTTCTGCCAGGTGCCCTGGCGATCCTCGTCCTTTTCCTCGCTCTGCAGGCGGACGAGATGGGCCACCCGCCTGCCGAAGCGGGCGCGCAGCGTGTCCTCGGTCACGCCGCAGTCCTCGATCACGTCGTGGAGCACGGCGGCGGCGAGAATCTCCGGGTCGTTGGTCAGGGTGGCGGCGATGGTCGCGGCCTCCATGGGATGGATCAGATAGGGCAGCGCGCCGCCCTTGCGCAGCTGGCCGTCGTGGGCGAAGGCCGCGAAGGCGACGGCGCGGGAAAACAGGCCGTGGCGGTCGAAGTCGGTGTTCATTCCATCGTTCCCTTCAGTTGAGAGTGGTTCGCGCCGAAGAGCTTCGGACGCAGCTTTTTCTGATAGAGATAGGCGAACACGGCCAGCAGCCGGTCGTAGAGCAGCATGGTGACATTGCACAGCACGGCGAAGGCGATCAGCGCGGCGCGGGTCATCTCGGCGTACTCGGCCATCACCGCCTGCATGTTCAGCACGAAGGCCATCAGCATAAGCAGCGCCGCCGCGGCGAGATTGAACAGCCCGAGCTTGCAGAGCACCCGCAGAGGCCTGCGGCGGAGCCTGTCGATGCGCGGCTTGAGCACGGGATAATAGCCGAGGAACGCGAAGATCAGCGCCGCCTCCCGATCCGGGCAGAGGAGCAAACTCAGCACGGCCACGGCGGCGTAGGCCGCCAGCGTCATTTTGTCGCCGGCCTCGAACAGAAGCGGCGTCAGCAGCGCCGCGGCCAGCGCCGGGCAGCAGAACGTCGCGAAGGGAATGATTCCGCCCAGCAGCATGCACACGGTGCTCAGCGCGCACAGCACGCCGCAGAGCGCCATCTTTCGGCTCTTTTCCTTCAAAAGGCATTCCTCCTACATGATATAAAGGATAACCATTCGACGCGGCGCGTCAAAATCCTGCACGAGGGCGCGGCTTTTCTTCCGCGCGCGAATTTATATTCACGCGGCGCGTGCGCGAGGAATGAACAATTTACGAAGAAATGCGGATATTTTCCGGATTTTTGGCGGACGCTGTGCGCGACATACGGACACGGTGAATTCAGGCTGGTTTTGATTGCATGAATATCAATTAATGGAGAATAAAAATGCCATTATCATAGTGAGATGATAAATTACTTTTGACAGCAGCAATTTGATGAAATATCCGCATTCGGCGCAAAATGAACTCAAAAATCTGCAAAAATGCAACATAAAATCAGAATAAATTCATTTGTGCATCTTGAAATCGCGTCGGAGCAGTGATATAATATTCAAAAATTCCTGATTGAATGCTCTGCATTCCGAAGCGAGGTTGTCTGAACGATGCTGAAATACACGATCAAGAGGCTGCTGCTGGCGGCCGTCACCGTGCTGATTATCGCGGCCATCACCTTTTTCGCGATGAACGCCATCCCCGGCGGGCCGTTCTCCAAGGAAAAGGCCACGGATCCCACGGTGCAGGCCATGCTGGAGGCGCGCTTCAATCTGGACAAGCCCGTTCCGGAGCAGTTCCTTATTTATATGAAGAACCTGCTGCACGGCGACTTCGGCATCTCCCTCAAGACCGGGCGCGAAATCTCCGTGACCATCCGGGATTCCTTCGCCGTGTCGGCCAAGCTGGGCGGCATGGCGGCGGGACTGGCGGTGGTGCTGGGACTGACGCTGGGCTCCGTCGCGGCGCTGACGCGCAACCGCTGGCCCGACCGCGTGATCATCTTCCTGACGACGCTGTTCGTGTCGGTGCCGTCCTTCGTGCTGGCGACGCTGCTGCTGCTGGTGTTCTGCCTGATTCTGAAGTGGTTCAGCGTGTTCAACCCGGCAAACCCCAACTACCTGCTGCCGGTGATCTCGCTGATGCTGTATCCCATGGCCTACATCACGCGCCTGACCAAATCCAGCATGCTGGACGTGCTGGGGCAGGATTACATCCGCACCGCCCGGGCCAAGGGCGTGCGCCAGTCGCTGGTCATCTTCAAGCACGCGCTGCGCAACGCGCTGATTCCGGTCATCACCTACGTCGGCCCCATGACGGCCTACATCCTGACCGGCTCGATGGTCGTTGAAACGGTGTTCACCGTGGGCGGCCTGGGAACCAAGTTCGTCTCGTCCATCAACAATCAGGACTATCCGATGATCATGGCGACGACCATCTTCCTGGCCACGCTGATGGTGCTGGCCACGCTGCTGAGCGATCTGGTCTACAAGCTGGTCGACCCGAAGATTACGTTTGAATGAGGAGGAAGGAAGAGCATGAGTCAGTACAGCGCGGACAAAATTCCGAAGAAAAATCTTCTGAGCCTCCAGATCGACCCGAGAAAATTTGAACCCGCCACGGCGGAGGAAAAGCAGCAGCACGAGAAGATGCGCCAGTCCACCACCTTCTTCCGCGACGGCATGCGCAAGCTGTTCCACAATCCGCTGGCGGTGCTGAGCATCGTGGTGCTGGTGATTCTGGTGGCGACCATCGTGGTCGTGCCGATGATCTATCCCTACAGCTATTCGGACATGATTACCGTGGATGGCAAGCGCGACAAGACGGCCAAGAACCTCGCGCCGATGCAGTATTCCAAGAACGAGCTGGCCGCCATGGAAAAGGGCGAGAAGATCTTCCCGCACCTGTTCGGAACCGACGAGCTGTGCCGCGACTACTTCATCCGCGTGATCTACGGCGCGCGCGTGTCGCTGCTGGTGGGCCTGTTCGCCAGCCTGATCGTGCTGGTCATCGGCCTGCTGTACGGCTCCATCTCGGGCTACTGCGGCGGCAAGGTGGACATGGTGATGATGCGCATTGTGGACATCATCTACTCCCTGCCCGACACGCTGATGGTCATTCTGCTGTCGGTAGTGCTCAAGGAAATCATCGGCGATTCCCTGAAGGGCACGGTGCTGGGCAAGGTCGGCAACAACATGATCTCGCTGTTCGTGGTGTTCGGCCTGCTCTACTGGGTGGGCATGGCGCGCCTGGTGCGCGGCCAGATTCTGTCCATCAAGACCAACGAATACGTGCTGGCCGCCCGCGCGCTGGGCGCGCATCCCGGCCGGATCATCCGCAGGCACATTCTGCCCAACTGCATGTCGGTCATCATCATCTCCGTGGCGCTGCAGATTCCCTCGGCCATCTTCACCGAGAGCTTCCTGAGCTTCATCGGACTGGGCGTGCAGGCGCCGATGCCGAGCCTCGGCTCGCTGGCCAACGCGGCCCGCGGCGGCATGCAGAGCTACCCCTACAAGATGATTTTTCCGGCGATCGGCATCTGCCTGATCGTGCTCAGCTTCAACCTGCTGGGCGACGGTCTGCGCGACGCCTTCGACCCGAAGCTGAGGAGGTAACGGCAAAATGAGCAATACACCGCTTCTTCAGGTCAAAAACCTGTCCACGTCCTTCAACGTGGACGCGGGCGAGGTGCGCGCCGTCAACGGCATTTCCTTCAATCTCGACCGCGGCAGGGTGCTGGGCATCGTGGGCGAATCCGGCAGCGGCAAGTCCGTCACCGCCTATTCCATCATGCGCATTCTCGTGGAGCCGGGCAAGATCACCGGCGGCGAGATTCTCTTCAACGGCGAGGACGTGACCAGGTTCTCCGAGCGCCAGATGCGCGAATTCCGCGGCAAGAAGGTCAGCATCATCTTTCAGGATCCCATGACGTCGCTCAACCCGGTGTACACCATCGGCAACCAGCTGCGCGAGGCGATCCTGCTGCACACCGACCGCAACCGCGCCGAGGCCAACGCCCGGGCGCTGGAAATGCTCCGGCTGGTGGGCGTGAACGAGCCGGAAAAGCGCCTGAAGCAGTATCCCCACGAGCTCTCCGGCGGCATGCGCCAGCGCGTGATGATCGCCATGGCGCTGGCCTGCGAGCCGGACATCCTCATCGCCGACGAGCCCACCACCGCGCTGGACGTGACCATTCAGGCGCAGATTCTGGAGCTGATGCAGGAGCTTCAGAAGAAGCTGGGCATGGCGATCATCATGATTACCCACGATCTGGGCGTCATCGCCGACATGTGCGACGAGATCATCGTCATGTACGCCGGCCGCATCTGCGAGCGCGGCACCGCGGACGAAATCTTCTACAATCCGCGCCACGAGTACACCAAGGGCCTGCTGCGCTCCATTCCGCGGCTGGACACCCGCCATCGCAAGCTGATTCCCATCGCCGGTTCGCCGGTGGATCTGACGAACATGCCCAGGGGCTGCGCCTTCACCTCCCGCTGCGACCACGCGATGAAGATCTGTCTGGGCGAGCTGCCCGAGGAGCTGCCCATCAACGACAACCACATGGCCTCCTGCTGGATGAACGTCAAAGAGGTCTACGACGAAGCCGCAAAGGAGGTCGAAGCGAAGTGAGCCGGTATCTTCTGGAGGTCAGGGATCTCAAGCAGTATTTCCCGGTGCGCACGGGCTGGTTCGGCGCCATGCCGCTCAAGGCGGTGGACGGCGTTTCCTTCGAAATCGAGCACGGCGAGACGCTGGGCCTCGTGGGCGAGTCGGGCTGCGGCAAGACCACCGTCGGCCGCTCCATTCTCCATCTCTACAAGCCCACGTCCGGCGAGATTCTCTACGAGGGCACGAAGATCACGCCGCGGAACATCGAAAAGTACCGCCGCGAGATGCAGGTGGTGTTTCAGGATCCCTATTCCTCGCTGAATCCGCGCATGACCGTCTCGGACATCGTGGGCGAGCCGCTGGACATCCACCATCTGTACGCCAACCGCAAGGAGCGCGAGGAGAAGATCGCGCATCTGCTGAATCTGGTCGGTCTGAACAGCGACCACGCCCGCCGCTACGCCCACGAGTTCTCCGGCGGACAGCGGCAGCGCATCGGCATCGCCCGGGCGCTGGCTGTGGAGCCGAAGTTCATCGTCTGCGACGAGCCGGTCTCGGCGCTGGACGTGTCCATTCAGGCGCAGGTCATCAACACCTTCGAGGAGCTGCAGGAAAAGCTGGGCATCGCCTATCTGTTCATCGCCCACGACCTGCTGGTCGTTCAGCACATCAGCCGCCGCATCGCGGTGATGTATCTGGGACGCATCGTCGAAATCGCCGATTCCGACGAGGTCATCGCCCATCCGATGCATCCCTACACCCAGTCGCTGATCTCGGCCATTCCCATTCCCGACCCGGAGACGGCGCGCCACAAGCACCGCATTCCGCTGGAGGGCGACGTGCCCAGCCCGCTGCACATGCCGTCCGGATGCCCGTTCCGCACGCGCTGCCGCTACGCCACCGAGCGCTGCGCGCAGGAGTGCCCGTCGCTGGCCGAGGTCGCGC
>OLPR01001580.1_pt1 | contig 18486 bp, 13 predicted proteins | sample 1672761 | NCBI WGS metagenome assembly OLPR01 (sample SAMEA3136721, study PRJEB25190) | human gut metagenome | biome: human gut; feature: human-associated habitat; material: faeces | place: Austria | collected 2013 | reverse complement strand
GGGACGCGGCGCTGGAGGCGCTGCTGCAGATGGAGCGCCGGGGCGCGTGGTCTGACGGCAGCCTGAAGCGTATCGCGGCCCAGTCCGGGCTGGATGCCCGGGACGCGGCGCTGTGTACCCGGATGACCTACGGCGTGGTGCAGAACCGGACACTGCTGGACTACTATATCGACCATTGGTGTACGCAGAAGGCCGCCCGGCTGGAACCGGTGGTGGCCTGCCTGCTGCGTTTGGGTATATATCAGATACTGTTCATGGACAAGGTGCCCGACCGGGCTGCTGTTCACGAGACAGTAGAGCTGACAAAACGCCGGGGCAAGGCTCGCGCCGCAGGCATGATCAATGCGGTGCTGCGGAAATGTGCGTCAAGCAAAAACACTTTACCGCCATTGCCGCAGAATAGTTTTATTTCCAAAGCAGCGGTGCAGTACAGCCATCCCAGGTGGTTGGTGGAGCGCTTGACGGCTTTGGTCGGCGAGCAGGAGGCCGAGGCGTTCCTGCGGTTGGATAACGAGCCTGTTCCCACGGTGATACAGGCCAATCCGCTGAAGACCACGCCGGCGGAATTGGAAAATGCGCTGCGATCGGACGGTGTCCGTCTGACGCCTCATCCCTGGCTGGAGGGTTGTTTTGAAGTCACCGGTACCGGCGATTTGGAGCGCCTGTCCGCCTTTGCGTTGGGACGCTGCACGGTGCAGGATGCCGCGGCGCGTTTGGCGGCCATTGCCGCCGGACCGAAGCCCGGCGATCGGGTGCTGGATGTGTGCGCCGCCCCTGGCGGCAAATCCTTCGCCATGGCTATGCAGATGGAGAACCGGGGCGATATCCTCTCCTGTGACATTCACCCCCACAAGCTGAAGCTCATCGAAAACGGTGCGGCACGGCTGGGGATCACTATCATCCGCACAGCGCTGGCCGATGGGCGGGAGCGTCACGCCGGCTGGGTGGAGCAGGCCGATGTGGTTCTGGCCGATGTGCCGTGCTCCGGCCTGGGCATTATCCGGAAGAAACCGGATATCCGCTGGAAGGATCCGGCGCAGCTGGCACAGCTGCCCGCCGTCCAGCTGTCGATATTGAACAACGTGTCCGCCTACGTCCGTCCCGGCGGCGTGCTGGTGTATGCCACCTGCACCGTCCTGCCGGAGGAAAACGGCGGCGTGGTGTCGGCCTTTTTGGACGTACACCCGGACTTTGCGAAAGAGGAATTTACCCTGCCCGGTATCGGAAGCTGTCCCGGTGATGTGACACTGTGGCCCCAGCGGACCGGCACCGATGGATTTTACATCTGCCGTATGCGCCGCAGGGGATAACGTCAAGGAGCGAACCGCATGACCGACATCAAATCCATGACCGAGCGCCAGCTGGCCGACTTTTTTAAGAATATGGGACAGCCGGCTTTCCGTGCAAAGCAGGTATTCACCTGGCTGCACCGTGGCGTGCGCTCCTTTGACGAGATGACCGACCTGTCCAAGCCTCTGCGTGCCCAGCTGGCCGAGACGTGCTTCATCACAGCGCCGACCGTGGCCCAGAAGCAGACCTCAAAGCTGGACGGGACCGTTAAATATTTGTGGGAGTTGGCCGACGGCAACTGCATCGAGACAGTCCTCATGCAGTACCACCACGGCAACACCGTGTGTATCTCCTCTCAGGTGGGCTGCCGTATGGGCTGCGCCTTCTGCGCCAGCACCATCGCCGGCAAGGTCCGGGACCTGCGGCCCTCTGAGCTGCTGGACCAGGTGTTGTTTACCCAGCTGGACAGCGGCCTGCCTGTCTCCAACATCGTGCTCATGGGTATCGGCGAGCCGTTGGACAACATGGACAATGTGCTGCGCTTTTTGGAGCTGGTCAACAGCCCCCACGGGATGAACATCGGTATGCGGCATATCAGCCTGTCCACCTGCGGCGTAGTGCCGGGGATCGACGCGCTGGCGGATCGGCAGCTTCAATTAACGCTGTCTGTCTCCCTTCACGCGCCGGACAGCGAGACCCGCAGCCGCATTATGCCGGTGAACCGGGCGTATGATGTAGAGACGCTGTTTGCCGCCTGCCACAGATACTTCCAAAAGACCGGGCGGCGCATCAGCTTTGAGTATGCCATGATCGACGGCGTCAACGACCACGATTGGCAGGCGGAGCTGATCGCGAAAAAGCTGAAGGGCATGCCGGGCCACGTGAACCTGATACCCCTGAACGACGTGGTGGAGAGCCCGTATAAGCCCAGCAGACGCATCGGCGCTTTCCAGCAGAAGCTGGAGAGTTTGGGCGTTACCGCTACGGTCCGCAGAAGCCTGGGCGGCGATATCGACGCCTCCTGCGGCCAGCTGCGGCGGAAGGAAATGCAGGAACGCGGCCAACTGTGAGACATGGACTCTTTACGGAATAAAGGATGTGAGCGACTATGAAAATGTGGGGGATCACCAATACCGGGTTGGTGCGGAGCGAGAATCAGGACGCCTACGCCGTGTTCGAGGCCGGCGCATTCCACGCGGCCGTGGTGTGTGACGGTATGGGCGGCACCAACGGCGGACAGGTGGCCAGCGCCATCGCCGTAGCCCGGTTCGAAAAGGAGCTGCGCGACAGCCTGCGGGACGATATGGACATCCCGCAGCTGCGGCAGGCAATGCTCAGCGCTATCGCCTGCGCCAATGACGCCATCTGGCAGGAGGCGGCGCGGAACGCGGAGTACCAGCACATGGGCACCACGCTGGTGTGCGCCGTGGCCCGGTCCGACATGGCGATTATCGGTAACATCGGCGACAGCCGTGCCTATCACATCACGCCGGAGGGTATTTTCCAGATCTCCCGTGACCACTCGGTGGTGGAGAATATGGTGGCCAAGGGTGACCTGACGCCGCTGGAGGCCCGAACGCACCCCAATCGCAATCTCATCACCCGGGCACTTGGCCCGGATATCCACGCCAAGGCGGATACCTTTGAGCTGCCCTGGCACAAGGACGAGTTCCTGCTGCTCTGTTCCGACGGACTGGTGAACACCGTCTCGGATCAGGAGATGCTGTTTGAAGTCCTCCACGACGGGGACGTAAATGAATGTCTTGACCATTTGCTGCAAATATCGCTTCAGCGGGGCGCACCGGACAACATCACGGCAGTGCTGCTGCTGAACGAGGAAGGGAGATGACCACATGGATCAGTATATCGGAAAAATGCTGGACGATCGCTATGAAATACTGGAACTGATCGGCTCCGGCGGTATGGCCAATGTCTATAAGGCCCGGTGCCACCGGCTGAATCGCCTTGTGGCCATCAAGATACTGAAAAGCGACCTGGCGGACAACGCGGATTTCCGCCGCCGGTTCCACGATGAGTCCCAGGCGGTAGCGCAGCTGAGCCACGCCAACATCGTGTCGGTGTATGACGTGTCCACCAATCCGGACCGGGAATACATCGTCATGGAACTGATCGACGGCATCACGCTGAAGCAGTATATGGAGCGCCGTGGCCGCATGGACTGGCGGGAGTCGCTGCATTTCATCACCCAGATCATGCGGGGCCTGAGCCACGCCCACAGCCGCGGCATCATCCACCGTGATATCAAGCCCCAGAACATCATGGTCCTGCGGGACGGCAGCGTGAAGGTGGCTGATTTCGGCATTGCCTGCCTTGCCAACCAGGGGCAGACACTGACCCAGGAGGCGCTTGGCTCCGTGCACTACATCTCGCCGGAGCAGGCCCGGGGCGACCGTATCGACGCGCGCTCGGATATCTATTCCGCCGGTGTTGTGCTGTATGAGATGCTCACCGGACGCCTGCCCTTTGAGGGCGACAGCGCCGTGTCCGTGGCCATCCAGCACCTGAGCTCCGTGCCCCTGGCGCTCCGGGATATCGATCCCAGTATCCCCGAGCCGCTGGAGCTGATCTGCATGAAGGCTATGAACAGCGACCCCAACAAGCGCTACGCCTCGGCGGACGCCATGATCGAGGACCTGGAGAAGTTCCGCCGGGACCCCTCTGTGGATATGGACTATATCCGGCAGGAGCTGACTGCCCCTGCCGCGGATACCGAGCCCACCATGCCCCTGCCCACGGCCCAGGTGGCCTCCGCCGTAAAAAAGCACACCGGCGAGCTGCGCCGGGAACGTGAGGAGGAAGAGGAGCCGCCCCGCCGGGATAAGAAGTCTATTGCCATCATCGCCGGGATCTTTGCCGCGGCGGTGCTGGTGGTGCTGCTGTTCAAGCTGATACTGGGTGATTTCGGCCCTGCCGGCAGCAACAAGAGCTACCCCGTGCCCGATATCCGCGGCAAGACTGTGGAGGAGGCCCAGGAGATGGAGGGCGTAAAGGATATCTTCCTGATCGAGGTGCAGGGTACCCGCACTACGGAGGAATACCAGCCGGGGCAGATCGTCGAGCAGGATCCCGCCGCCGGACGTACCCGCAAGAGCAATCTGGTCATTCAGGTCTATGTGGCCGCCGAGCCGGAGAAGGTGCCGATGAAGGACCTGGTGGGCATGGAGTACCGCCAGGCGCGCGTGCTTCTGACCGATATGGGTCTGGATCTGAAGATCACCACGGAAACCGTGTCCTCCGACAAATACGGCGCGGACGCCGTGATCGAGACAGTCCCTGTCGCCGACGAGCCGCTGGTGGCCGGACAGACGGTGATCCTGCGGGTCAGCACCGGGCCGGAAACGGTGACGGTGCCTACCTTCACCGGTCAGGATATCGCCAACGCAGTGCAGAATGCTCAGGACCTGGGCCTTACTGTGGGTGAGATCACCTATGACACATTCAGCTTTGCGCCCCAGGGTCAGGTGATCGACCAGAGCATCAAGCCCACCAGCGAGGTTCCCGGCGGTACAAAGATCAGCTTCACTGTCAGCGGACAGAAGAACAGCGACGACGCCACAGCGGCCCGGGTGGTGGAGTTTACCATGCCCAGCGATATGGAGGGTATGATCAAGGTGGAGTTCGAGCAGGACAGCGTGACTCTGGACAGCCAGTACATCAACGCCTCCATGGGGACGGTGACATATACCTTCACCGGCAAGACTGGGACCAGTTCTAACGTCTGTGCCGTCTTTACCAGCATGAACACCGGGGCCACCAAGGTCTCCGCCATTCAGGAGATACGCTTTTGAGTCGGGGCCGCATCGAGAAGGCCCTCAGTGGTTTCTACTATGTAAATACCGGAGCCGAGACGCTGCAATGCCGCGCCCGCGGAAAGTTCCGCCGGGAGGGCATGAGCCCGCTGGTGGGCGACTGGGTCCAGGTCCGCGACCTGGGCGGGGGCGAAGGCTTTGTGGAGGCTGTGGAGCCGCGCCGCAATGTGTTTTCCCGTCCCGCCGCCGCCAATGTCGATCAGCTGGTCATCCTGGCCTCCGCCGCCATCCCTGTGACGGAGCCGTATCTCATTGACCGCATTTCCGCCATCGCCGCCCTGAAGGGCTGTCAGGTGCTGCTGTGTCTGAACAAGTGCGATCTGAACACGGCGGACGAGCTGTATGACATCTATAGTCATTCCGCCCTGCCGGTGCTGCGTATCAGCGCCGAGACAGGGGAGGGACTGGAGACGCTTCGCGCCGCCATCGCCGGAAAGCTGAATGCCTTTACCGGGAACTCCGGCGTGGGGAAGTCCAGCGTGCTGAATCGGCTGCTGCCGGAATTGCATTTGCCGGTGGGCGAGGTCAGCAAGGCTCTGGGCCGCGGCCGCCACACCACGCGCCATGTGGAGCTGTTTGCTTTGGGCGGCGGCACCTATGTGATCGACACACCGGGTTTTTCCTCCTTTGATACAGAAGAGATGGACCTGGAGTTGAAGGCGCACCTGCCGGAGACGTTCCCCGAATTTGCGCCCTATGTGGACCAATGCCGCTTTACCGGCTGCACCCACACAAAAGAAAAAGGCTGCCGCGTGCTGCAGGCGGTGAAGGACGGCGATATCCCTGCCAGCCGCCACAGGAGCTACCTGCGGCTCTATGATGAACTGAAGGACCTGCGGGCCTGGCAGAAGAAGTGAAAAAGCGGAGTGCGATGCACTCCGCTTTTTGCGCTTCATATACTGGAGCAGGGGGAGGGATATACGGTGCGAAGATGGGGCGGCTGCTGCTGGTTGGGCATTTGTGCGCTGGGATTGGGACTGGGTATCCTGATCGCGGCGGTGTTCCCGGTGGGCTGCTTAATGTTCCTGGTGTCGTTTTTGCTGATCGCCTGCGGAATCGCGTGCTTGAGGGACAGGAGGTGAAGGCATGAGGATCATCGTCTGGCGGGCGCCCCGTGGGATGCGGGGACTGCTGCGCCGGCTGTTCGGCGTGGCGGCATAACCGCCGGAGTTCACACATAGAATGGTCACAAACCATAGGAATGTGAGGGCTGGAACGATGGAATGTGGCTTGCAATGGAAGGATATCACCTGCTGGGATGAGGTGCCCCGGCTGACGCTGACCCATGAGGAGACGCTGGAGGCAGCCATCCCCGATTACTGCCCGGACATGGGGCGTGTGGTGGAGGCCTCGGGCACACTGTGTCTGCGGTCCATCACCGCCCGCAGCGGCAGTCTGGAGCTGAAGGGCACTGCCCGGGTCACGGTGCTGTATACATCAGAGGAGAGCGTGGGACTGCGGAGCCTGACCCAGGCGGTGCCCTTTGTCTGCACGGCGGAGAACCGTCCCCTGGCGGCCTGCCAGGTGCTGTGGGCCGCCGGAAGGCTGCTGCTGTGCGAGGCCCAGGCACTGACGCCCCGCCGTTTGTCCCTGCGTCTGATGCCGGAGTGGACGGTCTGCGGCTATACCTGCACCACCGTACAGCTGTGCTGCGGCGTGGAGGAGGACCCCGCCCTGCGGCTGCGCCGCCGGGAGCATGAGCTGTACATGACCGCCGCCATGGCGGAGCGTGAGTGTGCCGTCGCCGGTGAGGTCACGGTGCCGGCCGGACAGCCGGCACCGGAGGACCTGCTCCTCTGCCGCCTGTACCCCCAGGTCGCCTCCTGCCAGCTGGTGGGCGCCAAGCTGCTGGTAAAGGGCGAACTGACCCTCTGTGCCCTGTATCGCTGCCAGCAGCAGAAGCTGCATACATACACCGCCGCTGTGCCCTTCTCCCAGATCGTGGACAGCCCGGCCGGCGGTGAGGAGGGGGATGTTGCCGCCCGGGTGCAGCTGATCTGCGGCGAGGCGCGTCTGCTGCGGACCGAGGAGAGCAGCGGATTCTCCGTCTCGGCGGAGCTTCGGCTGCTGCTGCGTATCACGCGTAAGGAGACGGTATCCTGCGTTACGGATCTGTACAGCACCCACTGCGGCACCAAGCTGGAAACGACAGAACGGTCCCTGCCCCTGGCGCCGGAGCGCCCCGTGCGGCAGGAGGCGGTCCAGCATCTGGATTTCGGCCGTCAGCGGCCCTTCGTGTTCGTTACGGATACCGCCTGCGCGCCCTCCGCCGGAGAAGACGGCACGCCCTGTGCCGACGTGCGTATGCGTCTGCTGTATCTGGATGAGGAGGAGGCACCGGCCGTCACGGAGAAGACTGCGCAGCTGCCGCTGGGAGAGGGAGAGGTCTGTACCCTGTGCGGCGCACCGGAGGTAGCCTTCACCGGCAGCGGTTGTGATCTACGGCAGGCGGTGGCGGTATCGCCCGCCGCCGCGCCCCGTGAAACGCTGTCAACCGTCAGTGCGGTGCAGTGTCTGCCTGAGCAGGAAAATGCCCGCCGGCCATCTCTGGTCATGCGGCGTCTGGCGCCGGGAGAGACCCTGTGGGATGCGGCAAAGCAGTACCGCACCGACGAGGAGCTGATTCGCGCGGTGAACCAGTTGGAGGAGGGAACGGTGCCGGATAAAATGCTGCTGATCCCCCGCGTTCGGTAAATTTTCGTTGACTTTCCGCCGCCGTTTGGATAGAATTGATCCTGCGAGTACGCTGGATAGTCGCGGGGACAGGGCGAAAGCCCGTCCATGAGGAAAGTCCGGGCTCCACAGGGCAAGGATAGCGGGTAACGCCCGCCGAAGGCGACTTCAGGAAAAGTGCAACAGAGATATACCGCCCGTCGGCTTTGCGCCGATGAGGTAAGGGTGGAAAGGCGAGGTAAGAGCTCACCCGACGGCGTGTGAAAGCGACCGTCGCTGTAAACTCTATCCGGAGCAACACCGGTATGGGAGCATAGGCCGGCCCGGCTGCTCCCGAGGTGGCTTGAGCGTACCGGCGACGGCACGCGTAGATAGATGACTATCAAAACAGAACCCGGCTTATAGGCATACTCGCACGCTTATAAGGGGGCCGCAGCGCTTTACGCTGCGGCCTTTTTATGTTTTGTACAAATCAGACAAGAAAAAACAGAATAATTTGGAGCACAAGACTATTTACATTAGTTCGGTAAAGTGGTAAATTGGTAGCGTAGTAAACAGAGCGCCGGCAGACCGGCGGAAAACAAGGACAAAGACCGGTATCCCGGCAAGAAAAGGAGAAAGACAATGAAAAAGATCATCGCATTGATTTTGGCCATGGTGATGGCACTGTCGCTGGTGGCCTGCGGTCAGACCGAGCAGGATGACAAATCCAAGGATGATGCCAATTCCACTTCCGCAAAGACCTTCATCATGGGTATCGACGCGGAATATCCCCCCTTCAGCTATCTGGATGCGGACGGCAACTACACCGGCTTTGACGTGGAGGTCTGCAAGGCCGCCTGCGATCTGCTGGGATGGGAGCTGCAGATCTTCCCTGTGAACTGGGATCAGAAGCTGGTGCAGCTGGACGCCAAGGAGTGCGACTGCGTTTGGTCCGGCATGACGATCCTCGACTCCATGAAGGAGGCCGGCTATGTGCTCTCCACGCCTTACTATGACAACACGCAGGTGATCATGGTCAAGGAGGGCAGTGACATCAAGTCCTCCGCTGATCTGGCCGGTAAGGTCGTGGCGGTCCAGCTGGGTACCTCCGGCGAGGCGCTGCTGTCCGAGGGCGGCGATTTGGCCGATCTGGCGGCGACCTTTGGCGATCTGATGACCTGTGACAGCTTCCTCAAGTGCTTCACTGAGCTGGGCGGCGCCGCCGTGGACGCCGTGATCGTGGATAAGCCCGTGGCCGTTTCCTATGCCGCCGAGAACGCCGGCTTCACGGTCCTGGATGAGGGCCTGGGCGCTGAGCAGTACGGCATCGCCTTCCGCGCCGATGACGCAGAGCTGTGCAAGACCATCGAGGACGCCGTGGCGCAGTTGGTCGAGAACGGCACCTATGCCGAGATCGCTGCCAAGTACCCCGACATTCAGAATAACCTGACGCTGCTGGGCTGATCCCGCGGGACAACTGACTGAAAAACATACCGGCTCCCGGAGGCGGCCTCGCCTCCGGGAGCGTGTGTGCGTGAATTGAGGATACGATATGACCTTACTGACAATGATCGTGAAGATGGGCGAGGGACTTTCCAAAACCTGCGCCATTTTCTCTCTGACGCTGCTGTTTTCTCTCCCCCTGGGCATGATCGTTGCCCTGCTGCGCATGAGCAAGAGCAAGATCATCTCCGGCATTACCCGCTTTTTTATCTCCATTCTCCGAGGAACCCCGCTGATGCTGCAGCTGCTGGCGGTGACCTACGGACCGTATTACCTCTTTGAACTGCCCGTGTCCCGCAATAAGCTGATCCCGGTGGTGATCGCGTTCGCCATCAATTATGCGGCGTATTTTGCGGAGATCTATCGCGGTGGTATCGAGTCTATGCCAGTTGGGCAGTATGAAGCTGCGGAGGTGCTGGGATACACAAAGGTCCAGACGTTTATTCACGTCATTCTGCCGCAGGTTTTCAAGCGTATCATGCCCAGTATCACCAACGAGGTGGTGACCCTGGTCAAGGATACGTCTATGGCCTTTACCGTTTCCTATCAGGAGATGTTTACCATCGGTAAGCAGATCGCGAACTCCGAAACCAGCTTTGTACCGTTTTTGGTGGCAGGCGTATTCTACTTTGTGTTCAACGCGGTCGTGGACTTCGTCATGGGCCGGGTAGAGAAGCGCATGAGCTACTACCAGTAAGGAGGGGCGCCATGAAATTATTGCAGATGAACCACGTGAAGAAGAGCTTTAATGACGAGACGCTGCACGTGCTGAAGGACATCAGCCTCTCCGTGGAAAAGGGAGAGGTGGTGGCCATTATCGGCCCATCCGGCAGCGGCAAATCCACGCTGCTGCGCTGCGCCACGCTGCTGACCGAGATGGACTCCGGCGAGCTGATCTATGGGGATATTCAGGCCGCGCACAATAGCGCGGACGGCAAGGCGGTCTATGCCGATAAGGGCGAGCTGAAGAAGGTACGGGAAAAGTTCGGCCTCGTGTTCCAGAGCTTCAACCTGTTTCCCCACTATTCGGTGCTGAAAAATCTCATGGATCCCCAGATACGCGTGCTGGGCCGCGACAAGGGCGAGGCGCAGCAGCGCGCCCGCAAGCTTCTGGAAAAGATGGGGCTGTCCGACAAGGAGAACGCCTATCCCTGCGAGCTTTCCGGCGGACAGCAGCAGCGCGTGGCCATCGCCAGGGCGCTGGCTATGGATCCGGAGATACTCTTTTTCGACGAGCCGACATCGGCGCTGGACCCGGAGCTGACCGGCGAGATTTTGAAGGTGATCCGCGATCTGGCGGAGGAACACATGACCATGGTCATCGTGACCCACGAGATGTCCTTCGCCCAGGATGTGGCGGACCGCGTGATCTTCATGGCCGACGGCGTTATCGTGGAGGAGGGTACGCCGGAGGAGGTCATGGTGAACACCCGTGAGGAGAGAACGCGCCAGTTCCTGGGACGGTATCAGAGATGAGGGAGCTGCGTGTTGTCCGGGCAGACCCGGCCGGGAATATTACGCTGTTTGTCCTGACGCCGGTGGAGAAGGCGGAATGTGCCGCTGTCGCCGCCAAGCTGCTGGCCATCGAAGCACTGAAGGCGGAGCAGGTGGGGTTCATTTTTCCTAACGGACATATGGAAATGGAGGCCGGCGAGTTCTGCGGCAACGCCTCCCGGGCGTATGGCTATCTGTTGGCGAAGCAGCAGGGGCTGAAGGGCCGTCACACCATGCGGCTTTCTGTCAGCGGGTGCGATCATCCGGTGGCCGTGACCGTGGATATGGATGCCGGTACGGCGTCCGCGGAGATGCCGCTTCCGAAGCTCGTAGAGCAAGTGGAGGTTGCCGGCACGGCGGGAACGCTTGTGCATCTTGGCGGTATCGCACACCTGGTGGTCCAGGGTGTCGCGCCAAGCCGGGATTTCTTTGCGGCAGCAGAGCCGATCTTTGCGGAGGATCCGATGTTGGAGGCCTATGGTGTGTGCTTCATCGAGGGTAAGCGCATGACGCCGCTTGTAAAGGTGCCCGAAGCGGGTACGCTGGTGTTTGAGGGCAGCTGCGGCAGCGGCACGCTGGCCAGCGCCATCGCCCTGAGCCGGGGCTGTGACGGAGACTTCTCCGTTGCCCTGCGGCAGCCGGCGGGAACGGTGTATGCGTCTGTTACAAGACAGGCAGGCGCCGTCACCGCGGCATCCATCGGCGGCTCGGTAGCGCTGGAAGCGCCCATCACAGTCGCGATCTGAAAAAACGCATCCTCCGGGGTGCGTTTTTTTGTTGTACAATCGGTGCCAAAGAGGTATAATGAACGGAGCAATACTGTGCCGGATGGAGGAGTATAACATGACGTTGCATGAATATATAGAGGACATGCGCGGCAAGCGCATAGCAATCATCGGCATCGGCGTCAGCAACACGCCGCTGCTGGAGCTGCTGCTGACGGAGGGCATCCGCGTCACCGCCTGCGATAAGCGTACCCGTGAGCAGATGGGCGAACAGGCGGAGCATCTGGAGCAGTTGGGCTGCGAGCTGCACCTGGGTCCGGATTATTTGAAGGATCTGGAGGCAGACGTGATCTTCCGCACACCGGGGCTGCGCCCGGATGTGCCGGAGCTATCGGCCTGTGTTCAAAAAGGCGCCGTTTTGACCAGTGAAATGGAGGTTTTCTTCCGGATCTGCCCGTGTCCGATCATCGCCGTCACCGGCTCTGACGGCAAGACGACGACCACCACCATCATTGCCGAGCTGCTGAAAAAGGCCGGAAAGCGTGTGTGGGTGGGCGGCAACATCGGCCACCCGCTGCTGTGCGAGGCGGACGGAATGCTGAGCACGGATTTTGCGGTGTTGGAGCTGTCCAGCTTCCAGCTGATGACCATGACACAGAGTCCGCACATTGCGGTCGTCACCAATCTGGCGCCCAACCATCTGGATGTGCACCGGGACATGGCGGAGTATGTGGCGGCCAAGGAGAATATTTTTACCCATCAGAGCCGGGAGGATATTGCCATTTTCAATGCGGACAATGCCATCACAGCGGAGCAGTCCACCCGCGCGCCCGGCCGCGCCCGGCTCTTCAGCAGGCAGGGTGAGGTTGCCGACGGCGTGTTCCTGCGGGGCGAGGACGTTGTCTGCCGCAGCGGCGGTCATGAGCGCATCGTGATGACCACGAGGGACATCAAGCTCCCCGGTGTACACAATGTGGAGAATTATATGGCGGCCATCGCCGCCGTGGACGGCCTGGTGTCGGACCAGGTCATCCGGACCTTTGCCCGGGAATTCGGCGGTGTGGAGCACCGCATCGAGCTGGTACGAACCTATAAGGGCGTGCGGTATTATAATGACTCCATTGCCTCCAGTCCCTCCCGTGCCATCGCGGGGCTGCGGTCGTTCAGCGAGAAGGTAATCATGATCGCCGGCGGCTATGACAAACACATTCCCTTTGATGTGCTGGGGCCGGAGATCGTGGCGCATGTGAAGTTGCTGGTGCTCTGCGGTGCCACAGCGGATAAAATACGCGCCGCCGTGGAGAATGCGTCGGGGTACCGGCCCGGCCACCCGGAGATCATCGACGCCGCGCCTCTGGCAGCGGCGGTGCAGGCCGCCCGCGATCGGGCACAGCCCGGTGATGTGGTGACGCTGTCGCCGGCCTGTGCATCTTTTGACCAATTCAAGAACTTTGCCGAGCGCGGCGACTTTTTCAAAGCCATCGTGAACGGCTGGGAGGAATGAGGAAAAGCCGTGGTGTCATAGACTTCCATAGTAAGCGCGTCATACAGCGCGTCTATGGGAGGTGACGGCATGGGCCGGCTGCGGTATATACGATTGACCCGGCGGCAGCGGGTGCGTGTGTGGCTGGCGATCATCCTGCTGGCGCTGACGGCGCTGCTGACGGCGATCCTGCTGCACCTGCGGCCCATGCTGGAAAATCTGGCAACAGCCCGGTGCGCCAATACTGTCAGCCGCATCGTGGTGGCGGCGGTGAACGACGCCGTGGAAAACGGCTGGATGGAATACGACCGGCTGGTAAAGTTCGACAAGGACAGCGACGGCCGCGTGACGGCGCTGAGCAGCAATATGGCGGAGTTCAACCGCCTGCAGACCGCGGTGGCGGATGACGTACTGGCGCGGCTGAGTCAGGTATCCGCCAGTGAACTGGCGGTGCCGCTGGGCACACTGACCGGTTCGCCGTTGCTGGCGGGCCGGGGGCCGAAGCTGACGGTAAAAATGGAGACTATCGGCACGGCTACCGCCAAATTCCGGGATAAATTCACGGCGGCGGGCATCAACCAGACAAAGCACCAGATCCTGCTGGATGTAGACGTACGTGTGAGTATCTTGCTGCCGGGCATCACCACCTACACAAAAGTGAGCAACGAGATATCCGTGGCGGAGACGGTGATCGTGGGCGGCGTACCCCAGACGTACACCTATTTCAGCACCACGGAGGATAAGATCGAGGATTACGCCGACGAGTACATTATGAACAATGGATGAGGGCTTGGATATGGACTATCGCAAGGAGATACAGGAGCTGCGCCGTACGCTGACGGAGAACGGATACCTCTACTACGTGCTGGATGCGCCCACCATGTCGGATTATGAATATGACCATCTGCTGCGGCGGCTGGAGGACTTGGAGGCGGCGCATCCGGAGGAGATCACGCCGGATTCTCCCACCCAGCGGGTGGGCGGACAGACGCTGACGGAGTTTCAGCAGGTGACCCACGCCGTGCCGCTGGAAAGCCTGCAGGATGTGTTCGACGACGAGGAGGTCTGCCGCTTCCTGGAGAAGATACCCCTGGAGCACCCCGCCTACAGCGTGGAACCGAAGGTGGACGGCCTCTCCGTGGCACTGGAATACCGTGACGGCGTGTTCGTCCGGGGCGCCACCCGGGGTGACGGACGGGTGGGGGAGGACGTGACCGAAAATCTGCGGACGATCCGGTCTATCCCCATGACCCTGCCGGAGAAGCTGCCCCGCCTCATCGTGCGGGGCGAGGTGTACATGGCCCGCAGTGTGTTCGAGGAGATCAACGCCCGGCGTGAGATCGAGGGCAAGCCACTGATGGCCAATCCCCGCAACGCCGCCGCCGGCTCCCTGCGGCAGCTGGACCCCAAGATCGCCGCCCAGCGGCGGCTGGACATCGCGGTCTTTAATTTACAGCTGGCGGAGGGCCGGGAATTTTCCACCCACACAGAGACGATCGACTATCTGGCCAGCCAGCATTTCAAGGTGATTCCCCACAAACGGCTGTCCGCGCCGTCGGATATCCTGGCGGAGATCGCGGCGCTGGGCGATGGCCGTGAGCAGTTTCCTTTCGATATCGACGGTGCGGTGGTGAAGCTGGATGACCTGCATGACCGCGAGGTCATCGGCAGTACGGCAAAGTTCCCCAAGTGGGCCATCGCGTACAAATATCCGCCGGAGGTGAAGCCGTCGGTGGTGAAGGATATCGTGGTACAGGTGGGCCGCACCGGTGTGCTGACGCCCAAGGCGGAGCTGGAGCCGGTACGGCTGGCGGGCACGACGGTCGCCTTTGCCACGCTGCATAACCAGGATTATATTACCCAGAAGGATATCCGGGTGGGGGATACGGTGTTGGTACGGAAGGCCGGCGAGATCATCCCGGAGATCGTTGAGGTGGTGGCGGACAAGCGTCCCGCCGGGACGAAGCCCTATACCCTGCCCGAGACGTGCCCCGTGTGCGGCGCACCGGTGGTGCGGGACGAGGACGGCGCGGCGCTGCGCTGCACCGGCGCGGAGTGCCCCGCCCAGCTGCTGCGGTACCTGACCCACTTTGCCAGCAGGGGCGCTATGGACATTGACGGGCTGGGACCTGCGGTGATGCAGCAGCTGATCGACAGCGGACTTGTCCGGACCGCCGCGGACCTGTACAGCCTGACGCCGAAGCAGCTGGGGCCGCTGGAGCGCATGGGCAAAAAATCGGCGCAGAATGCGGTGGACGCTATCGCCAGAAGCCGGGACAACGACCTGTGGCGGCTCATCAACGCGCTGGGCATACGGCAGGTGGGGGAGAAGGCTGCCAAGACGCTGGCGCAGCGGTTCGGCACTATGGACGCACTGGCAGCGGCTCCGGAGGAGGAGCTGACTGCCGTGGACGACGTGGGCCCTATTACCGCGCGGTATCTCTGCCAGTGGATGAAAAGCCCCCAGTCCCGCGATCTGCTGGCGCGGCTGAAGGCCGTCGGCGTCAATATGACCTGTAAAGAGAAAACGGTTGACAGTCGTTTTGCCGGAATGACTTTTGTGCTGACAGGCACGCTGGAAAAGTTTACCCGTGACGCGGCGGCGGAGATGATCGAAAAGCGGGGCGGCAAGGCCGCCGGCTCCGTGTCAAAAAAGACCACCTATGTGGTGGCCGGAGAAAATGCCGGCAGCAAGCTGCAAAAAGCAGAGGCGCTGGGCATTCCCGTGCTGACGGAGGACGAATTTTTAGCACTTCTGGACTGAGGAGGCAATCAATATGGCAGTGAATACGGATAAGATATTGCAGCATCAGCTGATCTACAGTGTGTTCGTGCGAAACCACACACCGGAGGGCACCTTCCGTGCGCTGGAACGTGATCTGGACCGATTGAGCGCCTTGGGTACGGATATCGTATGGCTGATGCCTATCCATCCTATTGGCGAGGTGGGCCGCAAGGGCACGCTGGGCAGTCCCTACGCCATCCGTGACTACCGGGGTGTGAACCCGGAGTACGGCACCGTGGAGGATTTCCGCCATCTGGTGGACGCCATCCACGTCCGGGGCATGAAGTGCATCATCGACGTCGTCTACAACCACACATCGCCGGACTCGGTGCTGGCCCAGACCCACCCGGAGTGGTTTTTCCGGGACGAGCAGGGTCGACCCAGCCGCCATGTGGCGGATTGGTGGGATGTAGTAGACCTGGATTATACCCACAAGGAACTGTGGCGCTACCAGATCGATACGCTGAAAATGTGGGCGGAGATCGTGGACGGCTTCCGCTGCGATGTGGCCAGCAGCGTGCCGCTGGACTTCTGGGCCCGGGCGCGGCAGGAAGTGGAAGCTGTCCGCCCCGGTTGCATCTGGCTGGCGGAGAGCGTACACGGCGCCCATGTGCTGGGTCTGCGGCGGCAGGGTGCCTACTGTGCCACGGATACGGAGCTGTACCGGGCCTTCGACATGACCTACGATTACGACATCTGGCCGTGGTTTGAAGGGTATCTATCCGGTAAAAACAGCCTGCGGCAGTACATCGATATGCTGAACTACCAGGAGCTGACATATCCCGCGGGCTTTATCAAGATGCGCTGCGGTGAGAACCACGACACGCCGCGTCTGGCCCACTGGGTACAGGACGAACGGCGGCTGCGGCACTGGCTGGCGTTTTTGTACTTCTGTCGGGGCAGTATGCTGCTCTACGGCGGCACGGAGTTCGCACCGCGCCGTCAGGTAGGCCTGTTCGATGCGGACGACAATTTCGGCGACAAGCGGTCTGACCTGTCCGACTTCCTGCGGCGGTGTAAGGCTATGAAACTGGAACTGCCGCTGGAGGGTGCGGTGTGGTACGAGGTCAGCGGCGGCACGGTCATCGGGCACTATAAGTCCCCGGCAGGCGAGGTCACAGGTGTGTTCGACCTGTCCGGCGAAGGTGAGGCCACGGTGGTGGAAAGAGCCGACGGCGTGTATGAAAATCAACTGGGCGGCGATTTGACCGTCACCGATGGACACATCCGAACGGACGGCGATCCGATCGTATTTTGACTTGCTTTTTTGAACAAATACAGGGGCGATTTTGTGGTAAAAATCACAGAATCGCCCTTGCCGCATTGACCATGTAAAGTGCGAATGCTATAATCATTTCTGTATTGGTAAGCCTGCCCGAAGGGCGGGAGCACTTGTATAGAGGAGGAAAGAAAGATGAGCAAGATCATGAAGATCTGCGACGGCAACGAAGCGGCGGCGTATGTGGCATACGCCTTTTCCGAGGTCGCTGCCATCTATCCCATTACGCCGTCCAGCCCCATGGCGGAGCACGCCGATGCCTGGTCGGCCAACGGCAGGAAAAACATCTTCGGCCAGCCGGTGCGTCTGGTTGAGATGCAGTCCGAGGCCGGTGCCTGCGGCGCCTGTCACGGTGCGTTGGAGGCCGGTGCTCTGGCCACCAGCTTCACCGCGTCCCAGGGCCTGATGCTGATGATCCCCACCATGCACCGCATCTCCGGCGAGCGCCTTCCCGGCGTGCTGCACGTGGCGTCCCGTACCGTGGGCACCCATGCGTTCTCCATCTTCGGCGACCACTCCGACGTGATGAACTGCCGGCAGACGGGCTTTGCCATGCTGTCCAGCGGCAGCGTCCAGCAGGCTGCCGACCTGGCCGCTGTGGCGCATCTTAGTGCCATCAAGGCGCGCATCCCGTTCCTGCACTTCTTCGACGGCTTCCGTACCAGCCACGAGATCCAGAAGATCGACGTGCTGACCTACGACGAGTACGCCAAGCTGGTGGACTACAACGCGCTGGCCGCCTTCCGCGCCAACGCCCTGAACCCCGAGGATCCCCGGATGCGCTCTCTGGTGGATAACCCTGACATCTACTTCCAGCTCCGCGAGTCCAACAACACGGCCTACGCCGAGTTGCCCGATATCGTAGAAGACTATATGGCCCAGATCAGCAAGCTCACCGGCCGTGAATACCACCTCTTCAACTACTACGGCGCACCGGACGCCGAGCGTGTTATCGTGGCTATGGGCTCCGTAGGCGGCTGTGCTCAGGAGGTGGTCAACTACCTGAACGCCAAGGGCGAGAAGGTGGGCTTCCTGCAGGTACACCTGTTCCGTCCTTTCTCCCGCAAGCATCTGATGGCCGCTATGCCAAAGACGGTGAAGAAAATCGCCGTTCTGGACCGCGTCAAGGAGATCGGCTCTATCGGTGAGCCGCTGTACGAGGATATTTGCGCCGCCTACATCAACGAGAGCGACCGCCCCGCCATCTACGCCGGCCGCTACGGCCTGTCCAGCAAGGACACCACCCCCGCCCAGATCAAGGCCGTGTTCGACAATCTGCTGCTGGACGAGCCGAAGAACCACTTTACCATCGGCATCGTGGATGACGTGACTCATCTGTCCCTGCCCGTGGGCGCGCCGCTGCTCACCGAGCCGGAGGGCACCATCTCCTGCAAGTTCTGGGGTCTGGGCTCCGACGGTACCGTGGGCGCCAACAAGAACTC
>OLPR01001578.1_pt1 | contig 18487 bp, 23 predicted proteins | sample 1672761 | NCBI WGS metagenome assembly OLPR01 (sample SAMEA3136721, study PRJEB25190) | human gut metagenome | biome: human gut; feature: human-associated habitat; material: faeces | place: Austria | collected 2013 | reverse complement strand
ATCGGCGTGCATATCAAGGCCTATCAGCGGCTGGAGTATGGTGAACGGGACATCCGCAACGCCAGCATGAAAATAGGGCTGGCAATCTGCGCGGTGCTGTGCATAGACCCCATGCTGCTTGTTTTCGGCGGCGAATTTAAGGCGATGGCTGTGTTCCGTACAGAATAAATTTGCTCATTACGGCCGGACGGACGTTGCTGTGTGCAAAAAGATATGGCTATATATCACTACCGTTCTGTCACCAGGAATAAAACAGACAGGAGTGAGATGAGCCTTGAAAGACATACGTCCCATGGCGGAGGAGCGTGCGCGAAGGCGCGCTGAGGAGGCGCAGGGCAACCCTGCGGAGCGGCCGCCGGGCAGCGGCTTCCTGACCGAACGCGCACGCGCCAAGGAAGCCCTCCGCGCCGAGGTCAGCACCTACACCGGCGAGAACGTGCGCAAAATCGCCGCCGCCCAGGAGATCGCCCAGGATGACCGCATCCTGCGGGTCGCGGCCTACTGCCGGGTCTCTACCGACGATATCGATCAGCTGCTGTCCATCGAGCTGCAGAAGAACAATTACCGTGACATGATCCGCGCCAATCCAAAATGGCGCTATGTCGGCACCTACGTGGACGACGGGTTCTCCGGCACCAACACAGACCACCGTCCCGCCTTCAAGCTCATGATGAAAGACGCTATGGCCGGGAAGATCGACATGATCATCACCAAGAGTGTCTCGAGATTTGCCCGGAACCTGCTGGATTGCATCGGCTGGGTACGCGAGCTGAAGGACAAGCACGATCCGCCCATTCAGGTCTTCTTCGAGCAGGAGCACCTGAACACCCTGGACGCCACCAGCAATATCATCCTGTTCGTGCTGGCCATGGTCGCTGAGGAAGAAAGCCACATGAAGAGCGAGGCCATGCTGCTGTCGCTGGAATGGCGCTTCAGCCGGGGGCGTTTCCTGACCCCTGCTTTGCTGGGGTATGACCGGGTGGAGGTTCCGGACGGGCACGGCGGACATAAAAAGAAGCTGGTCATCAACGAGGACGAGGCAAACACCGTGCGGCTCATGTACTACATGCTGCTCAATGGCAGCTCCACTTCAGAGATCGCGGCAACGCTCAACGATCTGAAGCGCGAGACCGGCCTGCGGAAGGTCTGCGGCAGGAGCAGCACCAAATGGACGGACGGCGGCGTGTACAGCGTCCTGCGCAACGAACGCTACTGCGGCGACGTACTGGCCCGCAAAACATGGACACCCAATTTCCACGATCACAAGAGCAAGGTCAACAGGGGAAAAAAGAACAAGTATTACCAGTCGGCGCACCACGACGCCATCATCACCCGTGCGCAGTGGAACGCTGCCCAGCGCATCCTGAACAGCCATCGCTACCGCCATATGGGCGGCTACCTTCCCATGATGGTCATCGATCACGGCGCGCTGACGGGCTACATTTCCATCAACAAGGCCTGGGCGGGCTACGATGCGGATGAATATTACCGCGTGAGCAGCATCGCCATGGGGCTGACGGAGGGTGAGCTGGAAACCGACCTGGAGAATGAACATCTCCCGGACGGCGGCCACAGACTGGCCGGCATGACGGACGACAACGGCGTGCAGCGCATTGCCCGAACCCTGAGCCAGGCGGAACAGAAGATCAAGGCGCAGCTGGAGGGTAAGCCTGCCGAGGATGAGCAGCCGGAGGACGCGCCGAAAATCAAAGACGGTTTCCAGGTGGTCAGCGGGAACATGTTCAGCCATGCTTTTGAGCCCACGGTTACCTTCAGCCCAAGGCACATGGCCTTCAGCACCACCTGCATATCCCGGCTGGATACCACGGAAGAAAAAGAAGGCAAATACCTCATTACCCGTCAGCCCTGCGTGGAGGTGCTGTTCAACCCGGTGGAGCGAATGCTGGCCGTTCGGCCCTGCGCGCCGGATCACCCAAATGCCGTCCGCTGGACGGACAAAAAGGGTAAGGGCGCGTACATCTCCTCCAAGGCCTTCTGCACTATCCTGTATGAGATCCTTGGCTGGGATACGGATTACGCCTTCCGGGTACCCGCGATCCTGCGCAAAAAGGGAGACGAAAGCATCCTGCTCTTCGATCTGGATAATTACATCGGGCGGGAGCTGCCCAGGCGCAAGCCCACGGATGAGGAAGAGGCAGACGCTGATGTGGAGCGCCGAATGGAATCGGATGAGACAAAGGGCATCTTCTTCGGCGCGGATGACGAGGAGCCTCAGCCCGTGGAGGACACGGAGGAAATGGAGCGCCGCCTGCGGGAAATGGCCGAGTATGAAAAGCGGAACTTCGGCACACCGGCCTTCGAGCATAACAGCGATTTTCGGCTGACAGCCATTGATGACGAAGGCGAATGGGATGTCATGGCGGAGGCCCGCGCCCTGGGCGGTGACCATCGGGTGGACGAGATCACCATCGAAGCCCTGCAGGACGAAATGCTGGAAGCCATGATCGCGGCGGAGGATGAAGACGATGATGAGGAAGGAGGCGGATCAGAATGAGCGTCAAGAATCCTGCCAGGAGCAGGCCGCTCTCCCGGAACGTCAAGCGGCTGATGCGGATGGCGCGGGAATCGCCCCTGAACCCGGATGTGGAGAAGATCGAGCGGGAATTTACCGAGCGGGATCTGGCCTACTGCGACATGCAGGGCAGCATCTTCATGGCGGCGGTGGACAGGGACATCCCCATGAGCGAGTTCGCGCCGGTGTTCATGAACAGCCAGCTGGCCGGGGTCATCGATTACAGCTTTTCCTGCGCGGGCGGCATGGAAGAAGACGATATTTCCAATTACCTGCGCATGCCCGTGCTGCTGAAATCGCCGTCCATCATCGTGGATACGGTGATGTGGCTGAACAGAATCGTCAGTGGCGTGGACCCCGGCGAGAGCATGAACCTGGCCATTGTCAAAGCGCTGAACGATGAAACTGATGATGAAACCCCTGACGAGTTGCCCGGGCAGGCTCGGGACAGCCCTTTGCCAACTGGCGTTCCAGATATCCGAAAGCTGGCGGACGAATATGAATACGCCTACTGGCTGGGCTATGTCTACCGATGCGAATGCCACCTGCACGACGAATCCAGCCGCATGGTATACGGCGCGTTCAGCGAAGCGTTCATGCGGGACTTCTACGGAAAGCTGGCCTTTAATGAGGAGGTTTCGCTGGTGGAATGCGCCCCGGAAATCTGCCGCAGGCTGGATGCGCTCCTGGTGGGCACGCTCTGGAGGAAAAAAGATGACGGAAAATGAGCAGCCGGTATGTCCCTGCTGTATGCGCCGGCACGAGCTTCGCGTCATGCGCCGCATGGAGGCAAACCTCTGGAAAGGGCTCTGCTTACGGTATGAAGCGGAATACTTCTGGTGTACTGATGCCGACGTGTATTTCGCCGATGAGCGCATGATCAGGAAGAATCATAAAGCCATGCTCCGCGCCGCAATGACCGCGCAGGTGGCCGGCGCGCAGCCGCATGGTAACGAAGAACAGTTGAAGGAGATGATACCGATGAGTTATGACATCAGCCTGAAGGACCCCGTGACGAAGGAAACGCTGCGGGTGGACGAGCCCCATTTCATGACGGGCGGCACCTACCAGGTGGGCGGCACGCATGAGCTGTGGCTGAACATCACCTACAATTACGGTCAGTTCTACCGCCGGGACGACGTGTTTGGCGCGGAGGGCATCCGCGCGATCTACGGCATGACCGGCGCCGACAGCATTCCGGTGCTGGAAAAGGCCGCCGCCGTCCTGGGTGATGATGTGGCTGACGATTACTGGGAGCCTACGGAGGGCAACGCGAAAAAGCCCCTGCTGCAGCTGATTGCCATGGCCAAAATGCGGCCTGACGGCGTATGGGATGGTGACTGATATGGAAAAGATCATACGGAATGAAATCAGACGTCCGCTGCCCGTTGTGCGCAGGGATACCAATATCCCGCTGATCTCTCTGGAGAACTATGAGATCGTGCGCAGGGAACTCTTCTCCCGCCCCAGAAAAGCCGCCCCTCCCGTGGGTACTGCGCCCCGGAAGGATAAAAGCAAAAAGGAGTGATGAACCGTGGATGAACGCAGAACCGATTACCCCTACAATCCCCAGGTGTCCCCGCAGTATTCCAGGCCCGTGCAGGCGCTGCCGCAGCCGGGGTTTTCCGCGCCTGCCCAGCGTCCCTTTGCCCAGCCCCAGCCCTACGGCGCTTCGCCCATGAAGGACGCGCAGGTGCTGACCCAGGGCGGGTTCAAACCCCTGAGCAAGGAGGAGCGCAAGGAAGCGCAGCGCATCGCCATGGAGGCAGGCTTCTCCTTTGACGGCTACCAGGTGGTGCGCAGGGAGTTCTTCTCCCACAAATTTGACCCCACGCTGACCATCAAGGGCAACAGCATTATTTTCAACAACGCCTGCATATCCCGTCTGGAACAGGTGGTCTACGTGCAGGTGCTGGTGAACCCCACCACGGAGAAGCTTGTCATACGCCCCTGTGAGGAAGGCGCCCGGGACGCCATCCGCTGGTGCATCGCCAAGGATGACAAGCGCAAGAGCCGCCAGATCACCTGCGGTCTGTTCACCGCCAAACTGTATGAGATGATGGGCTGGGAGGCGCTGTACCGGTATAAGCTGCAGGGCACCCGCATCAATTACCAGGGAGAGCAGCTGTACGTGTTCGACCTGACCAGCACGGAGATCTTCCTGCCCGCTGTCAAGGACCCGGAGAACCCTAACGCAAAGGCCAAGCGCAGCGCAGCGGTTTATCCCGCTGACTGGCGTGATTCCTTTGGTATCCCCGTTGTGGAGCACGCCGCGTCCACGCAGGTGAACCTGCTGGAGGGTTACGATTTCGCTGATGTCGGACCGGGCACCCCCACGCAGGAGCAGGTACCCATGGAGCTGATCGATCAGGAGACGGGAGAGGTGACGAAAGTATGACAACGGCAACGATGGAAAGACAGAGAGAACGGATACGCCCGGTGGAAATGACCATCTCCGCCAGCACGGGGAGCATTCGCATGAAGGGCCTTCCCGCGCGGGAGGACGGACAGCCGCCGTATATCCGGATGCTGATCAGCGAAGACCGTCAGAAACTTCTGGTGCAGTCTGCGAAAAAGAAAATGCGCTATTCCGTCCGGATGGTAACCGCTGAGGGTGATCCTGACAGCTATGTCATTGAAAAATGCGGCCTGTTCATTGACAGGCTCTATCGCATGATGTCCTGGGATTTCTGTCTGAATTACACCCTGGCAGGAGCGCCGTCTGAGCTTGAGAACGCGCGCGGACTACTGTTTGACCTGATGGAAACCACGGCGCTGCCGTATGAAAGGCCAATTCCGCGCAGCGCCAGACAACCGGTCCCCCGTGAGTGGGCGGAGAGGATGGTGTGACAATGAATGAACCCCTTATGCTGACGCTGTGCCTGGAGGAGGACAGCATTCTGGTCAGCAAGGCGATCCTGGAAACGCTGGAGCATCCGAAGCAGGTGCAGATGCTGATCAACGAGGAACGGCAGATGCTGCTCCTGCAGGCCTGTACCGTAGATGACCGGGAAGCGGTGGTCATACCGCCGGACACCATGGTGCAGTTTGAAATGAGCGGGCACGCCCTGCTCCGTCGCATCCGCCGTCTGACCGGCTGGACGGACAACCAGCCGCGAGTGATTTACGGAAATTACATCGCGTCCCATCAGGCCATTGTGTTTGACCTGCATACGGCGCAGCCCGCCGAACTGCAAATGCCTCTTGACGGGGCGCTGAACCATCCCTGCTGAAGGAGGGTGCGCATATGGCAATGGACAAGGAAAAACTGCTGGCGCATTTCCAGACGCATTACCTCTCCCGGCAGGAGGTGCTCTTTAAGCTGCCGCTCAATTACTCCATTGATCAGTTCTGGCCGGAACTGCTGAACCGCCGCAAGGCAAAAGCCGTGATCCTGCCCCTTTATAACGCGGCCGGCATGCCGTACTGGTATGTGCTGACGCAAAAAATGGTCACAGCCAGCGAACGGCTCTGCGAGGAGGCCATTGCTCAGGACGGTTCCTTTGACCCCTACCGTGCGGAAATGACCAGCGCCATGACGGAGGAAATGTTCTTCACCAGCTTTGTGGAGGGCGCGCAGATCCCTTTGCAGGAGGCGATGGATTTTCTGGCCAGGGGCACCGAACCCGAGAGCATCCAGGAACAGATGATCTGGAACAACCGCCACGCATGGTCCGAGATGGTGAGCGGCATATACCGGCCGCTGGATGAGACTTTTGTCAAAGGGCTGGCCTGGATGCTGACGGAGGAAATGGACGGGTGCGCGGAAGACTACCGGCAGGTTGACAACCATCCCATTGCCGCCATGAACAGCGAACCCTACGACCTGCCGCCCGCGTACAGTCTGCCTGAGCGCATGGAACAATACTATGCCTTCCTCCGCGCGCCCGACACGCACCCCCTTATCAAGGCGACGCTGGCGCAGGCGTACCCTCTGGTGATCCGGCCCTTCCCGGAGGGAAACGAACGACTGTCACGGATGATGTCCTCCGCCGTGCTCCTGCGCTGCGGGTACGACTTCTTCCGTGACATTTCCATATCTTCCGTCATTGCGCGGGAGAATTATCGGTACTACAAAGCCATGTGCGATATCCTGCGTCCGGAAAACGGCGGGGATATGACCTATTTTATGGAGTATTACCTTGACCTGCTGGCGCGGGCAGTCGATCTGCAAAAAGAGCGCCTGCGCCGGAAGGAGGAAGATGCGCTGACCCGGGAGCGTGCGCTGGCGCGGGAACCGCTGAAGGCAACGGCGGTATCTCCGCCGGCACCGCAGGGTGAACCGTCCGCGGCAGCGCCTGAAGAAGCGATTGCGGAAAGCGATGCGCCTTCCGATGAACGGTCAGCTATTGACAGTTTCCTTGCGACCGTGGACAAGCTCAAGCATTCACAGAACCCCAAAACGCGCCGTCTGCCCGCCCTGGTGCGTGACTTTTTGGACGGCGGCGGTCTGAGCTTCACCGCGCAGCAGTGGGCGGAGCATTCCGGCCAGAACCAGGAAGACACCGATTTCCAGTGCAGCCAGCTTTTGCAAAAGGGTCTGATTGATCGGGACATACGGGGCGAGGTCATCACATACACATTTCGCGTTACGCAGACAGCCAGCAGCGATCAGGAGCCGGAAGACGAAGATGCCGACGGCTCCTCCCATTCAGAAGAAGCCAGTGAAAGTCCGCCTATCAGCGAAAAGCTGATGTCATGGATTGAGAACAGCGAGGTCAGCGATTATGGGTATCGCAAGAAAGTGGCGGCCTACTTCCGAGAGCTGATTGCGGCGGGGAGCCTGACTTTCACCAGCAAAGACCTGATCGAGCAGACTGGCCTGTCCAAGGCGCAGGCAAAATCCGTTTGCAATTACCTGGTGCGCAGACAGGCCATCATCAATCCCAATCCGGATATCAGACCCGCCACGTTCCGCCTTGCGACAGAGGAACAGGTACCAGAAAACATCATCTCAGATCGACAGGCGGACAATTCAGTTCCGATGGATGCTGACGATTCGCTGAAGGCGCAGAAGGCGTTTGGCGCCATGCTCATAAGCTCTTCCGACACGCTTCGTCAGGCGGCTGAAAGCATTCTCCGACTGGCGGAGCAGGGATATCGGACCTTTCTCCGCTCCGACTGGCCGAGGCTGACCGGCATACCAAAGGACCGCGCCAACGATACCTGCGACATCATGCTGAAACGCGGGATCATCATCAACGAAAATCCCCGGCGGCACCTGGCCGAGTACAGGATCAACGTTGTCCCTCCGTCTCAGGATACGCCCGACCCGCCGCCAGCAGAGCATGCGCCTGTCCACGAAGAGGGCGCGGAAGCCCCCCAGACCCCTGGAACGCTTACCGCCCAGGAGCAGCGGATTGCCGCATTCCTTGAACAGAAAAAGCAGAACGGGCAGACACAGTTTACATCAGACGAGTGGATGCGGCAGTTCCATATGACGCAGAGCGGCTATAACAACGACCTCCGCAAAGCGGCAGCCATGGGGTTAATTACAAAAGTCGGCACAAGCAAGAACCGCTTTGCCGTCTATGAAATCAATTCTTCTCTTTTAAGAGGGATCCGTGAGGAAGGCCTGACCAGACTCCAGAAAGAGATGCTCGAACAGATCCACGCCATCTTTGGAACGGAACGCTTCACGGTTTCTGAATGTGCCGCCAGGCTCCAGCAGGAAACGTCCGCCCTCAAGTACTATCTGGACCTTTTCGTGGATCGCAGCATCCTGAGCGTCCGGCGGCAGGGCTCCAGACCCAGCATCTACGAGCTTCGCGTTTCACCGCAGACCCATCCAAACTGCTTTATATGCCAGCCGATCCCGTCATCCACGACGGGATGGACCAACCCGGTGCCCATGGCGGCCGCTCCCCATGCCCCCGCCGGGTACTGAAGCACAATACCGCTTGCTATGTATCGGCAGCGGAGCGATAGATAACAGCGGAAAGGAGGCTTCGTCATGAGCCATAAAGAACTGTCACCTTACCCGCCCGACAGGTGGATTATGCAGATGAACCGGAAATATCCCAACCTCTGGACGGATCTGAGGAAAGCGTATGCCGACCTGGAAAAGGTAATCCGCAGCGGAGCCGAAGGCATGCTGATGCTGCAGGCCGTTCCGGACTGGTGCATCATGCCCACGATGTTCCCGTTCCTGCTGCTGACCCATCGGTACGGGGAATCCTATTACCTGACCCATATGGACGAGATGATGACCCTTGCCAGCGCCTGTATCTGGCGCTGCAGCAAGGGCGTTTACCGTTTTGCCCCGGAAATCTTCTCTGCCCTGACCGCCCAGCCGCTGACCGGCGACCTGCCCACCGACGTCCTTTACCGTCTGCCGGAATGGGCGGTGTATATCGAAACGCCCGGTCTGACATATGAGCGCCACCAGATGGAAGGGTTCATCGCGCACCTGGATTACAATCTGTTCAGCCGCAGCGTAGACCTGCAGTTCGCCATGTTCCTGCAGGGCCGGGAGATGCCCAAGATGGTGGCGCTGCCGCTTGGGAGCGGATCGCTTGCCGACGCCATGGACAGGGTCGATCAGACAGACGACATGTTCATGGGGCATACGGAACAGAGACGCTACGTTGGCAGCCGCGACGAGTACCGGCGCACCTTCTCTGCCATGCTCCAGCTGATGCTCTACCTGTGCAGCGAGGAACCCGACCTGCCTGAGATCGAGCACCCGCAGAAATGGCAGACACTCTGCGGCAGCGTGCGGCCGCCCCAGGAGCCAAGGGTGTGGGACGTAGGCGTCCGTATTTCCCACCTGATCCGCAGTTACAGGGGCACCGCACCGGGCGGCACTGCGGAAAGCGCGCCAGGCGCCTCCCACGCCAGCCCTCGGCCGCATATCCGCTCGGCGCACTGGCAGGCCTGCTGGACGGGGCCGCGCAAGGCCAGCTTTCCAGAACGCAAGCCCGTCCTGCGCTGGATACCGCTGATTCCCATCGGCATGGGCTGGAAAAGAGAACTGCCCACCAACGTCCATATGGTTGCGGAATGAATACGGCGCATTGGCCGCCATTCCTCTTTTGCTCTTTCAGTCCAGCTCCCACCAGTAATCGAACACCCGGCGGTAGCCGTTGCCCTTCGGCGGGAGACAGGGATAATGCCGCACCCTGCGGCTGCTCTGCTTTTTCAGGTACTGCTGGCGGTTGCTGTTCTTCGGGTACTTGATGTACTTGCCGACCTCCTGCCAGATGCCGTCTACAAAGTCCCAGTCGATATAGCCACGGCAAGGATAGTACCAGTGTTCTCTTCGGATGATGCCGCGGAGCCGCTGTTCCTTGTGCCGGTTCATTGCCCGGCGGTAACAGCGTCCGCTTTTGCGGCGGCCCTTCCCGCCGGTCGCATCAAGGTTTCTTTCCGCTCCCTGCATTCCTTCTTCTCCCTGGCGCGGTCATACGCCTTCCTGCCCTCCACGATCCGGGTCACAGGGCGAACCGTGCCCCAGGTGTTCCGCCTTGCGCTGTGGTGCGCTTTCTGCTGCTTCTTCGTCTGTTTGTTCAGGGGAACATAGCGGTCCATGCCCTGTCACCTCCTCGGTTTCGGTCTCATAAGCCGTCAGGCTCTGGTTCTGGGAAATCGTGCGGCGTTTGTCCATGATGCGGGGATCGTCATACGATTTGCGGCGGCACATCCAGCAGGAGCAGTGCACCTTGCCTTTGGACAAATAGCCGTACCGCCCGGGGGTCCAATAGTCCGCGTCGTTCAGTTTCCAGTAATCGCGGAGGATCATGGACTTGTGGTGAATGGCTCTTTTTCGCTGAAAGCGTCTGTAAGCTCGGCTCCGGTTCATCTTTTCCTCCGGTTATCCTTGAAAATCAACAAATAGCTGGTATAATCATGGGAGCAATACATCATCGCAAAGGAGGCGGTTTGTATGTACCGGAAGGCTTTCCCTGTGATCGACCCGGTGGCAACGGGCGAGAACATCGTCAGGCTGCGGAAAGAGCGCGGCATGACGGTGCGCGACCTGCAGGACTGGTTCGGCTTTGAAGAGCCGAGAGCCATCTACAAATGGCAGCACGGCGAGACCCTGCCGTCTGTCGACAACCTCTACGCGCTCAGCGCCCTGCTGGAGGTTCCCATTGAGGACATTCTGGTCGGGTCACGACAAGTGAATACCCTGATTCGCATCGAGCGGCAGGATGATTCCTGCCGCCCACTTTTTTTATGCCCGGCTGCCTGAGAAACAGCGGCACTCGAGATACGTTTCCGCCATTTGAGGGTGTTCCTTCCGGCGTGTTTGAAGGCAAGCCTTCGCCCACAGCCGTCGGAATACCCGAAATCATCATAAGAAAGGTTTTCAAGACCTTTCAGGAGGCTTTCAGGACCTCCCATTGCTCACTTTTGCGCGAAACGTAGACGGCAGACCGTGTGAACGGGTTTACGGAGCGGGCAAGTTCGTATGGTCGTGCGTTTGAAGCGGGAGACGGTGGTCGCTCCTACCAAATGTCGCCTGAGAGGCAGCATCAATACATTTGCTATGTATTATTTTTGGCGCTTTTACGCATATGCGCAGCGTTATCGTTCATCTGCGCCTGAACCGGCTTCCGCGTATCCCGCGCTCCGCTGCTTCTCAGGCAGCCGGACGCCCGTCAGGCCTTCTGGGCCATGTAGGCTTCAAACGCCTCGTCAAAGCCGTCGTTCACGCCGAAGGGCGTGATGCGTGATGTAGTCCACGTTGGAATTGATGGCGCACTGGTCGATCTCCGTGGAGACAGCGTCCGCCCGGCGCTCCAGCTCCGCCGTGGCATTGCGTACCAGCTTGCGGTCAAAGTTGATGGTCGTCACCTTTTTCAGGTCGCAGGTGTAGGCCACCTGGTTGCCCTCGGCGTTGAAGCGGTAGCCCCGGCCGCCGCCGACAACGGTGCGCTCGGAGGAGCGGATGCCGGTCATCTCCCGCAGGGTGGAGGCAATCTCCTGGCGCTGCTTGTTGAGGCTGATCTCGCCATCCATGTCCAGCTTGAGCGCGTTCTTCGTCCGGCGGATGGCGCGGGTCAGTTTCTCATGCTCGGACAGAAGCCACAGCAGGAAGCCCACGACGTCGTTGATCCGGTCGGCGTACTCGGAGGGCGCTTCCTGGATGCGGGTCTCGTCTTCCGCTTCGGCCATGACCTTCCTTTTCAACAGGGTGACCTCCTGCACGGTAACATTGCTTTCGTCGCCCAGGATCATCCGGGCTTCCGTGATCAGGCCCTGCAGCCTGTTCTGATAACGGAATACATCTTTCAGGTTCATTCCTTCGTTCCTCCTCATATTCTTCGGTTCCAGTATACCCGATGGCGCCGGGATTGTCATTGAACCGTCAGTTCAACGCCGCCCACAGAGGGTCTGCCGGAAGGCGTCGTAATTCTCCGTCTCATAATCCCGACAGTATACCGCGAACTCGATGTATTTGAAGTACTGCCCGTATTCCTCCAGCGCGTCTTTATACGCCCTTGCCACAGCCCAGGGATCGTTGGCAAACGCGCCGCAGCCAAATGCGCCGAGGATGAGCGCTTCCACCCGCTTTGACGCGGCGATATGCAGGATGTGCTTTGCGCGTTTCAGGTGGAGCGCATACTGCTCGTCCGATGTCAGGTGAACGGAGACCGCCGTTTCGGGATTATGGAGATTGCCCGTCCGTTCCCGCAGGTTGGGCGCGGCGCAGGAGATCACATCCACAGTCGCCCAGCCCTCCGGGGCAATACGGGGATTGCCGCTGGTGTCCAGCTTGCAGATCACGATGCCCGGCGACCAGATGCAGGCGTCCGTGTGCAGGGGATCGTTGGCGGCGCGGTTGGGCTCGTAATATTTCTCCCACAGGAACCGCTGGTTCAGCGTGGGATAGAGCGTGGAGCACCGGCACAGGCTTTCTTCCTGGGCGCTGCTGCCGCTTCGCACCCCGCCGCCGGGATTGACCGCCGAGGCAAAGTTCAGCACGGCGATATGTTCCTTTCCGTGATGGAAATACCGCTGGTTCGCCGCCGTGAAACTGGTGCTCTTCGTCACCTCGATCTGCACGGGCGTTGTACGCTTCTCAGGCAGGGCGGGATAATCATCCGGGCCGTACAAGCGCGTGGCCCACCTGCTGGCAGCGACCGCAGCGGCCAGCTGCTCGTTTTCGGTGTAGTATTTCTGCGTATCCTGAAAGACCTCGATCAGGCGTTGTCTTCTGTCATACATGCGTGTCCCTCCTTAAAGCGCCGGTTATATTCGATCATCTCATCCAGCGTCACCGGCGCAAAACCGTTGATGTCCACTCCGGCATTGAGCATCTGCGAACGCGCGGCGATGAGCGGCCAGTAGTCGGCGTTGGTGTTGTTGTGGATGTGGCCGTACACCATGAACCCACCTTTGCTCATGCCCGGCCAGGACATCATGGGATAGTGACAGAGCGTGGCGGTGTGTCCGCTGTCCTGGACAAACAGCATGGGTGATACGCTTTCAAACCATACGCTCAAATCGACTTTCTTCATCCAGTACTTATCGTGGTTGCCGATGATCAGGTGCTTTTTGCCTTTCAGCACGGACAGGTATTCCTCTGCCGGTCGCTTTGCGCGGAAGAGAAAGTCGCCCACGATATACACGGTATCGTTTCGATGCACTTTGGCGTTCCAGTTATTGATCAGCGCGGCGTCCATCTCATTCGCGTCCGCGAAAGGGCGGTCGCAGTGGCGGATGACATTGGCATGACCCAGATGCAGGTCAGATGTATAGTAGATCAATCGTTTTCCTCCCATTCGTCCAGGCCGACAATTTCGCCGTATTCTCCGGACGAATAAAACTCTTTCATGTCCTCAAGCCGCAGGCATCCCAGCTGCCCGCGCAATTCAGGGTAAGTGCAGCCGCAATCGATGCCGATGCGGTTACTCCCGTTGTAGATGCGCATTCTGCCTTTGACGCGCTGGAATTGCATGGTAGGGGTGTGCCCGAACACAACCGTTTTTCCTTCCGGGAGTTCTGTCCATGGCTCTATTCTCGACCACACCGCCATCTGAACATCGTTCTCATACCAGTCGTGCAGAAGCTCATAATCCTCCCTCGGACGGGCGTGTACCAGCAGGAATGATTCACCGTTCACGCTGATCTCTACCTGTACTGGGAGTCCTTCAATGTACCGGAGCAAGTCATCCCCTTCATCTTCGGGCAGTTTTTCAAACGCGGCTTTTGTTTCAGCGCCGCTGTTTTTGTACCACAGCATCGCAAGTCTCCGATTATCCGGATGGCGCAGCCGGTCGATCATCATGTATTCGTGGTTGCCGAGCATCAGCGTGGTGTTGGGCATCTCGCGGATGCGCCGCAGCAGTTCTATCGAATGCGGGCCGCGATCAATAACGTCTCCGATGATATGCAGATGATCATCCTCGCCAGGATGTATCTGAGAGAGGATGTTGTCAAAAGCCCCCATCTCTCCGTGAATATCTGAAAGTACGCAGGTCATGGGCATGCTCAGCTTTCCAATATGACCACGCGCACATCCCGCAGGCTGATAGCGGAGCCTTCGTCCTCCCATGCAAGCGCGCGATTGAAAGCCGCCACACGGGCCGCAACCGCCTGATAAAGCTCCTTGAGGATATGGCGGCTGCCGTGGGGAGGGGTATATTCATAATACTGGTATGCCTTTTTCGCTTCAGCGTCCAATGCCTGGTAGTCCCCCACGGAGAGCATATGCTCCTCATCCAGGGAATCCTCATCCGGATTGCTCAGCTGTCTGCTGATATCCTGCCGGGGGAAGAAGCCGCAGTATTCCGGAATGCTGAAGTCCACCTTATCAAACCATTTTCCGTCAATGACATACCAGCTGCCCCATCTGGGAGTCTCGGTGCCGGCAAGCACGCCGTTGCTGTCCGTACATTCTTTCCGCACCGCGTCGGACAGCCCATCCGGCACGCCCATGACATAATTACAGTCACAGTCCCATTCAAGCGCCTGCCTGACCATGCTCTGTCCGATGACGCAGGGGACGATTTTCAGCTGGCCCTTGATGTCCTGCTGAAAGAAATCAATGCACCGCCACTGACCGTTTACTCTGGCTTCAGTATAGCCTTCCAACCATACGCTCATGTCGCTTCACTTCCTTTTTCCGCAAGCGCCTGCCTGTACCCGGCAAGCACGCCCATGATGAAGAACCCTTTCACTGCGCGGTACATATCCCGTTCCTCCGGAAAAATGCCCTCCAGCATATGCTTCGTATATCTGTACCTGGAGCGCAGCAGTTCGCTGTCCCGCAGCAGTCTCTGGAACAGCATCTGATCCTGCGCCACGGGGTTGTCCTCGTAGCACAGATGAACATAGAACGTCTTTCCCGGCTCATCGCCGCTGGATAAAAAGTACCTTCCTGCCCGGCCGCATTCGCCCAGGTTCCGGTAGCCGATGCGCTCCAGATCGGGGATGCAGTCCTCCAGCGGGATATCCTTTTCCGGGCAGACCAGAATGTCGATGATGGGCTTGGCGGGCATGCCCTCTATGGACGTAGAACCCACGTGCCGGACGTAGGCGGTGTGATCGTTGGCGACCAGTGCGCCGATGATGCATTCCTTTTCTAAGTGGAACTCATGCGGCCACTCCGAATTCCATTCCTCCAGCCACACGTCATTGTGGATGTCCTTTTCTTCCATCACTATCACCTCACGCTTTGAGTTCCCGGATGGATTCGAAGAGCAGCGTAAGCCTGTCGATTTCCTTTTCCGTGTGATAATGCCCGGCATACCAGTGCCGGTAGGCGAGGAGGTCCTCAATGCTGTCCAGCCAGGTCTCGGTGCTTTTGTCCACCTGGCTCTGATCGATCTGGGGAAGGAACACCTCCACTGGCTCATATTTGAGCGGCACTGTGTGCGAGAGCACCACGTCCACTTTCCAATGCTGGTAATCCAGGCATTTTTCGATGCCCTTTTTCATCTCTGGCGTTGGCTGCTCGTCCGGCCACCAGTTCCAGCCGTTCATGAGCCTGTAGTATTTATCCACGCTGTACGCGCCGCCGATGGCGATGGTCTGAAGCCCGCCCATGTCGAATACTTCACCGTCCACGGCAAAGAGCAGACTGGGATACGCGTCCTCAGCGAAAACCATGCCGCCGTGCCATTGCTGCAATTTATATGAAGGGATCTTTCCCGGCCGCATTTCATGGTTGCCGTGGATGGAGAAGATGGTGATGGGCATTTCGGCCATGCGCTGTTTGATGCGCTGGTCACGCTTGCCGCCGTAATAGTTGAAGCCCGCGTCACCCAGGATGATCATCACGTCATCCCTGGTGGGGTGGAAGCGTTCGCAGAACCGCTCGATGCGGGTAAAGTCTCCGTGGGTATCTCCGGTGATGTAGTACATTACGTTTCTCCTTCGTTTGGGTCGGCGGCTGTATTCCCGCATACCGCCGTGTGTGCTTCGAGCGCATGCCGGTCAAGCGACATAGCCCCTGTGTTGGAAACAGAAACCTCTTCTGAAAGGCCATTCTTTTTTGCCCAGGCCTCCAGCTGTGCCGGACAGCTGATACACCAGTAGAGGAAGAGGACGAGCGCTTCCTCTACCGTCCAGCCGATGGCGCCGAGCACCTTCTCAGCGCGCCTGATCAGGTCTTCGTCAAGATCAACGGTCATCGTGTCCGTGGCTTTTTCGATGCTATGCTTTATGTCCTCATGGATCTGCAAAAGCGCCTGATCGTCCGGCTGATGGAAGAAGTCCGGCTCAGGGCGGGATTTGACATAATCACATATCCGCTGCTCCATTATTCTTCGCCCTCCTGTCAGCCCTGCGTTTTGCTTGGTACTCCCGATTGGCTTCCTCGACCCTCGCCATTTCGGCATTATAATTACCCGACATGCAGGCGTAGGTTTCGATGGATACCAGCGCGCACTCGCGCTTGCCCCTGCGGGTGATGACAGCTACATGGCCGGGCGTTTCAACGAACTCCCATATGGATGAAATCTTCCGGCGGAATACCGTGACGGGGAATTCCTTTTCTTCAATGCTGAAATCCAGCTGTCCTGGAACATGTACCATATCCAGCCCTCCACGCTCATACAGAGCCATCTATATTGTCGCATAGAATCAAAATCCTATCAACGGCCAGCTGGACGTAATCTGAAAATATTTTTTCCGGGGAAATGAGCATTTTATAAGAGCGGAGAAATACCACGCCCGTCGGGCGGTATTGCGCATAGCTGCATTCCTAATTTGAAACCCCTTTAACGATTTATACTTTTTAACGATGTAAACGTTAAAAGGTGAACCCCCCTCTGGGCGGTCTGCTCCTCGTCGACCTGTCTGTTGCTGAATCCCCAATCGTTACAGGCATAAAAAAATCAGGCAACTGTCACAAAGCGCCTGATTTCAAGGGGTTTTGGAGGGTGTTCAGAATAATGTGATTGTATCCATTTTGCTGGTAAGATTTCGATTTTTCCGGCCTCACAATCCTGCAGCATCTGGCAGAACCGTGGCCTTTTCACCATGGAGCGCCCGGAGACTCCATGGTCGCCATAGATTCCTGCCAGCTCGTAAGCAGGATTGCCATTGATCAGCTCGATGTAATAGTTTCTCTGCGTCTCGAAGGAGCTGTCCTGAATCTCCATGAGCGTACTTACGCGACAATATGCTGCAACGCGGATTTTTCCTTTATTCTGCTGTTTCATCCTATACTCCTCTTACTATGTTGAACTTTTCGCATGGTGATTCCAGAGGCAGACGCCGCGGTTGTTGTCTGCGCTCTGGCATCGGCAACCAACATGAGCGCTTTCTCATGCCTACGGTTCGCTTCCGCGCTCTCTCTGCTTGCTTCCTTAAAGAAAGCCCCGTTGCCAGAAAGATTCTCCAGCAATGTCCTTCGTGAAGACGCGAACTGATCACCTATGAAGCCCAGCCGCAGGAGCCAACTTCTCATCTGAAACTTAGGGTTGCTCATATCCGTCTGATCATAAGAATCCATTCTGGCTCTCTTCGTTCTCATAGCCTTCCACGCGACCTGGCGCAACAGGCATACGCAAGCTTCAATTGTTGATAAATGAAAAACGTCCAGCGGAACGCTGAACGTTAGATATTCGGTGACAGTGATTTTCAGTTCCTCTTTCAAGCCAAGAGCCTGTTCAATTAGAGGACGCCTTGCTTCCAGAATTGTACAGACATTCATTAGCATGGAAATGTCAAACCGCTCTGGAATATAGTGAATCTGGATTTTCCCATCCGGACGATAATCGGACAGCGCTTTTAGTACAACCAAAACCCGTGATAGTTCTCCCAAGGTAAACCAATTGCTGGCCACGCTATAATCTTCAACATACCAGCCTGCCGCTGTATAACTGCCATGATCATATATGGTCGGATGGCTGTCACCTATGGTTTCTGGTTTTTGAAATGTGCACCTTACTCTAAGGCTTCGAGCAATGATCTGTGCAATCTTTCGTTGCTCCTGACGTGGATACCCCTTAGGTATAACACTGAACTGGATGAACAGCTTATCACGTTCTTCATGCGCAGCTGCTTCCATACAGCTAACCGAGGGGAAGCAAAGTTGGGGTGAAAAGCAATTCAACTTCGCTTCAGGTTTTTCCATTACCGCTACATCCTGCTGTGCATAGCGATGCGGATAGGCAGTTGCCTTGACAATTCCCATACGATCTCCTTTCCGCAAAAGGGTCATCAGTGAGTATTATAATTACGGAACTTCTCCCTCTTGCACGTCTATATATCACTCATCTTGCAAATTTTAGCAAGCTGTTTTTTCCTCATTCCAACGTTGTTTTGCGGTCTGTTCCCTTACACTTCAGCGTTCATAGGATAACAGTTTATACACACATACAGACGGCGGTTATATAAATAAAGAGGCGGGCCAATACCTGGCGCCGCCTCCTTGGACTGCTTTCCAAACGCGGTATTGATACAGAAGTATAATGCAGTCGCTATGTGTTTTTAGATGACCCTCGAATACCTTCCGGAAACCCATCCGACCTGACCGTCGACCTCTATGGCGTTCCA
>OLPR01001574.1_pt1 | contig 18527 bp, 18 predicted proteins | sample 1672761 | NCBI WGS metagenome assembly OLPR01 (sample SAMEA3136721, study PRJEB25190) | human gut metagenome | biome: human gut; feature: human-associated habitat; material: faeces | place: Austria | collected 2013 | reverse complement strand
GCTGCGAACGATCGGCAGTGCGGGGCGCGGGACGCACCGGTTCCTGTGCGGGCGCCGGCTGCGCCTGCACGGGTTCTGCCGCCTTTTCCACAGTTTCAGGCTTCGGCGCTTCCGGAGCCTTGGTTTCTTCGGGGGCGGTCTTGGCGACCGGCTCGGACGCCGGCACTTCAGGCACCTGCTCGCTGGAATAGGCGGTCATGAACGCCGCGCTCTGCTCGTACTCCCTGCTGAGCGCTTCCTTCTTTTCGCGTTCCTGACGTTCCTTTTCCTCGCGGACGAAGCCGTCCGAAATCTTACGCAGCGAGTCGAGCGCTCCCTGCGACTGCTTACGCAGACGCGTCATGTTCTCCAGCGCGCGAACGGCGCTCGAGCTCAATTCCTTTGCTGCATCCTGAACCCTGACTTTGGTCATTCCCTCAATGCACCCCCGATAGTAGACTTAATCGCTCTCCTGAGCGGACATAAGCTGAAGAATCCGTTCCGCAAAGCGCGGATCCGCAACCGCAACCACCATTCTGCCCGGTTTTCCGATCGCGTCGCCCAATTCAAATTCGGGCGTTTTCACGAGCGGAATTTTATGAAACGCGCACGCGTCGGTAATCGCCTTTTCGGTATTGCCCTTTGCGCCGCCATCCAGCAGCGCGGCGAACACGCTTTCCGCGCGGATCGCCTGAAGACACGCCTTTTCGCCCGAAACGAGCTTTCCCGCCCGAGCGCAGAGACCGAGCATACTCAGCCCCCGATTCATGCCCGTTTCCCCTCTTCAAGACGGCTCGCCAGCTGCGAAAAAACATCCTCGTCGATTTTCGCATCCAACGCGCGTTCGAGCGCGCGCGTTTTCTGCGCCTTTTTCAGGCATTCAACGCTTGCGCACACATACGCGCCCCTGCCGGGCGCTTTGCCGGTGAAGTCGAGCGCGCAATCGCCTTCCTGCGGCTTGACCACGCGAATCAGCTCCATCTTCGGCTTCATTTCCCTGCACCCCACGCACATCCGCATGGGAACCTTGCGCTTTTTCAGCATATCTGCTTATTCCTCGCCGTTTTCAGCTTCCGCTTCGGCGATTGCGCTTTCCGCGTCCGCTTCCGCCTGACTCTGGCTCTTGATATCGATCTTCCAGCCGGTCAGCTTTGCGGCGAGACGCGCGTTCTGACCCTCCTTGCCGATCGCGAGCGACAGCTGGTTGTCCGGCACGATCACGCGCGCGGATTTCTCGGTTTCAGACACGAACACACTGATCACGCGCGCGGGATTCAATGCGTTTGCAATGTACTCCGCCGGATCGGACGACCATTTGATAATATCGATTTTCTCGGTTTTCAGCTCGCTTACGACGTTTTCCACGCGCATTCCGCGGGGACCGACGCACGAACCGACCGCGTCGATCATCGGATCGGTCGAGAACACCGCCATTTTCGTGCGGAAGCCGGCTTCGCGGGCAATCGCCTTGATCTGAACCGCACCGGAGACGATCTCAGGCACTTCCAGTTCAAACAGGCGCTTGACCAGACCCGGATGCGTGCGCGACACGAACACCTGCGGACCATGACCGGAACGCGCAACTTCGAGCACGTAGACCTTCACGCGGTCGTTGACGTTCAGCTCCTCGGTCGGCATCTGCTGAGACGGATCGAGCACGCCCTCGGTGCGGCCGACCTCAACATAGACGGTCTTGCCCTCAATGCGCTGAACGATCGCGGTAAGGATTTCGTTTTCCTTCTGGCTGTATTCCTCGTAAACCTGACCGCGCTCCGCCTCGCGGATATGCTGCTGAACGACGCCCTTCGCCGTCTGTGCCGCGATTCTGCCGAAATTCTTCGGCGTGACCGGCACTTCAACCAGATCGCCCAACTCGTACTGCGGGCGGATTTCGCGCGCTTCCTGCAGCGTCATTTCGCAGATCGGGTCAGTAACCTCCTCGACGACGACTTTGCTGGAGAGCAGTTCGACCTTACCTGCCTGCGGGTCGATGATCGCGCGAACGTTCATGGTCTTCGCGGAATTTTTGAAGCTCTTTTTATACGCAGTAATCAGCGCGGATTCAATCGCGGAATACAACACCTCGCGATTGATGTGGCGCTGCTTGCTCAGCAGATCCAGCGCGCTGAAAAATTCAACGGAATCAATGCCGACATTATTAGCCATAAGGAATCCTCCTTTAACCTTTCCAAACGATATTTATTCCTGCGGAACGTCGTCCTCGAGCTCCGATTCGTCGAACTCGAGATGCATCTTCACCCATGCGACGTCGCGCCGGTTGAATCTCATCATCTGATCCTCACCCGTCTGAAGAACGATTTCGTCGCCTTCCAGTCCGATCAGATCGCCGATAAACTGCTTCGCGCCGTTCACCGGACGATACGTTTTCAGCTCCACGGTTTCACCCTCGGCGCGCTCAAAATCGCGCTCGGTCTTCAAGGGGCGATCCACGCCCGGCGAAGAAACCTCCATATAGTCGTATTCGACGTTTTCCACCAGCGGCAGAATCCGGCGATGGTACGCCTCCAGCTCGTTCAGCGACACGCCTTCGGGCCGGTCGATGTAAAACCGGAGGAAATGTCCGCCCGGCTCCTTCGTCAGCTCCACGTCGACCAATTCATAGCCGAGCTCGACAGCGATCTTTTCGGCGATCGCGCGCGCCTCCTTCAGCGGCATGGACTTATTCGGCAAGGCTGTTTCCTCCAATCGATTCTCCGCGTAAAAACACACCGCCGAAGGGTCGGCGGTTGGAAAAGCGTCTTCTGGCGGTTTTGTTTGGTTCTATTATACCACGTCTTTTTCGAGATTACAACCGCGTTTTCTCACAAAAAAGCGTTTCCGGAGCACAATATTTGTTATATTATCTTTAGAAATCGTCCTCCGGACACACAATTCGCTCGACCTGCGCGCCGAGTCTGCGGAGTTTTTCATCAAACCGCTCATAGCCGCGCAGGATATAGCTCACGCCGGAAATCTCGGTCGTTCCTTCCGCCATCAGCGCCGCGATCACCATTGCCGCGCCCGCGCGGAGGTCGGTTGCGTTCACACGCGCGCCGACGAGCTTTTCAACGCCGTTGATAATCGCCGTCGATTCGATCACGCGCACATCCGCGCCCATTTTTCCAAGTTCATCCAGAAATTTGAACCGCGATTCAAACAGCGTCTCGGTCACGATGCTCGTGCCGCGCGCGACGGTCAGCAGCGCCGAAAGCGGCTGCTGAAGATCCGTCGGGAATCCCGGATAGCCCTGAGTTTTGACGTTCACGGAGCGGAAACTGCCGTTGGAGCGCACGCGGATCCAATCGTCCGCGCTGGTGACGCTCACGCCCATTTCGAGCAGCTTCGCGCTCAGCGCTTCCATGTGCGTCGGAATCGCGCCGCTGATCACGACGTCGCCGCCGGTCGCCGCCGCAGCGATCATCAGCGTGCCCGTCTCGATCTGATCGGGAACGATCGTGTAATTCGCGCCGCGCAGATGCCTTCCGCCGCGAATGCGGATCATGTCCGTGCCCGCGCCCTTGACGGACGCGCCCATGCTGGACAGGAAGTTCGCAAGATCGACGATATGCGGCTCCTTCGCCGCGTTGTGAATGCAGGTCGTTCCGGAAGCGGACACCGCAGTCAGCATACTGTTGACCGTCGCGCCGACGGACGGCATATCCAGAAAGATGTCCGCACCGATCAGTTCGTCCGCCTTTGCGGACAGCACGCCGCCCTTCGTCTCGACGTCCGCGCCGAGCGTGCGCATTCCCTTGACCGTCTGATCGATCGGGCGCGCGCCGATATCGCAGCCGCCAGGCAGCGGAACCTCCGCTCGATGGAACACGCCGAGCAGCACCGGCGCAAAATAATACGACGCGCGAATTCTGCCCGCCAACTCGTATGGCGGATTGAATTTATCCACGCCGATCGGATTGATTTTCAGAACATTATCCCTGAAATCAACCTCCGCGCCGAGCCATTTGAGCATTTCGATCACGACGCGCACGTCGTTGATATCCGGAATGTTTTCGATGGTCGACGGCGAGTCCGCCAGCAGCGCCGCGGGAATGATCGCAACCGCGGCATTCTTGCCGCCACTGACCGTGACCTCGCCCTCCAGACGCACGCCACCGTGAATTCGCATTTTTTCCTTCATATCTGCATCCGGCGAAGCGCCGGCCCCTTTCATCGATCAGGCGTCTTAATGATGGCAGCCCGAGCATCCGGCGCAATTTCCGCCGCAGCCGCCCTTGGGCGCGCCAAACGCGCACTTCCCCTGATAAACCCGTTCCACCTTCGCGCCGCACTTCTCGCAGACGACTTCGTCGCGCGCAGAAATGGACTTCAAAGCCTCGAAACGATGTCCGCAGGCCTTGCAGCGGTATTCATACAAAGGCATATTACTACCTCCATCCGAGCAGGGTATACCTGTCGCACATTTTATTATACATGATTACGTCCGTTCAGGCAAGCCCTTTTTGTTCGTTTGGGCGGTTTTATGCGAACATTTTCCCGTTTATTTCCCGAAAATGCGCCAAATATCGTGTTCGCAGATTGCCAAAGTACGCTCCATATGCTAAAATGGAGAGTAGTTTTGTACAAACGGAGGTGGGCGCATGACGGAGGAAAGCCGATTTCTTTCCTTTATGGGAATGCGCGTTCACTTTTCCGTCGCGCGCCCAGAGGGAGAAATCAAAAACCGGATGCTGTTTCTGGGTTCACCGTGGATCACGACCTTTCAATGGCGAAAGCTGCTGCCGGAACTGGAGCAGTTGGGTTGCCTGACCGTCTCGGTTGATCTTCCTGGATTCGGCTTGAGCGACTGCGGCGAACAGATTCCGCAGGACGCGGGCACGCGCGCGAACATCGTCTGGGGCATTCTCGACAGCGTGGACGCGGAAATGGATTCGCCGATGTCGTTATGGCATCTGACCGGACACGGCTGCGTGTGCCCGACAATCCTTCGAATGGCGAATCTATATCCGGATTCAACGAAATCGATGATCCTGATTTCGCCGCTGTTTTCGATCAGTCCCGAAGGGCGCAGCCGCGATTACGTTCGCCGCTGGTTCCACGAAACAGTGTTTTCCCGGCAGAATTTCAGTGCGTTCATGCACGCGTACGCCGGCTATCCGCTGGATGATTACATATTAGACCGAATGCGCGAGCCGATGATGCGCCATGACGCGTGCGAAAGCTTTCTGCGCGTGGTTTCAAATACGCTCCGCGCCCCCTCCCGTGGCATGGGCTTTTGCCCGACGATGGCGCTTTGGGGGCTTCGCGACCGATGGATGAACGAGGCCGCGCTTTCGGAGATTCGCCGCCTGCTTCCGGAAGCGGAGACGCACGTGCTGAAATCCGCCGGACATCTTCCGATGGAGACGCACAGCCGCGCGCTGCGCGATTTTCTGCGCGGATGGCTGAAATTCAACGATCAATGATTTTCTTTCTATAATATGCTGCCGCGCGCGAAACATTATATCCGTTGACACGCACGGCAATCGCGCTTAAAATAGAATCTGGGAGGATTGATTCGACATGGCGAAACTTGAACCGTATTCCAAAAAACTGCCCTACAGCTACACGCTGGGGGTGTTTCCCTCCCTGATGCTTCTGGAGGCGCACCCGGAGCGCGCGATGCGGCTGCTGGTTCATTCTGATGGGGAGAAGAACGAGGGCGTTCAGAAGCTGCGTGAAAGGTGCGCGGCACTGGGGGTGCGCGAGGAAATCGCCGATCGCGTGCTGAAGCGCGAATCGAAAAAGGACAACTGCTTCGCCGGTCTGGTCTTTGAAAAATACGAAATCGATCCTTCGCCGGCTGAATGTCACGCGGTGCTGTGCCAGATTTCCGATTCGGGAAACGCGGGAACAGCGCTGCGATCGCTGATCGGCTTCGGCATTCACGATGTGGCGCTGGTGCGCCCGTGTGTGGACGTATTCGATCCGCACGTGCTGCGCGCGTCGATGGGCGCGTTTTTCAAAATGCGCGTGCGCACATTCGATACGTTCGACGATTACCGCGCTCTGTATCCGGATCGGCAGCTGTACCCGTTCATGCTCGACGGCGCGAAGACATTAAACGAGGTGGCGGCGCAGGCGGTAAAGCCGTATTCGCTGGTATTCGGAAACGAAGCATCCGGGCTTCCGACGCACTTTTCATCGCTCGGGCAGAGCGTGTTCATCCCGCAGAGCGACGAGATCGATTCGCTGAATCTCGCGGTCGCGGTTTCTGTCGGCGCCTATACTTTTTTGCATGGAGGAAAAAACAATGATTGATCGTGTTCAGGAAATTTACGATGCGTCCGCCGCGGCGGTGGATGCTTTGCTGAATGAGAATCGCCCGCATTTCAATCCCGTTCGCCTTCTGGTGGTCGGCGGGTCGAGCAGCGAAATTGCCGGCGGCGTGATCGGGCACAATTCGACCTACGAGCTGGGTGAAGCGCTCGCAAACGCAGTGATCGATCGCGCGGAAAAGGACGGATTCGCCTGCGCGTTTCAGTGCTGCGAGCATTTGAACCGCGCGCTGGTCGTCGAACGCGCGACGGCGGAGAAGTACGGCTTTGAAATCGTCTGCGCCGTTCCGCAGCCGAAGGCGGGCGGCTCGCTCGCGACGGCGGCATGGCGGCGAATGAAGGATCCCGTGCTGGTGGAAAGGATTCAGGCGGACGCGGGGCTGGATGTGGGACAGACGCTGATCGGAATGCATTTGCGCGCGGTCGCGGTGCCGATTCGCATTCAGCCGGATCACATCGGAAGCGCGCTCATAACCGCCGCGCGTACGCGTCCGAAGCTGATCGGCGGCGAGCGCGCCAAATATTCCGAATAATGAAATCAAAGGAGGGGCTTTCATGTTTTCGCGCAACCTGAGCGCGTTTCTGCGCTATGCGCCGTTTGATTTTTCTCTTTTAACGCGCGGTTTGCCGTCAATCAAGCCGTTCGTGAACGCCGGCGCGCGCAAATGGCCGGGCGATATGAAGCTCTCCGACCGAATGAGCCGTCCGCGCGATTACGAATCGCTTCAGCGTTCGCGCCGCAGCGCGCTGGAGTCGATTCTCCGCGAAGAGGCGACCGATGAAAACGTGCGTGACGCGATGGATCTGATCTGCGCAATCTGTGAAGAATCCAGCTGGGCAGCGACGCAGCAGGACAAGCCGGTAGAGCCGTTTGATGACGAATCCTTCCCGCCGATCGACTTTTCATGTGCTGAAACTGCGGTTCTGTTCGGCTGGACGGCGTGTATTTTGGGTGAGCATCTCGACGCGATCAACCCGATGGTGATGGCTCGAATGCTGTCCGAAGTGCGCAAACGGCTGTTCCGGTCGACGACGGTGCACGAGGACTATCCGTTCATGCTCGGCGAAAGCGCGTATTCGCTTACGATCGCGATAGACGTCGCCGTGGCGGCGATATTTCTCGAGCGCGACGCGGGGCGGCTGAGCCGGCTGCTGCGCGGACTGTTTGAGAAAATCGATGCGCTTTCCAGCGGCGCAGACGGCGGATTTTACGTGCCGCTGGAGGAGAGCGTGACGGATGTTTCATCGATTGCCGATCTCGTATGCCTGATTCAACGGCTGACGAACGGCGCGGTCGACCTTTCGCGCACGACGCCCGATCAGGATCGCGTGGACGAGATTCTGTTTTCGTGGATCAGCGAGGATTACTTCGTCGATCCGGCGGGCGGCGGCATGAAGCCGCAGATTTCGGGTTCGGACGTGTTCCGCGTCGGCAAAATCGTCGGCGACCGCGATCTAGCGGCGCTCGGCTCGCAGCTGCACAGGCTTCGCAAATTCTCGCCGCGAACGGTGACCGGTCGAATGCTCGAATCGATGTTTACATCGCAGCTCGAGGTCAATATCGATAAGCCGCCGCGGCTGAAATACGCGGTTCTGCGCGGCAATCGCCTGATGGCGGTGCGCATGAACGGATTGTATTGCGCGCTGCATACCGGCGGCGGTCTGAAAAACGCGGGTGAAATCGGGATGTTCATGGATGGAAGCCCGCTGATTCCGTTTATGGATCGCGCGTCCGAGTATCGAAATCTTCCGCGATTCAACGATCAGGAGCAGCTGGACGAGCCCGTTCAGCCGTGCATCGCGGATTTCGCCTCCTACGCAGACCGCGAAACGCTCTCGATCGATTTAACGAGCGCGTATCCGGAGGAATGCATGCTGGCAAGCTACCAGCGAACGGTCATCTCAATGCGCAACGATTACACGTTGAGGGTTGTGGAAGCCCTTCGGTTCACGAGCCCGTCCACGGCAGCGTTTTCATTTATCTGCGCAGCGCGGCCGACTGTGCTTTCCACAGCGGTGCGCATCGGGCAGATTCGCCTGACCTGGGAGGGTGATCTTCAGGTAAGCCAGACGGATTTGGGCGACGGGCTGACGGAGCTGACGTTTACAACGCCGGAGCCGGTTTCCGGGAATATGTATACGTTCAATTTTGAATTGCCGTAAAACGCGGCGGGAGGATGCGATATGCGCGTAATGGTCACGGCGTTCGAGCCGTTCGGCGGCGAAAAAATCAATCCAACGATGCTTTTGCTCGAAAAGCTGACTGCGCCGGATGGAATCGAGCTGGAAAAAGTAGTGTTGCCGGTGGTATTCGGCGAAGCGGAAGCGCGCGCGATCGACTTTTTGAACGCGCATCCGGCGGACGCTGTGGTGATGCTCGGTCAGGCAGGCGGACGCGCGGCGATTACGGTCGAGCGCGTGGCGATCAATTTCGACGACGCTTCCCTTCCGGACAACGCGGGCAATCAGCCGCGCGAACAATCGATCCGTGAAAACGCGCCGGCGGCGTATTTTTCGACGCTGCCCGTTCGCAGAATGGTCGATCGGATTCAGGAATCGGGCGTTCGCGGCGCGGTTTCGCTGAGCGCAGGGGCTTATGTTTGCAATCACCTGATGTATTCCATGTTGGATTTTCTTGCCGGAACGAACGTGCGCGCCGGATTCATTCACGTGCCTTTCCTGCCCGAGCAGACGCAGACCGCGCCGAGTATGCCGCTCACCGAAATGGTTCGCGGAATTTCTGCGGCAATCGGCGTGCTGGCTGAATAAAATTTGCTTTTACACAAAAAGCCGAACGCATTTCATTGAATCGGAATGCGTCCGGCTGTTTTTATGCGCCTTCGCGCCTGCGGCGCTCGAATTCGGCGTGAATATCCGCGCCTGGCGCGCTGACCAGACCGTCGCTCGCCAGCATTTTTTCAAGCACGGAAATCTCCGCATCCACGTCCATCGCATCCTTCCGGAACATCCGGTCGTGCTGCTGCTCGAACGCTTCGACGAGCTTGTTCATGATGCTCTCGATCTTTTTGCGCGATTCGAGAATGTTCGCGCTCTGATAGCTCTGCTTTTCCATCAGTGCGTAGCTTTCCAGCAGACTGAACGTGGTCGGCAGATAGTAGTCCATGAATTTGCGCACCTCTTCCCTGCGCTCCGGATGCGCGCGGACGATGCCGAAGATGTTCGAGGTCAGCTCACCGATGCGATCGATGTCATGTGAAACCGTTTCGTCTGCAATCTCGTCGTTCAGCGCGCGCATTTTGCGCAGAATTTCCTCAAATGTCTCCTGCGGCTGCGGCTTGGGCGCGGGACGTTCTGGCTTCGCCGTCTCCGCCTGCTTTTTCTCTTCCACGACCACGCTAACGACCTTTTCCTTTGGCGCGGAATCGAACCGAACCTCCTCTTCCTGCTTTGCGAGCACGAGCACGCCTCTGCGGTGATCGATATACGCCTCGGGGCCCATATAGCCCTTGCGGATCATCGTCTGCAAATCGTTGATCACCTGCGCCATGGATTTGTTCAGCGTCGCCGAAATCTCCGCGAGCGAAAGCTCGCAGCGGTCGCCGATCATCGCGGCGTAATTGCCGTAATCGCCGCGCTTTTTGCGCCGCCAGATATTGCGCGCGAGCTTCAAAATCATCAGCACGCCGAACGGCCACAGCGGCGGTATGATGAACATGAACAGGATTCCGATCAGAGACGGATCCTTCTTATCACGCTCCTTCGGAATATAGATGCGCGTCTTTCCCCGATCCCGTGCCACGTGCTTCCCCCTCTTTTTCTGTTTATTGATTTATTATATCAAATCATTGTTACGTAATCATTGTTATCCATTCCAGAATTTATCCAATCGTACGGTCAGCGCGCTCATTTTTTTGATTTTTTCCACCTTCCAGTGCTCCGGCAGGAGATTTTGCATATTTTCCTGCCCGTAGCGCACGTCTATCAGCAAAACAACGCCGCGGTCGGTTTCCGTTCGAATCACGCGGCCCGCCGCCTGAAGCACGCGGCAAATGCCGGGATAGGTATATGCAACGTCGTAACCACCGCCCAGACCGTCGTCGAACAACTCGCGCATCCATTCGCGCTCAATTCCGATCTGCGGAATGCCGGTAGACACGATCGCCGCGCCGGACAGCCGGTCGTCCGGTAAATCCACGCCCTCGGCGAACACACCGCCCATGACCACGAATGCGACCATGCTCGCGCCGGGATTCGGCTCGAAGCATTCGATAAACGCGGCGCGCGCTTCCTCGCCCATGCCGGGCGACTGGCGAATTACGAAATCGTCCGGATGGACGAGCCGATAGCGCTCAAACGCCTGATTCAGATACTGAAACGACGGAAAACACGCGAGATAATTGCCCGGACGCGATACGGACAGCGCATGAATGATCTCCGTAACCGCGCCCAGCGTGCGCTCGCGATCGGCAAATCGGACGGACACCGGCAGCCGCGCGACGAGCAGATTTTCCCTCGGAAACGGCGATTCAAGCCGAAGCATCGCGTCCTCGCGCGGGTCAAGTCCGAGCTGGCGCGCATAATGATCCATTGGCGCGAGCGTTGCGGAGAACATCGCCGCGCCGCCGACGTTAGCGAATACCTTTTTCAAATGCGCGGACGGATCGAATCGCCATACGCGCATCTGAATACGCTTTTCCTCGGGCAAAATCATGAATCGATCGCACGTTTCATCGAATTTTCGGGCGACGCGCACGAACCACGCGAGGTCGATTGCGAGCGCGCGCGTTTCCGGCTCAACCAGCTCGATCTGATCGAGAATATCCGAAATATTTGAAAGCGCTTCGATCGTGTCCGCGGGCAGCTCGCTCGTGATTTCGGGCTCCGCCTCCGGGCGCGTGAACAGCTTCAGAAGGTCGGTCAGCAGATTGTACATCGGGCTTTCCCTGCCTTCGTATTTGCCGACGAGCCGGCGCACGTCCTCGATCTGCGCGCCCGAAAGCGACGCGCTGAGCATTTCACGCGCGCGGTCAGGCAGATTGTGCGCTTCGTCGACCAGAAGCCCTGCGTTGGATTTATGATCGAAAAATCGCCACAGGCGCACGCGCGGGTCAAACGCGTAATTGTAATCGCAAATGATCACGTCCGCCTGTTCCGAAAGGTCGAGCGACAACTCGTGCGGGCAAATTTCGTATTTCTGCGCAAGCGCTGCGATTTTCTCCGCGTCGAGCGCCTGAATGCTCATGCCTTCGCGCAGCGCATGACCGCGCCGCTCGTAATAGCCGGCGGCATTCGGACAGCCGAAGCATTCAACCTTCTCCATCGGGCAGCATTTTTCCTTCGCCGTAATCGCAACGGAGCGAATCATCACGCCCTGCGCGCGCATGATTTCCAGCGCCGTCTCCGCGGCGCGGCGGCCGGTGGTGCGCGCGGTTAAATAGAATACGTTCGTTATAAAACCCTTTCCGAGCGCTTTCAGCGCGCCATAGAGCGACGCGGCGGTTTTGCCGATGCCGGTAGGTGCTTCGATCAGCGCATTTGAGGAATGTTTCATTGAAAGGAATATCGTTTTCGCCATCTCGCGCTGACCCTCTCGCGGCTCGGGAAACGGAAAGCGCATATTGTTGAGGGTCGGTTCGGATTTTTCCTTCCAGTCGCCCAGAAGCTGAATCCAGTCTGCATAGGGACGCGCGCATTTCAGAAAGCTTTCGCGCAGCTCCGAAAGCGTTCGATCCTTTCGAAACGCGCGCGTTTCGCCGTTCATGCGGTCGTAAAACACGGTCACTTCCGCCTCGGGAATGCCCTCGTTCGCGCAGATCAGATACGCGTAAATCTCCGCCTGTGCGAGGTGCGCGGGGTAATCCTCCAGGCGAATCAGGCCTGGCGGCAGCGTGGTCGTCTTGATTTCCAGCACGCGCAGAACGCCGTTTTCACGCCGAACCGCATCCGCGCGGCCCTGAATACGCAGCGGCACGCCGTTTACGGTTTCATCGCGCGAGACGGGTTCCTCACTCGTCCAGCCCGCGCCGAGCGACTGCTGAATACGCCTGTGCCCGCGCGCGCCCTCGATCATCCGATCGACCTGCATTTTCATCGGCAGAAGATCGCCGGTCTGGAGAGAAAATTCGGCGAGCGCGCGGACATTGACCGTTTGAATTTCCGGCATTCGCTTTCCCCCCTTGACATATACGCGGCAAAATGATACATTTTAAGTATACGGTATCCAAGCACATTTTGCAAGAGGAGTTGTACGCATGAACGAATATCCGCTTTTGATGTCGCCTTTCTTCCGCCACGGCGCGGAAACGCCTTGGGGAGGCAGTATGCTGCGCGACGCGTTTATGAAGGACGCGCCCGATGATCAGACCGGCGAAAGCCTTGAGGTTTCTGCGCTGCCGGGGCGCGAAAGCGTAGTTCGAAACGGCGTTCACGCGGGCAAAACGCTCGCGCGCATGGCGGAAATCTGGGGCGAAAATCTGACTGGAAAGACAAACGGCGCGTTCCCGCTGCTTCTGAAGCTCCTCGACGCGCGCGAAGCACTGTCCGTTCAGGTGCATCCGACCGACGATTACGCGCTCAAGCACGAAGGCAAGCTCGGCAAAACCGAAGCGTGGGTGATTCTCGGCGCGGAACCGGGCGCGAAAATCGCTTACGGACTGGTTTTGAACGGTCGCAATCTGCGCGATGTCGTTGAATCCGGCGAGCTGGAAAGCGTTCTGCACTGGGAAAACGTGCGTCCGGGCGACGTGTATTACATTCCCGGCGGCACGGTGCACGCGATCGGCGCCGGGCTTCAAGTCTACGAAATTCAGCAGCCCAGCGACGTGACCTACCGTTTCTGGGACTGGAACCGCGTTGGCAAGGACGGAAAGCCGCGCGAACTGCATACCGAAAAGGCGCTGGACGTGACCGTTCCCGATCGCCATCTCGGAAATATCGAGGGCACGACGGTGCTCTGCAAGGGCGGCAGCCGCACGTATTACATTTCCGACGCGAATTTTGAGCTTTGCCGGCTGAATCTTTCCGGCAGAATGCCGATTGCAGACGGACGAATGCTGTTTCTGACCCCGACCGCGCCGTGCACGCTCGAATGGGCAGATGAATCTCTGGAGCTGGGCGCGTTTGACAGCGTGGTCGTTCCTGCCGCAATGACGGACGTGACGCTCGTGGGGGAAACGAAGGTGCTGATGTCGTCGCTTCCGAATCGCGAGCATCTGATTGACGAGCTCGGCTATCGCGCCGAAAACGTCGCGGGACTTACCGAAAACTGATTTGCAATCATCGAGACCTCCGGGCTTATTCACGCGCGGAGGTCTTTTTTCAGGAATCCGGGGGCAAACAGGATCAGCGCGAGCACACAAATGCCCGCCGACAGGAAAAACACGTTCTGCCGCCCGAACGCGTCCGCGAGCACGCCGCCCGCGAGATTGCCGACCGCGCGCGCAAACCCATAGCTCACCATCGCCAGCAGCATCTGTCCCGACGACCGAAGCTCCCTGGGGACGCTCGACTGGATATGCTTTGCCATCGAAACGCACATGACGATGAATCCCCAGCCGTGCAGGATCTGGCTGAGCATCACGGCTGTCGAGTTGTTCGTCAGCGCCAGAATCAGCCAGCGCACGCTCAGCACGACCGCGGAAACGCACATGAGCCTGCCCGCGCCGAAGCGCTCGTAAAGCCGGTCGGAAAGCAAAAGATACGGAATTTCGCTCGCGGCGGCGATAAAATAGCACCAGCCGAGCTTCGTTCCGTTTGCACCGGGCAAATCCAGAAATTGCGGTGAAAAGAACGTGTAAAAATAACCCATCGTCATCTGCATCGGCAAAAGGAACAGCATCAGCCGCATCAGCTCTCGGTCCTTAATCAGAACTGCAAACGACATTCTCCTTCCCCCGCCGGATTGAACGCCGGGCGTATCCGGAATCACCCGCACGGCGGGAATCATGCCAAAACAGGCGATTGCAATCAGAATTACGGAAATTTTCGGCGATCCGGATTTCGCCATGCTCATTCCATAAACCAGCGAAACGACTGCATACGACATTCCGCCCGCAAGCCGCGCCGGTCCGAACGGACGATCGCCGAGCGCCGACAGCACCACCGCGTCGCCCAGCGGCTGAAGCGATGTATAGAAAAATGCAAACGCGCACGCGAGCAACAGGAGCGCGGCAAAGCTTTTTACGAACAGAAATGCGCCCGCAATCGCGCCCGAGGCAAGCGCAAGTCCATACAGCACGCGATTTTTGCTCTTTGCGCGATCGCTGCGAATGCCCCAGAATGGCTGTGCCGCGATGCTGATCAGCGCCACGCACGCAAAAATCGTGCCGATCTGCGCCGAATCGAAGCCGCAATCGACATAGTACAGGCTCAGATAGCCCTGAAACAGCGCGTTCGCCATGTAGTACACCATCAGAAATACGGAAAATTTCCACGGATAGCGCATCGGACGCATCACATTCACTCCCAAAATCCGCTTTCTTTTATTATTGCACAATCCGGAGAAAAAGAAACGTCGAATGTGGGCGAATATTTTGCCGCGCCGCTTGAAAGCGCGCGCAAAATCGGTTACAATAAGAATAGCAATTTATCATGGGAGTGATCGATTTGATACGCCTGATCGCCACGGATATGGACGACACGCTGCTCAACGCCGACGGCGCAATTACGCCGCGAACCAAAGCCGCCGTGCGCCGCGCAATCGAAGCGGGCGCGTTCTTTTCTCTTTCCAGCGGCAGGATGCCGGAAGCGCTGGTTTCAATGGCGGAGGACATCGGCGTGAACGCGCCGCTGATTTCGTATAACGGTGCGCTGATTTACGATTACAAAACGAAAAAAGCGCTATATCAGCACGCGATTCCCGCTTCTGTCGCGCGCCGCGTGTTCGAAGCGTTCGAATCTCTCGGCGTTTATGCGCAGGGCTATTCCAAAAACGGCATTTTCTGCCACGAAAAGACCGATTACACTTTGTTTTATGAAAAGGCGATCCGCGTGACGGCGACGGCGGTGCACGAGCCGCTGAGCCGTTGGGTCTGCGAGGATATGACGAAGCTGCTCGCGATCGACGCGCCCGAGCGTCTGGACGAACTGATTCCCGATCTGAAAGCGCGCTTTCCGGAGATTCAGTTCATGAAATCGCGCCCGTATTTTCTGGAAATGGTTCTAAAAGGCGTGGATAAGGGCGCTGCGATTCGGCGTTTGGGCGAAATTCTGAACGTAAAGCCTGAGGAAATCATGGCGTTCGGTGACGGGCAGAACGATCTTCCCATGATCGAAACCGCCGGAATCGGCTGCGCGATGGAAAACGCTGTGGACGGTTTGAAGCGCGTCGCGCAGGTCATCGCGCCGAAAAACACGGAGGATGGCGTTGCGCAGGTGCTTGAGCGTTTTCTGGATGAAGGCAGGATCGGAGGATAAGGCATGGTTAAAGAGAGCGATTTTGTTTCCGCGCTGGGCTTAAAGCGCGTTTTGGAAACGGATGCGAAGATGCTGCCGATTGAGGTCAGCAACGTCAATCGCCCGGGTCTGCAATTCGCAAACTACTGGGACTTTTTCGCCTATGAGCGCCCGCAGCTGCTGGGCAAAGTCGAAATGACGTACATGTCGCAGCTGGACGAATCCACGCGCCGCGAACGTTTGACGAAGTATTTCAGCTATCCGATGCCGTGCATCGTGATCTGCCGCGGTTACCCGTGCTTCGACGATATGCTGGTGCTGGCAGCGGCGCATAAGGTGCCGATTTATTCCACCAAAAAGGAAACGACGCAGTTCGAGCTCGAAGTGATCAACTATCTGCGCGATTACCTCGCCCCGCGTGAAACGCGCCACGGCGTTCTGGTGAACGTTTACGGAACGGGACTTCTGATCACCGGCAATTCCGGCGTCGGCAAAAGCGAAGCGGCGCTGGAGCTGGTCAAGCGCGGACATCAGCTGGTCGCGGACGACGTGGTGGACATTCGCCGCGTATCCGAAAACCGTCTGATCGGCGAAGCGCCGGAGCTGGTGCGCCATTTTATGGAAATTCGCGGCGTTGGCATTATCGATATCAAGACCATGTACGGCGTAGGCGCGGTCAACCGCAGCAAATCGATCGACATGGAGGTTCATCTGGAGATGTGGCAGGCGGGCAAGGAATACGACCGTCTGGGACTTACCGACAATTATACGGAGATTCTGGGCGTGCGCGTTCCATCGCTTCTGCTGCCGATTCACCCGGGACGCAATCTTGCGGTCGTGCTTGAGGTCGCAGCTCGGAATTTCCGCTTGAAGCAGATGGGTTACAACGCCGCGGAAGAGCTGACGCGGCGGCATATTGAACGCGCACAGCGCGCGATGGAAGAAGACGAGGATTAAAGTTCAGGAGGAGCTTGAATATGTATTACATCGGAGTCGATCTGGGCGGAACCGGCATCAAGGCGGGCATTGTGGACGAAGGCGGAAAAATTCTCGCGAAGGTCAGCTGCCCCACGGGCGTGGAGCGCGGCTATCAGGCGGTCGTTCACGATATGGCGGATCTGTGCGTAAAGGCGGCGGAGAAGGCGAATATTTCCATGGACGATGTGAAGGCGATCGGCATCGGTATTCCCGGCATCTGTGATCCGAAGACCGAAATCGTACCGTTCTGCACGAACCTCGGCTGGCATCATGTGCCGCTGATCGCTGAAATGCACAAGTATTTGGACAAGCCCGTTTTCGTCGATAACGACGCGACGGTCGCGGGTCTGGCTGAATCCGTTGCGGGCGTGTCCGCGGGCGCACAGAACAGCGTGTTCGTCACGCTCGGTACCGGCGTCGGCGGCGGCATCATCATCGGCGGCAAGGTGTTTACCGGAAGCCACGGCGTGGCGAGCGAGATCGGCCATATGATCGTGGTCGCCGGCGGCGAAATGTGCACGTGCGGCAACCGCGGCTGCTGGGAGCGCTACGCTTCCGCAACGGCGATCATCCGCGAGGGACGTAAATTTGCCAAGGCGCATCCCGATTGCGCAATCGCCAAGGCAGTAAACGGCGATCTCGACCGCATCGAAGCGCGAACGGTGATCGATCTGGCAAAGGCGGGCGATCCGGACGCGCTGAAGCTGTTCGGCGACTATGTGGATATGCTCTGCGCGGGACTGGTAAATCTGATTAACCTTTACGATCCGGAAGTCATCGCGCTCGGCGGCGGCGTATCGCAGGCGGGCGAATTTTTACTGAACGCGGTGCGCGAGCGGATGCCCCATCTCGTGTTCTACAAGGAAATGCCGTATGCGCGCATTGAGCTTGCGCAGCTCGGCAACGATGCGGGCATTATCGGCGCGGCAATGCTGGGAAAATAATTCAAATCGAAAGCGGGGAACGCGGCAATGCGCTCCAAGCTGAACCGAAATGGGAGGAATGTTTCATGAGAGCATACGAACGGTTGCTGAAATACGTTCAGTTTGACACCGCGTCCGACGAGCGCAGCGAAACCTGCCCGAGCACGGCCAAACAGCTCGTGCTGGCGCGCGCTCTGGTGGAAGAGATGAATGCGCTGGGCATTCAGGACGCGCGCGTGGACGAAAACGGCTATGTATACGGCTGCGTGCCCGCCAATATCGAAGGCGCGCCGGTGATCGGCCTGATCGCGCATATGGACACGGTCGATTGCGTGCCGTCCAGTCCGGTGCGCCCGCGGATCATCGAAAACTACGATGGAAACGCGGTGCAGCTCGAAAACGGCGACTGGCTGGATCCCAAAATGTTTCCCGAGGTCGCGCGCGCGAAGGGCAAGGACCTGATCGTGACCGACGGAGTCACGCTTCTGGGCGCGGACGACAAGGCGGGCGTTGCGGAAATTCTGACGATGGTGGAGCGGCTGAACGCCGATCCGTCGATTCGCCATGGCAAAATCATGATTGGATTTACGCCCGACGAGGAAATCGGCCGCGGCGCGGATCGGTTCGACGTCGCCGGCTTCGGCGCGGACTTTGCCTATACGGTCGACGGCAGCGACGTGGGCACGATTGAATACGAAAACTTCAACGCCGCGTCCGGAACCGTGATCGTGCACGGGCTGAACGTGCATCCCGGCAGCGCGAAGAACAAAATGCGCAATGCGTCGCTGGTTGCAATGGAATTTGCCGGCATGCTGCCACCCGCGGAAACGCCCGCGCACACCGAGGGCTACGAGGGCTTCTTCCATCTGTGCGACATGCGCGGCGACGAGGAGCGCGCAGAGCTGCACTACATCATTCGAGACCACGATCGCGCGCATTTCGAATCGCGCAAGCAGGCGTTTGAGCGCATCGGCGCGTATCTGAACGACAAATACGGCTCCGGCGTAGTCGAAACGAT
>OLPR01001568.1_pt1 | contig 18552 bp, 17 predicted proteins | sample 1672761 | NCBI WGS metagenome assembly OLPR01 (sample SAMEA3136721, study PRJEB25190) | human gut metagenome | biome: human gut; feature: human-associated habitat; material: faeces | place: Austria | collected 2013 | reverse complement strand
AACCTCCCTTTTCGCTCTATAAAAGGTTTTGAGTCGCTTCCCGACTCAAAACCGCTGCGACCAAGCGCGGCAGCAAGCGTCAGCGGGCACCGCCCGCCGCCACCACGGCGGCGCAGCGATCGGAAAGTTGGGTACAACCTCCCTTTTCGCTCTATAAAAGGTTTTGAGTCGCTTCCCGACTCAAAACCGCCGCGACCAAACGCGGCAGCAATCGTCAGCGGTCACCGACCGTCTTCCATTCGGCTCATGTCCAGCTTTTTCTGGAGCGCGCGAATCAGCGCATCCGTGCCTTCGCGCTTTTCTACGTGCTCCCATACCAGAGTGTAAAGATCCGAAAAGCTTCCCGTGGGGAGATTTAGTAACACTCCGTTGGCGTTTGCCTGATACCGCGCCAGCGATTCTTCCGAAATCGCCCAGTACCAGTCCTCCATCTCCAGGCGAATCGCGCGCTCGTGATCGAGCTTTTCCTGAAGCTCCTGCTTTGCCGATTCCGCCGCAGTGCCAAGCGCCGTTTCAAGCTGCGCAATCATCTCGTCCTGCTGGCTCGTCTGCCTGTCGTATACAGCTTGATCCAGCAGCGGCTCTGCTTTCGCCGGAGCAAACGCCGCGCGTACATCCGCATCCATTTGCCCGATCAGAATTTTCAGAAAATCATTCGCCAGTCCAACATTTTCGCTCGCAGGATTCAGTATCGCGATATTGCAGTCCATCGGCAGGCGCGCCGGAGAATCCTTCGAAAACGATAGCGCCAGCGGAATGAACTGATATTCATCCAGATACTTTTCGCCGCACGGCGCCGCGCACGCGCCGTGCCAGCCGAACATCGGATTGTAATGGCGGTTCGTTTCCTCGTTTGCGCGCTGCGCCTGCGCGTTCAGCGACTCGAGATCCAAATTGTCGAGCGCCTCCAGCGCCGCGCGCAGCTCCGGCGTATCATAGCCCGATTGCGCGCCCGATTGAATTTCCAGATCATAACTCTCCAGAATCGCCCGCAGCAGATCCGCGCGCAGATCGTCCGCACTGTTCTGCCAGTCCACGAGCGGAACAGTCGCCGTCGGAATCAGCGATTGAATGTATTCAAGCAAATCCACCCAGTTGGCCGGAATATCCTCGATCGATAGGTTCATCGCATTCAGGCAGCCGACATTTACGCCCGCACTGTAGCAGTCCACATCGAGCGGCACGCCGAGCACCTCGCCGTTTTGCATCAGCGGCGCGGAAACGCCGGGCAGCGCGCCGGATACGAACGCACGTACCGATTCGCTCTGAATCGGCAGCGCCCAGCCGCGATTCAGGATGGGGCGGAGAATCTGTGCGTCGTAATGCGAGTTCAGAATCAGAATGTCCCATTGCGCCGATTTCGTCAAAAGGCCATCCAGCGCGTTGTCCGTGTCGTAAACCAGCCGAACGTTTACATTGTCGTGCGCGTTCTGAAATTTCAGAATTGCGTTCGTAAGATCGCCGCTATAGCTGATTGCAAGCACCGTTTTCGCCTCTTCGCTCCGCTCGATCTTGCGCACGACCACGCCCCCGTATTCGCCGGCGACATAGCAGCCGCTCGGCGTGATGACCGCCGGAACGCCGATATTGGGGTTCAGATCAATCGGCACGTCGGCGATATTGCGCACGCCGGATTCAAAATTCACCGCGCGCAGCATATTTTCATCCACGAACAGAATCTCGCTCCCATATTGCACCAGCCCCTGCGGATAATAGAACCCCTCGGGAATCGGCGTCCATTCGGCGGGGGCTTCGCCGGTCAGCGGCATTTTGCCCGCGCGCATCTGGCCGCGGTTCTGCCTGTCGGACGCGATCAGGAGAATCCCGTCGTCCCACGCGATGGCATAGCTCACCGAAACGTCCACATCCGCCGCGCGCAGCGCGTCCGCGCCGGGGTCGAGGAAATACAGCTGGCCGAGCCCGACCATCGCGGGACTGAACAGCACGATCGTTCCGTTTACGGTAAAGCACGCTTCGATTTGCGGAAAATAGCCGTCGTCCAGCGGCACGGCGCTCACGTCCAGCTCGCGCACGCGCTCAAGGCAGGCTTCGTCATCGCGAATGACGATCTTTTCCAGCGTGCAGCCGAGGTTTTCAAAGATCGAGCGGCTCTGGTTGAATCGGAACCACTGAGCGATCATGTGCGCGCTGCCGTCCAGCATAAACCACGCCTGTTCGCTCGCGGAAACGGTCAGCCCGTCCGAATCCAGCGCGCTGTGATGAAGATAGCCGCGCGCTTCGGCGTTCAACGGATAGGAATGCAGCTCACCGGTCGATGCGTCGAAGGTGTGAACGGCGTTGTAGCCGTACATCCAGATCAGGTCGCCGTCTGCGCAGATTGCCCGAACGTAATCGTCAAATCCGTCGAAGCCCTCGCGCGCGACGATCGCGTCGCCCGCCGCCATTGCGGGAAGAGAAAGCGTTGCCAGCAGAATCAGAACCAACAAACAGCGCAGCGTCTTCATTCAAAAAACCTCCTTTTCGTGCGCTTATTCTACAGATTAGACCCGCGAGAAGGAGGTTTTTATTCAAAATTTATAATTTAATTGCAAAATCGTGAAAGCCGCTGCCAATTTCATGCGTTTCGCCGCCGAACGCGACCTTTGCGCGCGCGCCGAACGGCACGGTTACGTGCAAATGCGTTTCGCCATAGCGTTTGAACCAGCGAACGGCGACCTCGCCCAGCGGCGTTTCAAACGCGGTCTGTGCGCTCATGAGCTTTTCCGGAAAATGCGGGCGCACGGTGAATTCCGTCCAGCCCGCGCCGGTCGGGTACACGCCGCAGATCGACGCCTGAAGCCATTTGTCGATCGAGCCGAACATCGGGTGGCTGTGCGAATTCATCTCCGGATTCTTTTTCAGCTCGAAGCGCTCCCAGACCGTCGTCGCCTCCTGCTGAATCATGAATCCGTAGGAAGGGTAATCCTCTCTCGTAATCAGATTCCATGCTTCGTTCACATATCCGTATTCGGTGAGCATTTCGAGCATATACAGCGTGGTCAGATTGCCGGTGGTGAATCGGTAATCGCGAGAAACGAGGTCGTCGCGGAGCAGCTTTGCCGCGCGCGGCGCGTCCTGTTCGGGAATGATTTTCAGCCACAGCGCGAACGCCTGACACCCCTGCGAGCCGGTCGCGATTCGCGCGGTTTCGGAATGATACCATTTCTCCAGCATCGCGCGGCGAATCTTTTCCGCCATATCATGCCAGAAAGCAGGATTCTCACCGAGAATTTCCGCGCATTGCTCGAGGATTCGGCAATTGAGATAGGAATAGCCCGTGGACATGAATATGCCCGGCGTGGTCGCGGACTGCGCGCCTTCGCCCGATTCGTTCGTAATGCACGCATAGACCGGCGCCGCCCAATCGCCATAATACGAATAGTTCACGATGAATCCCTCGCTGCGCGAAAGCAGGTATTTTTCCCACGCGCACAGATGCGGATAGGCGTTTTTGAGCAATCGGAGATTGCCGCCGTGTCGATACGATTCAAACGCCGCCATCAGAAAGCTCGAGCAGACCGGATCCGCCGGCCGGCAGCCGAAGATATACGGCGCGGTACAGGTAATCGCACCGTCCGGAGACTGCGCGCCGATCAGGTCGCCGACGATCTTTTCGAACATCCGCGTAAAATCGAAATTATAAGGCGTTTCCTGAAAGCGGACGGTCGCGTCGTTCATCCAGCCCTGCCGCTCGTCGCGCTGCGGGCAATCGGTGAGAATGCCGTGCTGATTGGCGCGCTCGGTGGCAATTGCGAGATCGTGAATCCGCGTAACCAGCGCCGAGCCGCAGCGGAAAAACGCGCGCTTGTCCATATCCGTGCGCAGCGAAACCGCCTGCACGTCCTTCGGCGAAAGCGCCGGAACGCCGTCGATTCGCGCATAGCGGAAGCCGTGATAGGTGAATTCCGGCTGCCAGACGCGCAGGTCGCGCGCGTCGCCGGACGCGATGTAAATATCTTCCGCCTTCGCGCCGCGCAGGGGCGCGGAAAACAGCGATTTGCCGTCCTCCTCGAGCTCTTCGGAATGCCGAATGCGGATGGTTTGACCGGCGACCAGCTCCTCCGGCAGCCGCAGCCGCACCACGCCCGCGATGTTTTCGCCGAAATCGATCATCCATGCGCCGCCGACGTTCCAGATTGCGACCGGCTCACGCGCTTCGCATTCGACGATCGGTTCGACGATCATCGGCTCCATCCTTCCGCCCGGCTTTTCGACTGCCTTTGCCGCCGAAAAGCCGGTAAATCCGACCTTGTTCCAATCGGGGACTGCGCGCCGCGCGTCGAACGTTTCGCCGTTAAAGAGATCGTTATTCGCAATCGCGCCCGCGCCCGCCTGCCAGTCGGAATCGGTATACAGCCATTCGATCGAGCCGTCCGAATACGCAATTTTCAGCATCACGGTCAGCTGCGGTATGCCGTTAAAGCGCACTTCGCGGCCATCGGACAGCGTATGCAGCGTCTGATCGTTGCGCCGCCAGCCCTCGCCGACGATCGCAGATAAGCAGTTTTCACCCTGTTCGAGCGCGATTTCTTCCATAATATACTGGCATTCGCGGGTATAATCGGTATGCGCGGGATCGAGCTTCGCGCCGCCGATACGCCTGCCGTTCAGGAACAGCGCGTGGTATCCGATTCCGCAGGCATAGAGGATTGCGCGTTCGACCGGCTTTTTCGCGCTGAATTCGCGCCGGAAATAGACGGCTCGCCCGCGGACGTCCTCGTTTGCCGCAATCCAGCCCGCGCGCCAGTCCGCGCGCGCGTTGTAGAAAATCTCCGTTCCCGGAATCGCGGTTTCGCCGAAATTGTCGCGTATTTCGACGGTGATTTCGATCGGCACGCCCTCGGGAAGCGGCGCGCCGCCGTATTGAATCCACATTTGCTCCCGCTGAATCCAGCCGCTGTCCCATTCGCCCGCGCGCACGCGGCAGGCAGTCTGGCGCGCGTTTTCGCGATCGGAAATCGCGCCCCACGAGAAATACACTTTCCCGCGCGCGTCGACCAGCCGCGTCCGCATTCCGCCCTTCAGGATATGAAAATTCGCACCGATGCGATTGATCTGAAGCATGAACGTCCTCCTTCGAAAAGTGAATTCGCTGCATCCATTTTAACACAAAATGCGTTTACTGGGAATCCCTTCGGCGAAAAAACGCGGCGCGGGCGGGATACTTTCGGGCAAAAATTTCTCGAAAATAATGAAAAAGACCTGTACAATTCGAGAATACTGTGTTATAATATCTTCAGCCCCGAGAATAGCTTCGAAACCGTATCCCTCCGGTGGAACCCTACCGATGACAGGACTCGGCATCAAAGACAGGATCGTATGGGCACACAAATTAGGAGGGTATATCCATGTTCGAAGACAAGACCTTGAAGTGCCGTGAGTGCGGCGCGGAATTCGTTTTCACCGCTTCTGAGCAGCAGTTCTATGCTGACAAGGGCTTCCAGAATGAGCCCGGCCGCTGCCCGGCTTGCCGTGCTGCGCGTCGCGCCCAGAACGGTGGAGCTCCCCGCGGCGAGCGCCAGATGTACGACGTCATCTGCGATGCGTGCGGTCAGCCCACTCAGGTTCCGTTCCAGCCCCGCGGAGATCGTCCGGTCTACTGCAGAGCGTGCCTCGAAGCCAATCGTCCCGCTCGTTACTAATCGACGTTTCCGCTTTGGATCGCTTGCGGTTCAATGTTGAATGCGAAGCCGAGGATTTTCATCCCCGGCTTTGTTTTTTATTTCGTATAGGCGAGCGGACGCTCGACCTTCTGATCTGCGATTGGCAGTCGACCGAGGCTTGTATTGTCCTCCGTTCGATTGCGCAGCGCTTCCACCGGATTCGGTGCGGTTTCAAATCGATAATCGACGCCGTTTTTCCAGATATATTCCTGCATAAAGCGATGACTGGTCACGTCCTCGAGCGGCCGATTGACCTGCTTCTGATAATCCGCGAAGGTATCGAGCCCATCGATTTTGCGCACGTCGGCGTAATCCTCGCGCACGGCGGTGCGACTAACCGTGCCCTCCAGAATTTTCCGGACATAGCCGATATTGCTTTCCAATCGGAGCGGCGCGGGGAAGAATGCGTCGGGAATTACGTCGTACCAGTCCTTTTTCTCGTATTCGCGCAGGAGTGACAGCGCCATGTGCAAATGCATCAGTTCCTTTTCAAACATTTCGTCCCAGATCGCGCGGATGCGCAGGTCTGTTTCCGTTTCGCGACAGCTCCAATAGAGCCAGCATTCGACATACTGATGCGTGAGCAGATCCTCCAGCATACTCGTGCCCGGCACGAGCAGGCTTCCATACTGTGTGACGTGCTGTTCTTCGATCATGCCGATTTCCTGATACAGCCGGCGACCGGTTTCCTCCTGCCAGAGCGCGGCGGTATTCATATAATAATTCATCGTCTGCTGTTCGGCGGCGGTGATCGTGTTCGCGGCGAGCAGGTCGATCGTCGCCGGAAGCGGATTCAGCGGGCGGCGAATGGAATCGTAGGGATGACGATGATGCGCGACGGTCGGTCTGCCGGGCGTAATTTCCGTATAGCCGCCGACGAGCGTTTCCGCGTGAACGCCGGACGTGCATTCGAGATAATCCGAATAGCGGTACAGGTGATCGAAATCCTCCAGAAGCGCGAAATCCAGCGCGCGCTTGACGTTTGCATCGGTCACGCGCGCCGCCAGATGCGCAGTGAGATCCACGGCGAGCTGCTCATAGCCGATCGTATGCTCGAGCGGCGTTTCATCGGCGGGCTTCAAATGGGCGATCAGCTTTTGCTGCTGCTGTTCGCTGCGGCGGATCAGCGCAAGCCTGCGGCGCAGGTCGTTATCGCCGATGGCGCGCGAAAAGCGATGCGAAAACCATACGTTTTCAAATTCCGTGCCGTTCATCAGTATGATTCGCGCGCGGGTATAGGGATCGACCGTCCTTTTGTCATAGGGCGGCTGCCGGAGCTTTTCCCAGTTCAGGATAAGCTCCGCGTTTTTTGCGGGACTTATTTCAAACGGATTCATATTGCTTTCCTCCTTTTTCGTAGTATGCGCGCGCGTCGGCGCGGATATGTGTTTTTCCCAAACGTTTGCTTGCACACATATAGGTTTCGTGGTAAAATACCTCTGAAAACAATGCGGGGCAGCGCCCCGATAAAGGAGAATACGATCATGGCTTATACGCGTCAGGAGCGCCTTCAGCTTTTGAACAGTGATCAGGCGCTGGTACACCTCGAGAAGATGGTTGCTGAAGAGCCGGTTCCGGCAAGCAGCCACGACGTAAACAATCACATTCACACCACCTATTCCTTCTCTCCCTATTCCCCGACGGCGGCGGTCTGGTTCGCGCGCGAGGCGGGGCTTTGCACGTGCGGACTGATGGATCACGATTCCATCGCCGGCGCGGAGGAATTTCTGGAAGCGGCGAAGATCGCGGGCATCGCAGCAACGATCGGCATGGAAGTGCGCGTGAGTATGCTGAACACGCCGTTTGCCGATAAAAAGCTGAACAATCCCGATCAGCCGGGCGTTCTTTATATGGCGCTGCACGGCGTTCCGCATACGCGCGCGGTGGAGCTGAACCAGTTCATGGCGCCGTATCGCGCGAAGCGCAACGCGCGCAATCGCCGGATGGTGGACGCGATCAACGGCATGATGGGCAAATACGGAATTACGATCGATTTTGACGCCGACGTTCTGCCCCTTTCGAATTATGCGCGCGGCGGCAGCGTGACCGAGCGGCACCTCTCCAGCGCGCTGGCATATCGGATGCTGGACGTGGTTGGCAGCGGCGAAAAGCTGATCGCCTTCATTGAAAACGAGCTGAAGCTCCCGATCTCCGAAAAGGCGAAGGGCTATCTGACCGACGACGCGAATCCATATCAGATGTACGATCTGCTGGGCTGGATCAAATCGCAGCTGATTTCCAAATTCTATGTGCCCGCAACGGACGAACTGCCCAATGTGCGCGAAATGCTGGAGATTTCCGATAAGATCGGCGCGATTTCCGCGGCGGCATATCTGGGCGACGTTGGCGACAGCGTGACCGGCGACAAGCGCGCGCAGAAGTTCGAGGACGATTTTCTGGACGAGCTGATCGAATATTACGCCTCGATCGGCTTCCGCGCAGTTACGTATATGCCCTCGCGCAACACAAAGGCGCAGCTGACGCGCGTGCGCGGTCTGTGCGAAAAATTCAATCTCTTCCAGATTTCCGGAGAGGACATCAATTCTCCGCGCCAGTCGTTCGTATGCGAAGCGCAGCGCGATCCGGCATTCGCCAACCTTTACGAGGCGACCTGGGCGCTGATTGCGCATGAATGGCGTTCGACCGCAAATCCCGACGACGGTCTTTTCAGCGAAAAATCCTGCGCGCAGTGGAAAAATCTCTCCGAACGCGTGAAGGCTTTTTCTGAGTTCGGTCTCAAAATGCGCCCGTAAACGATTTTGATCAGCGCGCGGACGTTCCCCTTTCGGGGCGTCCGCGCTTGTTTTTCCAAATTTTCTGAAAGGTTATGCTTAACAATGAATGCAACGGCTCGCGCGCGGCTGAACGTCGCGCTCTCCATGACGATTTTCGGAACGCTTCCGCTGTTCGTGCGGCAGGTGCACGCTTCGAGCGCGATGATTGCGCTGATGCGCGCGGCGATTGCGCTGATTGTTCTGGCGGCGGTATATTTTCTGCGCGGCGGGCGGGGGCTGCGCGTTGAATCGAAAAAGGAAATGCTCCTTCTGCTCGCATCCGGCGCGGCGATGGGCGTAAACTGGATTCTCCTGTTTGAAGCCTACAATTACGTATCCGTTCAGATTGCGACGCTGCTTTATTATTTCGCGCCGGTGATCGTGGCGGCAGCGGGCGCGCTGCTGTTCCATGAGCGAATGGGCGTAAAGCGAGGGCTTTGCTTTTTCGGCGCGGCGATTGGATTGTTGCTCACGATCGGGCCGGACGTTTTTTCCGGATCGATTCGACCGGCGGGCGTGGCGTGCGGGCTGGGCGCGGCGATTCTATACGCGACGGTGATCCTTTTGAATACGCAGATTCGCTCCGTGGGCGGCGTGGAGCGCACGATTCTCCAGTTCGCCGCGGCGACGGCGGTTCTCATCGTTTACGTCGCGCTTTCGGAGGGCATTCACCTCGAGCGGATTTCCGGACGGGAATGGATTTTCTTTTCGACGCTCGGACTGATTCACACGGCGCTGGCGTTTTCGATGTATTTCTCCGGGCTTGCGCGTCTCTCCGGACAGGAGGCGGCGTTTTTGGGCTATATTGATCCGATGGTTGCAATCCTTGTTGGCTGCCTGATTCTTCGCGAGCCGACGACGGCAATTCAGCTGCTGGGCGGCGCGATGATTCTGGCGTTTACGCTGATTGCGCAGCTGCCGGGCAAAATAATTCATTCGAGGGCAAAACAATGAACGAAAACAGAACATGGCTCCGCCGCGGAATGCGCGACGGAATGCCGATCGCGATGGGCTATTTCGCGGTATCCTTTTCTCTGGGCATCGCCGCACGAAATGCGGGGCTTTCAGCGTTTCAGGCGATGCTGGCGAGCCTGCTGAACAATGCGTCTGCGGGCGAATTTGCGGCGTTTACGCTGATCGGCGCGGGCGCGGCGTACTGGGAGGTCGCGCTGATGACGCTGATTGCGAACGCGCGATATCTTCTGATGAGCTGCGCGCTGAGCCAGAAATTCGATTCAAAAACCTCGCTCGCATCTCGCATGATCGTCGGCTTCGACGTAACGGATGAAATCTTCGGCATCTGCGTATCGGTTCCGGGAAAGCTCAACCCGTATTACGCTTACGGCGCGATGATTCTGGCGCTGCCGGGCTGGGCGATTGGAACGTACCTGGGCGTTCTGCTGGGCAACGCGCTGCCGGCGCGGCTGGTAAGCGCGCTGAGTGTGGCGCTTTACGGAATGTTTGTGGCGATTGTAATTCCGCCTGCGCGGAAAAACCGGGTGCTGCTCGGGCTGGTTACGGTTTCGATGGGCTTGAGCGCGCTGTTTACGCTCGCGCCCATGTTTGCATTCATCTCCGAAGGCGCGCGCGTGATCGTGCTCACGGTGGCGATTTCCGCGGCGGCGGCGGTTCTGTTCCCGATTCCTGAAGGGAGGGACGCGTAAATGAAAGGCAATCCTTATCTGTATATCCTTTCGATGGCGGCGGTGAGCTATCTGGTGCGCGTGCTGCCGCTTACGCTGATTCGCGGCGAAATCAGGAGCCGGTTTCTCAAATCGTTTCTGTATTATGTTCCATATGTCACGCTTTCGGTAATGACCTTTCCGGCGATTCTTTCGGCAACGGCGAATCCGATCTCCGCATGGATTGCATTTGCGGCGGCACTGATCATGGCATGGCGGGGAAAAGGACTGCTGCCGGTTGCGGGCGTGGCGTGCGCAGCGGTTTTCGCCGCGGAATTGATTTTGATTTAGCAGGATTTTGAAATCAGATCTCGAATTTATTCAGTACTATTGATAAGGAGGAAACCTGCCATGAAATATCCCCAGATTCGCATCGGAACCTGCATTCCCGGTCATCTCGCGGAGAGCTGGGCGCCGTCTTTGATGGATCTCGGCTTTGAAACGATGTCGATCAACTTCCATATGGAATACCACGGCGTGGACGTTGCCGAGCAGGGCCCGCGCATGAAGGCGTTCGCCGAGGAGCGCGGCGTTGAAATCACGACGCTGGGCTATTACTGCAACGCGCTGGAGCATGAAGACCATCTGCGCAATCTCGAGAAGGCGATCGACTGCGCGCATCTTTACGGCGCGAAGACCGTTTCGACCTTTGCCGGCGCGCTTGAAGGACAGCCGATCGACGCGGCGTTTACGCGTTTCGGCGAGGTTTACCGCGAGCTTGCAAAGCGCGCCGAGGATCGCGGCGTGCGTCTGGCGATTGAGAATTGCCCGATGAGCGGCTGCTGGCAGCGCGCAACCTGCAATATCGCGATCAATCCCCGCGCGTGGGAAGCGATGTTCAACGAAGTAACCAGCGACGCGGTGGGACTTGAATGGGAACCCGCGCATCAGCTGATTCAGCTGATCGATCCGATTGCCGAGCTGCGCAAATGGGTGAAGAAGGTTTATCACGTTCACGGCAAGGATGCGTCGGTCGATTGGGCGTATGTCCGCGAAAACGGTGTGCTGTGCGACACGGACTGCTACGCGCCCGAGCGCACGCCCGGATTCGGCGACACGAACTGGCGCGACGTGTTCTCGATTCTGCATCTGGGCGGCTATGCGGGCGATATCTGCGTCGAAGGCTATCACGATCCGGTTTATCGCGGCGAATGGGAAACGACCGCGCAGAAGCACGCGCTTTCGTATCTCAAATGGTGCCGCGGCGGCGATTACATTCCGAATGCCTGGGATCAGGAATAATTTATTCCGGCGGGAAATTTTCCTGCCGGATTTTTTGTTTTTTTGGGAATAATGAATCGAGTTGCGGGAAAATTAATTCGTAAAAGTCCTGATGAAAGGATAATCGGCATGAAGAAGGTTCTCCTGCGGTGCGTTTTCGGCGCGATGCGCTCGATTCTGATTCTGATTACCGCGGCGATTGCGCTCTGCGCGTCGGCGATCTGCATTCTCCGCGGCGCGCAAGCGCTGGAAAGGCTTGCCCAAATCGCGGGAACAGCCGTGCTTTTTTCATAACCTTCTCTTTCTTGATTTCCCTATTGAAATGATCTATAATGTGGGATAGAATAGGGGAGATTGAATGATGAATACTACTAAGGTCGGTCTTGTTTCGCTGGGATGCGCGAAAAACCGTGTGGATTCCGAAAATCTGCTGGGAATGCTGCGCGAACAGGGCATGGAAATCGTTGCCGATCCCGCCGAGGCGGACGTGATTTTCGTCAATACCTGCGGCTTTATCGAATCCGCGAAGGAGGAATCCATCGAGGCAATTTTCGATATGGCGCAATACAAGAAAAGCGGCAATCTGAAAAAGCTTTTCGTGACCGGCTGTCTCGCGCAGCGGTATCCGGACGCGCTGATGAGCGAGATTCCCGAAATCGACGGCATCATGGGCGTTCGCGATTACGCGCGGCTGACGGAGATGCTCTCCGACGCGGAAAGCGGCAATCGCCCGTGCTACATCGCCAACGGCGCGCGTTTTCTGCACACGCCCCGCGTGCTGACCACGCCGGGCTATTCGGCATACGTGAAAATCTCGGACGGATGCGACAATCGCTGCACGTACTGCGCGATTCCGCTGATTCGCGGGCGCTATGCTTCGCGGCCGTTTGAGGACATCGTGGAGGAATGCAGGGCGCTTGCCGATCAGGGCGTTACGGAGATTACGCTGATTGCGCAGGACACCTCGCGCTACGGCTGCGATCTGGGCGACGGGCATTACCTGCTGCCGGAGCTTCTGGAGGCGGTGAGCGCGATTGAAAAGGTACATTGGGTGCGCGTGCTGTATTGCTATCCGGATTCGACGGAGGATCGCCTGCTCGACACGATCGCGCGGCTTCCAAAGGTGGCAAAATATCTGGATTTGCCGCTTCAGCATATTAATGATGAGCTGCTCATACAAATGAACAGGCGCGGCACATCCGAATGGATTCGCAGCCGGATCGACGAATGCCATCGCCGCGGTCTGCTGGTGCGCACGACGATGATCGTCGGCTTCCCGGGCGAGACGGAGGCGCAGTTCGAGGAGCTGATGGATTTTGTAAAAACCGCGCGGTTCGAGCGGCTGGGCGCATTTACCTATTCGCCCGAGGAGGGCACGAAGGCGGCGAAGATGCCGAATCAGATCGACGAGGAAACCAAGACGCGCCGTCTGGATCAGCTGATGATGCTTCAGCAGGCGATTTCGATGGAGCTGAATGAAGCGCGCATCGGCGAAAAATGCGAAGTACTCGTGGACGGCTTTGACGAGGAAGGCCGCCCCTACGGAAGATCGCTCAAGGAAGCGCCGGAAAGCGACGGCGTGATCTGGCTGGAATCCGATCGCGAGCTGACGCCGGGAATGTACGTGCAGGCGGAAATCACCGGCGCGGACGCATACGACCTTACGGGAAAGGTGTTGCCGTAAATGAATTTGCCGAATAAACTTTCGATGCTGCGAATTCTGATGATTCCGGTATTCGTGATTCTGGCGTTGATGAACGCGCCGGCGGCGCAGTACGCGGCGGTGGGCGTGTTTGTTCTCGCGGCGATTACCGACGCGCTGGACGGGCATATTGCGCGCAAAAACGGGCTGGTTACGAATTTCGGAAAATTCATCGATCCGATCGCGGACAAGCTGCTGGTGATGAGCGCGCTGATCGTTCTGGTTGAGCGCGGACGGATGCCGGGCTGGGTTTGCATCGTAATGCTCGCGCGCGAATTTGCGATCAGCGGCTTCCGCCTGGTCGCCGCGGGGACGGGCAAGGTGATTGCCGCCGGAATTCTCGGGAAGATCAAAACCGTGACGCAGATGATTGCGGTAATCGCGCTGCTGCTGACGGCGATCGACGGCGTTTTTGCGCCGCTGGGCACGTTTGCGGATATCGCGATGTACGTTTCCGCGTTCATGACCGTTTGGAGCGGCGCGGATTACATCATCAAAAACTTCGATTGCATTCGGGATATGTAAAATTGCCCCCGCGGGAGGATTTTCCGCGGGGGGAACTTTTTGGAATGGACAAAAGTCCAATCGATAGGAAGAGATTCGCGGGAGGGATGCCGATGCGGGTTTGATTTGTTTTGCCCATTTACGTTTGCACAAGGAAAGGAGATGCACATGAATTCTCCGGAGAAGGACATCATTTCTTACGATCGCATTCGCAATCGCGAAAAGCTTGGTTCGGCGAAATACTGGATTCTGGGCGCGCTGATTCTCGCGGTTCTGGTTTATGCGGCGTTCTTTCCATTCCCGACGCGCGTTTCGCGCACGCTTCAGGCATTCCGCTATGACGGCGGCGATCTGACCGCCGGAACGCCCTGCACGGTTGAAATCGACGGGCGGGTGAATCGCTATCTGTTCCGCGACAATGAATTCAAGGGCAGAATCGCATTTTCGACCGACGAACGCACCTGCCGCGCCGATGCAGACGCGGACACAATTCTTCAGCGCGGCAAGGTTATGGGGCTGTTCTATTTCTTCGACCAGGAGCTGCTGGACATTTACGTGCCGGGCTACCTCATTGCGCCGACGGATTTCGACTGGCTCTACGCGCGCCTGAAAAGCGATGGCGGGCAATACATCGTTCTCGCGGGCGACGGAACCGCCGAGGAAATTGCAAAGCGCGCGCTCGACTATTCGGGACAGGATATTCTCCCGACGCTGGTCGTTTCAGAAGGATAACCCTTTTTGCCGGACGGATTCGTCCGGCATTTTTTACGCTTTCAGATCGATCCAGTAGCGCTCGGTGGTTTCGAGCGTGTTTTCAAGTTTGCCGCCCGCGCGGAGAATCGTCTTTCGGGAGGCAATGTTGTCCGCTTCACAGGTAATCAGCACGCGCGATTCCTCCGCCGCGCGTCATTTGGGCAAAACCAGACGCAGCATTTGCGCCGTATAGCCCTTTCCGCGCTCGCTCGTGCGGACGCTGTAGCCGATATTTTCGCCGTAATTCAGCAAATACGGATTCAATCGCCGGCGAAAATCCATGATTCCGACCATTCGATCATCCTTTTCGCGCGCGGCAAGGTACACGACGCTCGAAACATGATTGCTTCCGTATTTCTCCATCGCCCGCGAATCGAACCACACCCATTCGGAAAACGAGGAGACGTCCTTCAATCCGGCGCAGCCGTCCAGCGAATCGCCGCGCCGTCAATATATAACGTTTGTTATTGTACTATAAAGGCATTTGCCCTTCAACTATTTTGCCGAGGAATTCACGCTTTTGAGAAGCTCGATTTCTCCGAGCAAGCCCTGAATCTGGCTGAAGCGAAGGCGACCTGAAATTTCTGCGGCGGTTTCGAGGGATTGGATGCTTTGCAGGCTGAACTCGATGGCGATCAGGTTCGCGCAAAGCGTTTGGCAAAGCGCGTTTCCGGCAGTGGATTCGAGTGCGGTTTCGGCGCGGTGAAGCTCGCTATGCGCGACAGCGGCGAGCGTTCGCGCCTGCGGCGCGGTGATCTGATTGCGGTCGAGCCGATCGGCGATTGCGCCGAGCTGCCCCAGCTGTATGCGGAGCGTGGATTCGGCGTTTGCGATTGCGTTTACGGCAAATTCCGGCGCGGTTACGCGGATTTTCGCGCCGTCTTCGCCAATCGTGAATGCGGCTGCGGGCAGTTTTTCACGCGTGGAAAGCGCATCCGCCTGAAACTTTGCGGATGCGAGATCCTGGTACGCCGCGCCGAGGACATGGTATTTGCCTTCGTGCATCAGAACGAATCCCGCCGCGCCGCGCTGCATAAATTCCGCGGCGGCGACGCGGGCATTCAGCGCGTCCGGATACGCGCCCAGCGACACGAACGCCGCCGAAACCGGTTCAAGCTGGATACCCCGCGTGATTTGCGCGCCGACGGGCTCTGCGTCCTTTTCCGGAATCGCGAGTGTCGCGAGGTATACGAACAGCATCGTTACCGCCAGCGCGAATGCCCATGTGATTCCGTTCGGGCGGTCGCGGCGAACTCGGACTTTTTGCATTTCGATCAGCTCCGTTTCCTGGATTGAGTTCCTGAAATCTCGGTTTTGAAGCATTTGGGAATTCTCCGATTCATAGATGTGAAAGGGTGTGGGATTGCGTTCTCCGGCTTTTGTTCGGCGGGTTTCTTTTCAATTTATGATGGTTTGATGAAAAAAACGCCAATTCTGCGCGCTATGGTTGACAGTTTTACATCCGTCTGTGATACTATTTATAATACGCTCATCGGAGGACGATTCATGCTGAAGGTTTTGACCATTCTCTCCACCGCGCTCAGCCTGGTGGCGGTTTATACGGGCGTGATCGCGCTGTTTACGTTCAAAAAGCGCGTGCCCTACGCGAAGGCTGCGCCGAAAACGCGGTTCCTTGTGATCATTCCGGCGCGCAACGAGGAAAGCGTAATCGCCAATCTGATCGCCGCGCTGCGCCGGCAGGATTACCCGAAGGAAAAATTCGATATCGTGGTCGCCGCAAACAACTGTACCGATCACACTGCCGAGGTGTCGCGCGCGGCAGGCGTTTCCGTATTTGAATGCACGGGCGCGATTACCTGCAAGGGCGACGTGCTGCATCAGGTGATCGAGCGCTATCTTCCCGAAAAATACGACGCGTTCGCGTTCTTCGATGCGGATAATCTGCCGGATCCGGGCTTTCTTTCCGCGATGAACGACGCGCTCTGCGCGGGCGAACGCGTTTGCAAATGCCGGCTGAAGGCGGGCAATGCATTCGACAGCTGGGTTTCCGGCAATTACGGCATTTACCACGCGATGATGGAATGGGTGTTCAGCCGTCCGCACGCGGCGGCGGGCTTTTCCTCGAATCTCGTAGGCACGGGCTATGTGGTGCATCGCGAGGTATTCGAACGTCTCGGCGGTTGGAACACGAAATCAATGTGCGAGGACAGCGAATTCGGCGCAATCTGCGCGTCGATCGGCGTGCGCGTCGCGTGGGTTTACGAGGCGCTGAGCTACGACGAGCAGGTGACCGGCTTCTGGACCTCGATGCGGCAGCGCCTGCGCTGGTGCAGCGGCATGGTCGAGGCGGCGCATTACCGGCTGCCGGCTCTTCTGAAAAGCGATGTTCCGAAAAGAGGCGTGGCGCTGGATTTCGCGATGACGTTCATTCTGGCGCACACGCAGCCGTTGGCAACGGTTCTGATGATTCTGGCGCTGCCGTGGTATCCGAAATGGATGTTTTTGACGATGGGCGCGAGCGCGTGCCTTTCGGCGATTGGAATTATGCTGCTTTCTGTTCTGATATGCAAGCTCGGCGGATATCCGATCAAAAAGATGGTTCCGGCGATTCTTCTTTCGCCGATTTTCATGGTTTCATGGGCGCCGCTTCAGATTCTGGCGCTGGTAACGCCGGTGAAGCGCTGGAGCCCGATCGCCCACACAGGGCAGGACGATGTGGAAAAAGCCGCATAATTCAAAGGCGCGAGGGATTGAACCTCGCGCCGCAGCTTGTCAAAAAAGTCTTTTTGACAATCTGGTGGACGGGGGGAGCAAGCTTCCCCGCCACTGCCACCCCTTTGACAAGTTTTGCTTGAGTCCTGCGGACTCCGGCCGCAAAATCTGCAAAGAAGCTATTTTCTCTCCGGGAAATGAGATTTCCCTGCGATAAAATAGCCCCGCGCCCGCCGCACATGTCGCCGGACACGATTTGAAGCCTGTTTCGCTTTTCAATCATAAAGGCGCGGCCCTTCTCCCACAGAAGCGGCCGCGCCTTTTCTTTATGGCATTTTACAGGTTCTGATAGAGCAGCACGGAATCCTTCAGGGGTGCAAAGCCGTTTTTCTCATAGAATCGATGGGCGGGATAGTCCCGCATGGTGGCCAGCATCATGCAATCGCAGTCATGCCGCACGCCTTCCTGCTTCAGCGCCGCCAGAAACGCGCCGCCCAGGCCCTTTCCCTGATGCTCCCGACCCACGCAGAAATCCTCTATCCGCATCAGATCCTTCTCCGGGCAGGGCACATATTCCCCTATCGCCAGGGCTGCGGGCTGGTCGTCCACGAAAAATCCATAGGCGAACAGGGGCGGCCTGTCCATAAACCGGGCGATGTATGCCGCCGTTTGCACCGGGTCGCATTCCTCGTTCCAGGGCGGCGCGGCGAAGGCTCCGGCGTACAGCCTTCCCCAGGCCGCCGCATCCGCCCGCCGCAAAGGGCGCAATTCGGTCATGGTTATCTTCCTCCCCGCATCGCCCGGGCCAGCAGCACAAGGCGTTCCCCGGCGTAATCGAAAAACGATCGATAGGCCCCGCAGAGCACGTTTTTCCCAGGCGCATCCCCCAGATAGGGCAGCCGATACCGTCGGCAGCCATTGCGGCACAGGGGATACGCCGGGCAGGCGGCGCAATCCGCCGGCAGAGGGCGGGAGCATTCCTGAAAATGTCGAGCCGTTTCGCAGGAAAGCATGTCCTGAAAGGAATCCGTCACGGCGGAACCCAGCCGGTAGCGTTGGTGCACATAAAAATCGCAGGGATACGCGCTGCCATCGGCCTCCAGCACGATCTGCGCCGCGCAGGCCCCGGAAACCCCGCAACTCTCCGGGGGATACCCCGCCAGCAGCGCCGCCACATTGTCAAACCAGCGCACGCTCACCTCTCCGCCCCGGGAAAGTTCCTGAAAATACAGATCGAAGGTGGTGCACAGAAACCGGCCGTAGGTTTCCGGCTTCAGGGAAACCGGCGTGGGCGGCGCTTCCATGGGATCCAGGCAGGGAATGAATTGCAGATAATCCCAGCCGTTTTTCCGCAGAAACCGATACACCGCCGCGCCCTTCCGGGCCACGGGTTCGGAAACCACCGTGAGGATGTTGTACGGCACCCCCGCCTTCTCCAGCCGGCGAATCCCCGCCATCACCGGCGAAAAGCTGCCGCCCCCCGCCGCCGTGGGCCGCAAATCGTTCTGCAATTCCGCCGGGCCATCCAAGGACACTCCCGCAAGGTATCCATATCGCTTCAGAAAGGCCGCCCATTCCTC
>OLPR01001566.1_pt1 | contig 18575 bp, 19 predicted proteins | sample 1672761 | NCBI WGS metagenome assembly OLPR01 (sample SAMEA3136721, study PRJEB25190) | human gut metagenome | biome: human gut; feature: human-associated habitat; material: faeces | place: Austria | collected 2013 | reverse complement strand
AACAAAACAAGCGCGGCGATTATGTTAAAGGCGCTGTCCGACGGCGATATAGCCGAAGCGGAAAAGGCCAATTAAAAAACACAGCTCCGAAAAAGAACTGTGTTTTTATTTTTGCCTTTTTTCCGTCGGACGGTACGCACCCTTCAATCGACGACGCATCTGTAATCCACCCTAAGCACACCCTCTATGTCCGCCTTTTTTACTTCCAGCAAATTGACTCTCGGACAAAAATCCACTATTCCACCGTCGCTCCAATATACTTCCTTATAGTTTAGTACAAGCGCGTCGTCCTCCACAGCCACGCTTTGGACTAAATTACAAGCATTGGCTACGCCGACATAATAGCCGATGACCACCAAAGATTTTTTATCGAAAAAATTATAACCGCATCGACGCATGGTTTCTTTTAAATTTTCCATGCGCTCGTCCTCGTATCCGCCGGCAAGATTAATATCCCACCTTATACAAAAGTCAACGTACTCCTCCACCGAAGAAATCAACTGCTCTCCGACAAAATGGTCTTTTCCCGGCTCGCCGCTATGCCCAATCCAAACGTCAAGAAAGACCAACTCATCAAAATAAAATTCGTCGTAACTGCGGCAGGCGCACAGCGTCGCGAGGCACAGGACGAGGGAAACGGCTGTCGCAATCAGTTTTTTGAACATAGCGAATCCTCCTTCATACAAAACCGTTGTTAAAAAACCTCTTGAAGATTATTATCAGTCGAGTGCAAAGCGTAAAATGTCAAGCGAAGTTTATGCAGTCATTATAATATATTGTAGTTTGCCTGTCAAGCGTCGATACTTTCGAGCAATTCATCCACTGTTTTTTCCAGCATGGCGGCGTCGCCGTCGTTGACGATGGTTTTCGTGTCCCTGTGCGGTTTGCCCTTTAAAGCGCTCTGCCTTTCGATGATGCTCCTTATCTGCTCCTCGCTTCTGCCGTCGCGTGTCATCGCCCGTTTGACGCGCGTTTCCTCGCTTGCCGTCACCACCCACACGCCGTCGAAAAGCCCGTGCCTGTCGGGAGTAAGCAGCTGAATTTCCACAAAAACCGCGCCGTCGCTCCGCGCTATTTCCTCTTCGAGCAGAGCGAAAATTTTTCTGTGAAAAATCCGATTGAGCGTTTCCGTCTTTTTTTTGTCGGAAAACACCTCCCGCGCGAGAGCGCGCCTGTCGAGACTGCCGTCCGCTACAAATCGTTTTCCGAAAACGCGTTTGATTTCTTCAAGCGTCTCCGACTGCTCGGCTACGCGGCGGCTCAACGCGTCGCAGTCCACCACCCGAAAGCCCTTTTTCTCCAACAATCGGCATACGGTGCTTTTGCCGCTGCCTATGCCGCCCGTCACCGCAATAACTTTTCTTTTCACGTCACTTTGCCTCGAATAGATTTTTTCCGAAAGATACGTTTACGTCAAGTCTGACCTCGGAAACGTAAACGGCTTCCATTTCCTTTTTGAGCAGCGCCGCCACCCCGTCGACCTCGTCAGCCGCCGCGTCTACGATAAGCTCGTCGTGTATCTGCATTATGAGCTTGCTTTTGTAGCCCCCCGAAACAAGCAGATTGTTTACCCTTATCATGGCAAGCTTGATTATGTCCGCCGCGCTGCCCTGCAAGGGCATATTCATCGCCGCTCTTTCGCCGAAGCTGCGCAGCTGAAAATTTGAGGAGTTTATTTCGGGAATCTGTCTGCGCCGTCCCGTAATGGTAGTCACATAACCCGTCTTTCGCGCCTGCTCGACGTTGCCGTTAAGATAATTTTTTATCGTCGGGTAACGCTCGTAGTAGGTTTTTATATATTCGCGCGCCTTTGCTACGCTCACGCCTATGCTTTCCGACAGTCCGAAATCGCTCATGCCGTAAATTATGCCGAAATTGACCACCTTTGCGTTGCGGCGCATATTGGCGGTGACAAGCTCCTTGGGAATACCGAAAATTTCCGCCGCGACTATCGCATGGATATCCTCCCCTCTGTTGAAAGCGTCGATAAGCGAAGCGTCGCGGGAGAAATCGGCAAGCAGCCGCAATTCGATTTGGGAATAGTCCGCGCTGATAAGCACGTCTTGCTGCGGGACGAACATACGTCTTATTTCCTTGCCCGCTTCGTCGCGCACGGGGATATTCTGCAAATTCGGCTCGCTCGACGACAGTCTGCCCGTGGAGGTCAAGGTCTGATTGTATTTCGTGTGTATAACCCCGTCTCTGACGTAAGGACGAATTCCCTCTATATAAGTGCTGTTCAGCTTGGTTACCTGACGGTACTTCAAAACAAGCGGCACGAGCGGATGCAAATTCATCAGCTTGTTCAAAACCTCCGTATCCGTGGAAAAGCCCTTTTTGGTCTTTTTGTAGGTGGGAAGCCCCAGCTTTTCAAACAGAATACGGCTAAGCTGCATGGAGCTTGAAATATTGAACCTCTCCCCCGCCAGCGAATAAATTTCCTCCGAAACGCTTTCTATTTCGGCAGTGTACTCTGCGCCCAGCCTGTTCAAAACCTCCGTGTCCGCCGCAACGCCCGTCTTTTCCATTTCAAACAGCACCTCGGCAAGCGGCATCTCTATCTCGTGATAAAGTCTGACTACCCCCGCCTCCTCCATCTGGGCGGCGAGAATTTCTTTGAGCTGCCTCAACCCGCAGGCGTGCGGCGCGACCTCGTATCTTTCAACAAGAGCCTTCAGCTCCTTAAACGCCCGATACTCCACAAGATACTGCATTATGCTTATGTCCCATTTGACGTTTGACAAGGTTATACCGAATTCGTCCAGAGCATGCTTCATGCTTTTGGAGTCGTAAACGATTTTGCCGCCTTCCCCTCCGAACAGCGGTTTAAGCGCCTCCAACGCTTCGGGATAGCGTATTCCGTCGAGAAAGTTGTGCGTGATGGGGATTTCATATTCCTTTCCGTCCTCGAAGCTGACGTAAATGTTTTCGTCTATAAGTACCGCCACTTCATCGCAGCTCCTTCGGGCAAGCTGTCTCAACTCCTCCGTATCGGTGATTTTTATTACCTCCGTTTCAAGCTTTTGCTCCCGAACATCCCCGACAACGGGGAGCCGTTTGAGCAGACTCCTGAATTCCAGCCACTCGAAGGTTTTTTTCACCTCCGCTCCGTACACCTTGGGACGCTCGCACTCCTCAAACCGACAGGGTATATCGGCGTCCGTCCTTATCGTGGCAAGCTCGCGCGACATGTAGGCGGATTGCTTCCCTTCAACAAGCTTTGTTCTCAACGCTCCCTTTATTTCGTCGATATGCGCGTAAATGTTATCAACCGTGCCGTATTCCAAAAGCAACGATACGGCTCCCTTTTCTCCTATTCCTTTTACGCCGGGGATGTTGTCCGAGGCGTCGCCGCGCAGCGCCTTGTACTCCACAACCTGCTCCGCTTTGAGTCCGTAGTTTTCAAGCAGCAGCGCGGGAGTCACCGCTTCCGTCTCGCTGACGCCGCGCTTTGTGAGCAGGACGGTCGTCTTTTCGTCCACAAGCTGAAACATATCCTTGTCGCCTGTGATAATCAGCGTCGGCACGCCGAATCTTTTTGTAAGCGTGCCGATAATGTCGTCCGCCTCCACTCCCGCGCTGTCTACGGTTTTTATCTTCATGTCGGCAAGAAGCTCCTGCAAGACGGGCATCTGTCTTGCCATATCGTCGGGCATAGGACGTCTCGTCGCTTTGTATCCCTGATAAATATCCTTGCGGAAGTTGTGCCCGCGCTTGTCAAACGCCACCGCGATATGGGTGGGGTTTAGCTCGGTCATGGCTTTGACGAGAATATTCATAAACCCGTACACGGCGTTTATATTTTTGCCGCCCTTGTCGTTCAAAACGGGCAGTGCGTAATAAGCCCTGTTGAAAATGCTGTTTCCGTCCAGCAACATCAGTTTGTCCATGCTTCCATTATAACCCAATTGACGCAAATAAACAATCTTTTGAAACACATACCCTGCCGCACCGCCCCGCTCGGACGTTCAAATTGCCGCACGGCGCAAAAAAAAGACGGAACAGAGTCCCGCCTTTCGGTAAATTATTCGTTCAAAAGCCCAGCACACCCGTACTCAGAACAACAATATAGCCGATATAGAGCGCAAGCAAGGTAATCCCCTGCCAGCGCGCGAATTTCCCCGTTATCATTGACGGCACGACGGAAATGAGCACGAATCCCAGACACACGGGCATATCGAGAAACACCGTCTGCGCGTTTATGTCAAGCCCGCTTCTGCCGCTGATAAACGAACAGACGGGCAGAATAAGCGTCAGGTCTATTATGTTTGCGCCAATAATGTTGCCTACCGACAACGACGCCTGCTTTTTTGCAATCGCCGTGATTGTCGTCACCAGTTCGGGCAGCGACGTGCCGATTGCAACCATAGTGACCGCGATTATGCTTTCGGGCACGTTCATGCGCACGGCAAGCTCGCTGCCGTAGGTTACAAGCAGCTGCGCGCCGGCGACTATGAAAGCCGTGCCGAACAGGAATTTGAGAATATTTATCGTTAACAAAAAGGAATGTTGCATTCGTGCAACGTTCCTTTTATCATTTTTATAAAGAATGATGAGAAGAGGAACAGTATATGTCAAAAGAGATATCAAAACAGGAAAAAGAAGATTATTTAAGTCTAATGTATGAAATGAAACGAAAAGAGAACCAGATTGTAAAATCCGACTTATCCAGGGAACTTGAAGTGCCGTTATCAAGAGTTACTAGAGTTACAGATGGATTGTTAGAAGAAGGATATCTGTTAAAGGACGAAGGAAGAAGAATGTTCTTAACGCCGATGGGATTATCCAAAGGGCAGCAATGTCTGGAAAGAAAACGATGCCTTACAGAGTTTCTGCGTTTGGTTTCTGGTGTTGATGGAAGCATTGCAAAAGAAAATGGAAAATTTGGAATTCTTAGAATATTACAAAATGATCGAATCAGATCTTTACCATTACTTTGCATCTATCGGAATTAACGAACAACAGCAAAGACAGGCAGTTACAGGAGTGTTTGATACTGCAGATATCGATACGATCCAGAAATTATGCCAGAAAGAGAAAATGCATCTAAGGTATGAAAGTATCGGAAAAAATGAAAGTAAAGAAATTACCAAGTTAACCTACGAACAATTATGCAATAGTTTAAAAAAAGGCATATATCAAGTCGCATTTTCCATTTATCGACAAGGAAAAGACTGGCAAAGTCTTTCTATGGCAGACCAAGGATTTGAAAAACCAGCATATCTGCATTTAAAGGGGGATAAAAACTATTTAGAACTAGCCGTCAGAGAAATGAAGGCAATGACAAAAGGTGGAGCGATGCTGTCTGGACATATTCAGACAGTCAAATGTAGAAGCAGCAAAGACGTTTTAACAGATCTTCCGATCCAAGATAAGAAAATACAGATTCCATTTGAAGATTTTGAGTTTGAGCAGTTGTCAGAAACAGAAATCACCGGGCAGATCCAACTGTTTATGACAAGCAGCGTTGGGGAGAAGAGAATGCCAGAGAGTATGGCGACACTGATTTTGAAAATTTAAATTGTATAAGTTGGAGGTCATCGAGTATTTAGAGAAAAAATGAAAGATAGCATGTGAGCAACACGAATTCCATCGACGGAATTCGATTGTTGCTCACATGCTATCTTTCTTTTATTTCTGCCACATACAGGCAAGTCTACTCTACAAATTCCACAATTCAATCGTTTTCAGTAGTTTTTCTTTCGTATCCACATCAAGCTGCATAATCGCATTATAAAGTTTACGATCAAGCGCAGTTTCTGAATATTCCGGATCCAGAGTACCAACGAGAGAATCCAGAGAGCAGCCACAAAGCTTCGCATAATATGTTAAAATACGCAGAGACATAGCAGTACGGTTATTTTCTACATTGCTGATATAACCAGGCGTTACACCAAGAGCTTCAGCAACTTGATTTTGTGTTAAACCCATTTTTTGACGGATATGTTTGATATGAGTACCATAATTTTCAGAGTTCATATGATAGAGTCCTTTCTATATTATTCATAACAAAATTATATAATAAATGATGATGAAAATGTAGCTACTAATAGAATAGAATCTGTGGAATAGATATAAATTGAAGCTGATGATATAAGTGTCAAAAGTATAAATCGCATTCTCTTCAAAGAAAAGCATATCTATCAAAAAATAAAAGACCTGAATCGCATGGAAGCTATGCAAAGAGCTGTCACAGACCTTGTGATCTTTTGTTGTTCGTTTGGAATGTTCTTTTTAATGTATCATTTATATCAGGCAGGAAATGTTACATTTGATGCTATGCTGCTTGCAACGATCGCTATGATGGGTTCTTTTGGTCCAGTAACTGCATTGTCAAGCCTGTCAAACAATTTAAACCAGACATTAGCAAGTGGAGAAAGAGTGTTATCCTTACTCGAAGAAGAACCAATGGTAGAAGAATCAGAAGGAGAAGCTGATATAAGTTTTGAAGGTGCATCTGTAGAAGATGTAACCTTTGCCTATGATGAAGAAGTCATCCTAAAAGACTGCAACATTAATATGAAATAAGGAAAAGTCATCGGAATCTGTGGAAAAAGCGGCTGCGGAAAGTCCACACTGTTGAAACTTCTGATGCGCTTCTGGGATGTAAACAAAGGAAACATAAAGATTTCAGAAGAAAACGTGAAAGAAATCCCAACTAAGACACTAAGAAACACACAATCCTACGTAACTCAGGAAACCGAACTCTTCCACGACTCCATCGCCAACAACATAGCGATCGGAAAACCAGGCGCAGCAAGAGAAGAAATCATAAAAGCCGCCCAAAAAGCCTCTATCCATGACATGATCATGTCCCTGCCAAATGGCTATGACACCGAAGTCGGAGAACTCGGAGACACCCTGTCTGGTGGAGAAAAACAAAGAATCGGAATCACCAGAGCCTTTCTGCACGACAGCCCAATGTTATTACTAGACGAACCAACAAGTAACTTGGATTCATTGAATGAAGGAATCATCATGAAATCATTGAAAGAAGAAAGTCGAGGAAGAACCGTGGTATTAGTATCTCATAGAGAATCCACGATGGGAATTGTAGACGAAGTGTATCATATGGATGCAGGAAGAGTTTCGTAAAGAAGTGAAAAGTGAAGAATGAAGTATCTTGTCTGTAAGTAGTGTATACTGAAAGATTTGAGTGTATAAATAGAGAAAGAACAATGTATTAGGGTCAGAAATGATAGAATTTCATAGGCTTTTTTGCAAAATCGCAGCCAATACGCAATGTCATTAAGTTAAGAAAAACATAGATAAAAGATAAGTTTTAGATTTATCTTTTATCTATGTTTTTATATATTGACAAACTCAGGATAAAGAGTGATGTATTAGGTAGGAGGTGAATGATTATGAAGTATGCACAGAAAGTAAAAAAACGTTATTTAACTATATTAAATGATATGGCTAAAAATCGAGATTCGTATGTTAAAAATCCAGAAAAAGATTTTACAAGAAAAAGAAAACTATCCTTTCAAGATACCATTAATACGATTGTTACTTATGATGCTGGCAGCATTGGCCGTTGCATAAAACGCTACATTCCAAAAGTTGAAAAAACTCCAACTACTTCTGCATTTCTTCAACAGCAAAAAAAATTAAAATTGTCTGCATTTCAAACTCTTTTTTACAGATTTAATGACCCGTTTCCAGATAAAACTTTGTATAATCTTCATATTTTATCTGTTGATGGTACTGGTGTCACGGTCCCTATGGACAGAATAAATGAAAATAAAGAATACGCACGCGTACGTACCAATAAAGACTGTACCCGACCTGCTTATCAGTTTCATGTTTCCTGTATCTATGATCTTATCAATGAAAGATACTGTGATGCTTATATCGAACCTTTTCGAACACATAGTGAAACTCTCGTATTTTCTGTGATGTTGGAACGTAAAAATTTTCCGCAGAAAGCTCTGTTTATCGCAGACCGTGGCTATGAAAGTTATCTGCTGATGGCACAGATCCAACATGATGGAAACTATTTCCTGATCCGTGCAAGAGAAGATTTTGGACAGGGCAGTATGATCAAAGGATATCCATTTCCAAGAGATGGTACTTTTGATAAAACAGTTACCTATATTTATACGAAAACACAAAACAAAAGGACAAAAGCTAATCCAAAGCTTTATAAAAGGGTCGCTACAAGAAATTCACCCTATTTTATAAACAAAGAACACCCTTATGTAAAAATGACATTGCGTTTTGTGATGATCGTACTTCCGAATGGACAGAAAGAATGTCTGATCACGAATCTGCCAGCAAATAAATTTCCACCAGAAACACTAAAAAAACTTTATTGTATACGCTGGAAAATAGAAACATCTTTTCGTTTGATCAAGTATTCTGCCAATCTTCTGGAATTTCATTCAAAAAAAATAGAGTTTTTGCAACAGGAGATATGGGCCAAGATGATCTTTTATAACTTTACGACCACGATCACCCAACATTTGCGATATAAAAGAGATCGTGGAAAGTATCAATATAAGCCGAATATGACCAATGCACTCCAAATGTGCAAGGACTATCTCCGAAATGCAAAAACTCCAAATGATGTAGAAGGACATATATTAATGGAAATGACTCCGATCAGGGATGGACGATCGTTTAAACGAGATAAGTCCAGACATCAGAGTGTTTTTACCACTTTCAGACACAACTAACATCAACTTTAATATAATCTTTTTGTAGGCAGAAATCAATCTGTCTTTTTGGAATGCAGAAAATAAAAATCTCACCAACAGACATAATGAATATCTGTTGATGAGATAACAATACTGATTCTTAACTTAATGACATTGCAGCCAATACGGGGCACTGTTTGAGCGAAGCGAGTTGTGCCAGGAGTATTGGCGAATCAGCGTTTTGCAAAAAAGCCGTCAATGAAATTCGTTTTTCTGACCCTAATACATTGTTCTTTCTCTATTTATACATCAACAACCTTCAGTATACAATTTAATCAATTCCACAATAACATCAACACATATATCCATTCCTTCAACGCTAATATGTTCATAAGGTCCATGATAAGCATGCCCACCAGTTCCAAGATTCGGACAAGGAAGTCCTCGAAAACTTAACTGACATCCATCTGTACCTCCGCGAATAGGCAGAACCAATGGAGCCACACCAGCATTTTCACAAGCCTTCTTTGCATTTTTGATCAAATGAGGACAATCCTTAATAATCTCGGCCATATTTTGATACTGATCCGTAATGGTTAAAGTAACGCAACCATTACCCCATTTTTCGTTCATATTTTTCGCGATCAAACGTAATGTCTGTTTCTTCGCCTCAAACAACCCTCGATCATGATCTCTCACAATGTAATGTAATGTTGCATGACTCACATCACCATTCATATCGATCAAATGATAGAATCCCTCATAATCTTCCGTGTTTCTAGGAGTCTCCATAGAAGGTAGACAAGAGTTGATCTCCATAGCTACAAGTGAGGCATTGATCATCGTATCCTTCGAAGAACCAGGATGTACATTAAAACCAGTGATTTCAAACTCAGCTTTACAGGCATTAAAATTTTCAAACTGGATCTCACCCTCGGTATCGCCATCTAAAGTATAAGCAAAATCAGCATCAAACCGCTTGATATCAAAATACTCAGCACCACTTCCAATTTCTTCATCTGGAGTAAATGCAATGCTGATCGGACCATGAGGAATCTCTTTACTGATCAGACGTTCTACCATCGTAAGAATCTCAGCAATCCCAGCCTTATCATCTGCACCAAGGATCGTTGTACCATCCGATGTGATCAAAGTACGACCCTTGAGAGAAGAAAGATGAGGGAAAACTTTCGGATCAAGAACCAGACTACTATCTCCAAGAGGAAGAGCTTCTCCATTATAATTCTTCGTGAGGATCGGACGGATCGGGTGATCACAGAAATCAGAAACAGTATCCATATGAGCAATAAATCCGATCGCAGGACAATTTTCATAGCCCTTTGTGGCAGGTAATTTGCCATATAGGTAACATTTGTCATCTAAGTAGACATAACTGAGACCAAGTTCCTTCATTTCATTTTCTAAGACTCGGGCAAGATCAAACTGACAATCAGAAGAAGGGACAGTTTGGCTGTTTTCATTGCTTGGAGTTAAAATTTTGACGTAATTTAGTAAACGTTCGTAAGCTTTCATGATTGTTTATTCACCTCGTGATAATTTCTTTTGCGTTTTATAAAGTATATGATGTAAGTGTCAAAAGTTACTTTTGACACTCTCATCAGTATATAGATAATATAACACATCTCTTCTTCAGTTTTGCAAGATTAAACAGAGAAATTAATCTTCAATTTTTCCTATATTGATGAGTGTATCAACCATCGTATTAAACTAGACTCTCGTAGTCTATAGGAATGCACCAGTTGCAGCAATCGGAATTGTATTCAAAGCAAATATGTTTATTACATTTTTACAAATGGGACTAGCCAATGAAGTTCAGCTGATCCCGTTATTGTATCTTTTAAATGCGGTTGACGGAGTCATATATGGGCAGGCATTGACGACTATATTGCAGTGATATTGTCCACGATCATATGGAAGCAATATCAAAATAGTATAACGAAAGAAAAAGACTCCGTAAAATAGTTCGAAATACGAAATTTGTGGAAATTGATGAAAAATTAACAAATAAATAAAAAACAGTATTTATACAAATGGCTTAAAATGGTTGGATTGAAAATAGTATGTTTGTAAAAATGCCGCTTTTTTTGTGCAATTTCTACAAAAAAGAAAAGAAAATAGAAAAAGAATAAATCGTTTTGTAAAAAAATCCCTTGACTTTTTGTCAAATTGGTTCTACCATATAAGTACAGTAACTGGTAGGACCAATCTTACTATGTCGCGTATACGCTGAAAAATAGGATATCGGAACCCGCTCATATTTGAAAAGAAAGGAGAGAACTTAAGATGTTCATTCACTTTTTATTAGCGATGCTTCCTATCATCTGGCTGATCATTGCATTAAGCGGATTAAAGATGGCAGGACATGTAGCCTGTCCGATCGCTTTGATCATTACAGTCATTGAAGCACTTTTTTTATGGAAGCAGAAAATTATTGATGTCCTCACAGGAGGGTTAGAAGGATTTGCAATGGCAATCTGGCCAATCTGTCTGGTTATCGTGGCAGCAGTGTTTACTTACAACTTGGTCGTACATACGAAAAACATGGAACTTATTAAAAAAATGCTTACTTCTGTATCAAGAGATAAACGAGTTCTTGTGCTGATCATCGCATGGGGATTTGGAGGATTTATGGAAGGTATGGCAGGATTCGGAACAGCTGTAGCGATTCCAGCAGGAATCCTTTGCGGATTAGGATTTGAACCAATCTTTGCAGCAACTGTTTGCCTGGTGGCCAATACGACACCAGTAGCATTTGGATCCATCGGAATTCCAACGGTTACAGCAGCAAATGTAACAGGATTTAGTCCACATATGACAGCATCTTATGTTGTATTACAACTTGCGATCATGGTAATTCTCGTTCCTTTCCTTGTTGTTTTCATCACAGGAAAACATGAAGGAGCTAAAGGAATCGGTGATTATAAAGAAATTTTATTTATTACATTGATGTCAGGTCTTTCATTCTTAGTACCACAATATCTGACAGCGAAATTTGTAGGAGCTGAACTTCCAGCAGTTATCGGATCTGTATGCAGTATGGCAGTAACGATCATCCTTGCAAAAGTAATGCTGAAAGGTAAGGCAAGTAAATTTGATGTAGAAATCGAAGATAATGATGATACTACGATGACAGTAAAAGATGCATTTGTTGCATGGAGCCCATTCATTCTTGTATTACTGTTCTTACTTCTGACTTCAACATTAGTACCAGCGATTCATGATCCATTATCAGCGATCAAATCAAATGTACCAATTTATAGTGGAGAGGGAGCAAGCCCATATACATTTACATGGGTATCAACACCAGGAGTGCTGATCTTGATCGCAGCATTTATTGGAGGACTGATTCAGGGATGTCCAGTTGGTGAGATCTTTATTGTTTTAGGCAAGACAGTGATTCAGATGTTTAAGACGATCATTACGATCATGGCAGTGCTTGCGACAGCTAAGATCATGGGATACAGCGGAATGACACAGTCTATCGCAGATTTTATCGTACGTGTAACAGGAAGCTTTTATCCATTAGTTGCACCACTGATTGGATCTATCGGAACATTCGTAACAGGAAGTTCTACATCAAGCAGCGTACTATTCTCCAAGTTACAGGCAAGTACAGGAGCAGAATTAAATATCAACCAGATCTGGCTGGTAGCTGCAAATACAGTTGGTAGTACCGCAGGAAAGATTATTTCCCCACAGAGTATCGCAGTAGCGACAGCGGCAACAGCAACGGTAGGAAAAGAAAGTGAAATCTTAACAAAGGTTATCAAATATTTCGTATTATTCGTTATCATCTATGGATTAGTTTGCTACTTTGGAGTCAAATTGATCTGAAAATGATAAAGATAAAAGATATTAAAAAGCTATAAACTTTTAAGGAGGAAGATAAATGAGTGAGTATCAGTATAACAAAGTGACACCAGAGATGATCGAGAAATTCAAAGAGATCGCTCCAAAACGTGTCTTAGTGGGTGATGAAATCAATGAGGATTTCACCCATGATGAGATGGCAATCTACGGAAAAGCTAGACCAGAAGTTTTAGTAGAAGCAACATCAACAGAAGAAGTTGCAGCTGTCGTTAAACTTTGTAATGAAAACAAGGTTCCTGTAACACCAAGTGGTGCAAGAACAGGATTAGTAGGAGGAGCCGTAAGTATCGGTGGCGGTGTTATGATTTCTCTTACAAAGATGAACAAGATCCTTGGATATGACAAAGAAAACTTTGTAGTGAAGATTCAATCAGGAGTTCTTTTAAATGATCTTGCACAGGATGCAGAAAAACAAGGATTATTATATCCACCAGATCCAGGTGAGAAATTCGCAACAGTCGGTGGAAACGTAGCAACCAACGCTGGTGGTATGAGAGCTGTTAAGTACGGATGTACAAGAGATTATGTACGTGCCATGACAGTTGTATTACCAACAGGTGAGATTGTAAAACTTGGAGCTACTGTATCAAAGACAAGTTCAGGATACAGCTTATTAAACTTAATGATCGGTTCTGAAGGTACTTTGGGTATTATCACAGAACTTACATTAAAAGTAATTCCAGCACCAAAATCAGTGATCAGTCTGATCATTCCTTATGAAAACTTAGAGGATTGTATTGCAACAGTACCACAGTTCTTTATGCATCATCTGGCACCACAGGCTCTGGAATTTATGGAAAAAGAAGTTGTTATGGATACTGAGAAGTTCTTAGGAAAACAGGTATATCCAAAAGAATTAGAAGGAACAGAGATTGGAGCATATTTATTAGCAACATTTGATGGAAATTCTGAAGAACAACTGGAAGATATCATTGAACAGGCATCTGAAGTAGTATTAGAAGCAGGAGCAATTGATGTATTAGTTGCTGATACACCAGCCTTAAAGAAAGATGCATGGGCTGTCCGCGGAGCATTACTTGAGGCAATTGAAGCAGATACTGTACTGTTAGATGAATGTGATGTTGTAGTTCCAACAAATAAGATTGCAGAATTCCTGACATATACAAAATCATTAGAAGCAGAAGCTGATTTCAGAGTGAAGAGCTTTGGACATGCTGGAGACGGTAACTTACATATCTATACATGCAGTAATGACATGGAAGAAGGAGAGTTTAAGAAACAAGTTGCAGTCTTTATGGATAAAGTATATGCAAAAGCAACAGAATTCGGTGGAATGATCTCTGGAGAACATGGAATCGGACATGGAAAGATGGACTACCTAGCAGAGTCTCTCGGACCAGTTCAGATGAGGATCATGGAAGGTGTCAAAGAAGTCTTTGATCCAAATATGATCTTAAATCCAGGTAAGATCTGCTACAAATTATAATTTTAATAGGAAACGATCAATCAAACATAAACAAGTAACATAAAACATATACAAAGCTTTTTTAAGGTTATTTTAGGAGGATATCAAGATGGCATATTTAATTTCAGAGGAAGCAAAAGACTTATTACAGGATGTACACGAGTTCTGTGAAAACGAAGTAAAAGAACAGTGTAAAGCATACGACGTCAGTGGAGAATGGCCAAAAGAAATTTATGACAAAGCCATTGAAATGCAGTTACATTCATTAGAAGTACCAGAAGAATACGGTGGACCAGGATTATCAAGAGTAGACGTTGCGGCACTGATCGAAGAAATGGCTATCGCAGATGCAGGATTTGCAACAACAATTTCTGCCAGTGGATTAGGAACAAAACCAGTACTGATCGCAGGAAATGAAGAACAGAAAAAACATGTATGCCAGAAGATCATTGATGGTGGATTTGGAGCTTTCTGTTTAACAGAACCAGGAGCAGGATCTGATGCAAGTGCAGGTACAACAACAGCTGTCAAAGATGGTGATGAATGGGTATTAAATGGAAGAAAATGCTTCATCACAAATGGTGGTATCGCATCTTTCTATTGCATCACAGCAATGACAGATAAAACAAAAGGTACAAAAGGAATTTCTATGTTCTTAGTTGATGCTGGAACTCCAGGATTAAGCACAGGAAATGAAGAAAATAAAATGGGTATCCGTACATCTAACACATGTGATGTTGTATTAGAAGACTGCCGTATTCCAGCAGAAAATCTGATCGGAGAAGAAGGAAGAGGATTCCCAATCGCTATGAAGACATTAGACCAGGCAAGAGCATGGATGGGATGCGTTGCAACAGGTATCGCACAGCGTGGTATCAACGAAGGTATCGCATATGCCAAGGAAAGAGTACAGTTTGGTAAACCAGTTATCAAAAATCAGGCAATGCAGTTTAAAGTAGCTGATATGGAAATCAAAACAGAAACAGCTCGTCAGATGGTTGCACATGCTTTAACAAAGATGGATATGGGATTACCACATTCCAAAGAAGCAGCGATCGCAAAATGCTATGCATCTGATATCGCAATGGAAGTAGCTTCAGAAGCAATTCAGATGTTCGGTGGATATGGATACAGCAGAGAATATCCAGTTGAGAAATTATTAAGAGATGCTAAGATCTTCCAGATTTTCGAAGGAAGTAACGAAATTCAGAGAATCGTCGTAGCAAATAACACAATCGGAAGATAGAACATAAGAAGGAGTAAGACTATGAACATTTTAGTATGTATCAAACAGGTTCCGGATGATTCTGTAGAAATCCATTTAAATGCAGAAGGAACACCGGATTTAGCAAACGTAACACCTGTTGTAAATGCATTTGACACCTATGCTCTCGAAATGGCAGCACGATTAAAAGAATCCTCTGAAGGAGAAGTAACAGTTGTATGTGTCGGAGAAGATAGTGCAAAGAACTCTCTGAAAAACTGTCTTGCAGTTGGTGCAGATCATGCATTTTTAGTAAGTGATGATGCATTCAAAGGATCTGACACAACAGGAATCGCAAATATCCTAAAAAATGTGATCGCAAAATTAGAAGCGGACAATGGTCAGAAATTTGATCTTGTATTCTGTGGAAAAGAAGCAACAGATGCCGCACTTGGACAGGGTGGCTTAATGTTAGCTGAAGAACTTGGAACAAGTGTGATCACAAATATTACAGAAATCGCTTTAGATGGCGATAAAGTGACAGCAAAACAGGAAACAGAAGAAGGATACCGTACAGTAGAAGCTTCTGCACCATGTGTTGTAACAGTCACAAAACCAGAATATGACCCACGTTACCCAACGATCAAGAATAAAATGGCAGCAAGAAAGAAACCAATCGGCGATATTAAAGAAGCTGATCTTGCTGATCTTGAAAAAGAAAAAGTCGGTGCAGACAATGCAAAAGTTCAGGTGATCAAATTATATGAGCCAGCAAAGAAAGAAGCCGGAATCAAGATTCAGGAAGAAACAGAAGAAGATTCAGCATTAAAAGCAGTCGCTATGATGGCAGATGCCAAAGTATTCTAGGAAGGGAGAACAAAGGACATGGCAGAATGTAAGAATATCATGGTATATGTAGAAACTGCAGAAGGAAATCCAGTCAAAGTTGGATTGGAAATGTTATCTCCAGCCAAGAAACTTGCCGATAAAGTTACGGCAGTTGTTATTGGAGGTGGAGTAGCAGATGCAGCAAAAGAAGTAGCAAAGGCCGGAGCCGATCAGGTCATCTGTGTCGACAGTGAAGATTACAAAGAGTTTAATCTCGATGCATATGCTCAGGTTTTAGTAGAATTAGTAAAAGAAGAAAATCCAGAAGCTGTATTTGTAGGTGGAACACAGGATGGAAAAGATATCGCACCAGTTGTTGCAGCAAAATGTAACACAGGATGTGCATCCGATGTATTAGATATCAAAGCAGAAGATGGAGAAGTTATCTATACATGCCCACTTTATGGTGGAACTGTATTGGAAGATGTAAAGATCAAGACAACACCACAGATAGCAACATTACGTTCCGGAGCATTCCAGAAAGTGGAAGACCCAACTGAGGGTGAAGTTGTAGCCAAAGAAGTAAAAGTAGCTGATGATGTGATCAAAGCAAAGATCACAGAAAGTGTAAAAGAAATCGCAGAGACGATTAACCTGGAAGAAGCAGAAGTTATCGTATCTGGTGGACGTGGAATGGGAAGCAAAGAAAACTTCGCATTAGTTGACGATCTTGCAAAACTTTTAGGAGGAGTTGTAGGAGCAACAAGACCAGCCATTGAAGACGGATGGGTATCAAAGATTCATCAGGTTGGACAGTCTGGAAAGATTGTTGCACCAAAATTATATATTGCATGCGGAATCTCTGGAGCTACACAGCATGTATCAGGAATCATGAATTCTGGATACATTGTAGCAATCAACAAAGATGAAGATGCACCAATCTTTGACGTAGCCAATGTAGGAATCGTTGGAGACGTTATGAAAGTGCTTCCTGTTATGATCGAAGAGATCAAGAAGATCAAGGATGCACAGTAAATAAATATCTATTTTTAAAATAGCTTGTTTCTATACTTAATGTATATTCACCATTTATAAAAGGTCAGATTATGGCGTACACCATAGCCTGGCCTTTCTTTCCGTGTATAATTAATAAGAAGAAACTTTTATATATCACGTCCACAATGCCGGTAAAATGCCAACATATACAATCCACATAATCCAACAAGTGCATACACAACTCGTGACAGCCAGCTCATATCTCCAAACAAGAATGCAACAAGATCAAATCGGAAGAATCCGATCAATCCCCAATTTATAGCACCAATGATCGTAAGCGTTAAAGCTGTACAATCCAAACATTTATTTCCCATAATAAAATCAAACCTCCTTGATGTGAAATGTAAAGAATTCCAGTATAGTATTTACAAAAAAAAGGATTTTATGTACAAGGTATTAAAAACCTTAAAATACATTTACGTTTAAAAAAAAAGAGAGTATAATACTCATCAAAGACCATGTCTGACTACCGTGAAGGTAAAGGAGGAACAAAGGCATGAAAGTTATTTTTTTAGACGTAGACGGAGTATTGAATTCACAGCAATTATTCGAGAAATGCGAAGATGATCAGCTGATTTCTGTAGATGAGGATAACATTAAGAATTTAAAAACAATCGTAGATGCAACAGGAGCAAAGATCGTATTATCATCATCCTGGAGATACGGATGGGCAGAACACAGTGATGCTGTGCAGGACTGGTGTCAGATTCTAGTTGACATCTTAGCGAAATACGACCTAAAGATCATAGATAAGACAGAATACCTAAGCAGTGGAAGAAGAGAAGATGAGATCAAAGATTGGCTGGATAAGTGTGAAGAGAAGATTGAAGGTTTTGTCATATTAGATGATGGTGCATATGAATGGCATAGACACGGATTTGACAAACATCTGGTTAAGACAGATTTTTGTACAGGCGGATTAAGAGAAGAAGATGCAGACAAAGCAATTAAGATCTTAAATAAGAAAAGATTATTCAGCTTTTTCAAAAAATACTAAAGGAGAGTTAACAGATGGATATAAATAAAGTGACAACAGCAATGATCGATTACTATCAAGGTCAGCCAAAGAGAATCCAGCATTTCACCAAGGTGCACAGCTATGCAAGGCTTATCGGTATAGGAGAGGAGCTTGATGATGCCTCGCTTTTTATACTTGAGGCAGCGGCTTACACACACGATATCGGCATACGTGTAGCGGAGGAGAAGTATGGCAGGTGCGATGGAAAGCTTCAGGAGCAGGAGGGACCGATAATCGCCCAGAAGATGCTCTCACAGCTTGGCTTTGAGAATTACATAGTTGAAAGAATATGTTTTCTCATAGGTCAAAAAAAATGTGATAGGCTTATTTCGTCAACAACTCCGTAGCGCACCATAACAATGGAGCATGAGCGTGCAGGTCACCGGTGATTTGTTTGCGGTTCATGTAATGGTTCTTGTCATTCTTGATATTGGTTCCCTCGCATACGTTTGTTATCTCGTCTTGATCATTGATATATGAGACCAATGCCAGCCATCCTTTTGTGGCGGCAGG
>OLPR01001561.1_pt1 | contig 18620 bp, 16 predicted proteins | sample 1672761 | NCBI WGS metagenome assembly OLPR01 (sample SAMEA3136721, study PRJEB25190) | human gut metagenome | biome: human gut; feature: human-associated habitat; material: faeces | place: Austria | collected 2013 | reverse complement strand
TTATTGTCCAAGGTGTTTTATAGTCGTTTGCGTTATTCAATTTACAAGATACAGCCGTTCGTTTTGCGTTCACATTCGTCCCGCAGCGAACTCTTATATGTTAGCACAACTTTTTCCCTTTGTCAAGAACTTTTTCCAAATTCTTACAAAGTTTTTTGTGCGCCGCCCTCGTGGACAGCTTGCTTATAATACCATCCAAAGTTCGCTTTGTCAAGGGTTTTTTACATTTTTGGCCGTCTTTTTTATTGTTTTCTACTCAGAGACGACCGTCTCTGGAGGAAAGATTGTTGCTGATCTCCGTCAGGGCGTCCCCTGCGTCAATGCTGGTTTCGTCCTGCATTGCCAGATCTCCCAGACTGACCATGCCGCAAAGCCTGCCGTTCTCCATGACGGGCAGCCTTCTGATCTGTTCCCTGCCCATCAGCCCCGCCGCAAGGGCGACCTCCATGTCCGGCCGGGCGGTGATCACCTTCGCCGTCATTACGTCCCGGACGGGCGTGGACGATGCCGACCGTCCGGCGGCCAGACACCGGGTGACGATGTCCCGATCGGTGACCAGGCCGCACAGTCTTCCGTCGCTGCCGCACACGGGCAGCGCCCCAATATTGTAGCGGTCAAGCGTCCGCGCCGCCACCGCCACGGATTCTTCCGGATTGATCCGGATGACCGGATTTGTCATAACATCCCGCAATTTCATTGTCATTCCTCCTTTTGGACGGAGTATTGACATGTTTTCGGCGGTCTATTCCTTTATATACAGAAAATACGGGAGAGCCGGCGGCTCTCCCGTACATAATTTTATGGAATTATTCCTTCACCAACAGCTCCGCGATCTGGATGGCGTTGGTAGCGGCGCCCTTGCGGACCTGATCGCCGCAGCACCACAGGCACAGGCCGTTGTCGTCCGTCAGGTCGGGGCGGATACGGCCGACGAACACAATATCCTGATCGGAGGTGTCCAGCGGCATGGGGTACTGCTTGTTTTTCAGGTCGTCCACCAGCTTGCAGCCGGGAGCCTTGGCGATGACCTCCCGTGCCTGCTCCACGGTGACCGGCACATCAAAGTGGCAACTGACGGAAATGGAGTGGCTGCGCACCACAGGGACACGGACGCAGGTGCAGCTGACCTTCAGTTCAGGCAAGTGCATGATCTTGCGGCCTTCGTTCTGCATCTTCATTTCTTCGCTGGTGTAGCCCTCGAACTGCTCGCCGCCGATCTGGGGGATCAGGTTGAAGGCGATCTGGTGGGAAAACACCTTCGGCTCGTAGGTCTTCCCCTCCCGCAGTGCCTCCACCTCATTCATCAGTTCAATGGGGCCGCCCGCGCCAGCGCCGGAGACGGCCTGATACGTGGAAGCGGTCATGGTGCGGATGGGGGCGATGGTATTCAGAGCATTGACGGCAGTGACGGTGATAATGGTGGAGCAGTTGGGGTTGGAGATGATGCCCGTGTGGTTCTTCACGTCCTCGGGGTTGACCTCCGGCACGATCAGCGGCACCTCAGGATTCAGGCGGAATGCGGAGGAATTGTCCACGAACACCGCGCCGGAGGCCACGATCGCAGGGGCAAACTTCTTGGCGATGTCATTTTCCGCCGCGCCCAGAACGATGTCCACGCCCTTGAATGCTGTGTCGGCGGCTTCCTGAATGGTCACGTCCTCACCGCGGAACTTCACGGTTTTGCCCGCGCTCCGGGCGGAGGCCAGCGGAACCAGCTTCCCGACGGGGAAATTGCGTTCCTGCAGAACCTTGATCATTTCCTGTCCCACAGCGCCGGTCGCGCCAAGGACGGCTACAGTATAGGTTTTCATATATTCATTCCTCCCACACATTATTTTACAAAGCTGTTGTACAGAACCCGGATGGCTTCCTTGAAGTCCTTGTTGTCCACGCCGAAGATGATGTTCAATTCGTCAGGGCCCTGGTTGATCATACGGATGTTGATGCCGCTTTCGCCCAGCGCCTTGAAGATCCGGCCGGAAATGCCGGGACGGAAGGCCATCTTCCGGCCGACGGCGGCGACCACGGCAATGTGGTGGTGGACGTCCAGCGTATCCGGCTGGGCTTCCTTTTTGATCTCCGCCATGATGGTGTACAGCTCCTTCTCCACCGCGGCGGTGGGAAGCACGACGGACACGTTGTCAATGCCGTTGGGAACGTAGTCCACGGAAATGTTATGCCGTTCCAGCACCGACAGAACTCTGCGCAGGACGCCGACCTGATTGCTCATGCCCCGCTTGGTCAGGGAGATGATGGAAAAGTCCTTTTTGCCTGTGATGCCGGTGATGAACCGGTCGGGGTCAACGTCCCCGGAGAAGGACTCCTGAATCATGGTGCCGGGAGCTTCCGGATCGTTGGTGTTGCGGATGTTGACGGGGATGTTCTTTTCCCGCACCGGGAAGATGGAGTCCTCGTGAAGCACCTGGGCGCCGGAATAGCTCAGCTCCCGAAGCTCGTCGTAGGTGACTTCCGGGATAGCCTGAGGATCGTCCACGATCCGGGGGTCGGCCATGAGGATACCGGACACGTCCGTCCAGTTCTCGTACACGTCCGCGTCCAGTGCCGCCGCCGCCAGCGCACCGGTGATATCGCTGCCGCCCCGGGAGAAGGTGTGGATGGCGCCGTCGGGCATGGCGCCGTAGAAGCCGGGGATCACCGCGCCGTAGCCAAGCAGCACCTGATTGCGCAGCGCCTTGTAGGACACCTCCCGGTTCACGGTGCCGTCCATGTTGAACATCACCCAGTCCGCCGCGTCCACGAACTGGAAGCCAAGGTAGGCCGCCATCAGCTTGGCGGAGAAATACTCGCCCCGGCTGACCAGCTCCTCCTGGGTCACTTCCTTCGCGTCGATGCGCTTTTTCAGAGCCTCCAGCTCCGGCTCCAGCGCCAGGTCAAGCCCCAGCTCATCCCGGATGTCCAGATAGCGGGACGCGATCATGTCAAAAATGCTGCTGCAGTCCACGCCATACTGGACGTGGGCATAGCACAGATAGAGAAGGTCGGTCAGCTTGTGGTCGCTGCCGAACCGTTTGCCCGCGGCGGAGACCACCACGACCCGGCGCTCCGGGTCGGCCAGAAGAATATCCCGTACCTTGCGGTACTGGCCGGCATCCGCCATGGAGCTGCCGCCGAATTTGACTACTTTCATTTTCTGTTCCTCTCTGTCACTCTCAGTCATCCGCGAATTGCCGCGGCGAATGCGTTGGGATTCTCTTTCAGCCATGCGTGCATTGCGGCAACGGATACCGGCGCGGTCACCGCCGCGCTGCCCCAATGCTCCTTTGTCTCGCCGTTCCAGTTGCCGCGAACGTACCATGTCAGCTTCTCGTCGTTCACAGCCGCCGCATGGCCGCCGTAGGGGGCGTAGAAGCCCTTCCCGGCAAGAACGTCCACCAGATCCTGCACCACATTGTATGCGGTGGGGTACCGGCCTGCGCCCTGACCGAAGAAGCTCATGCGCTGGGAAGTCTCGCCGACGAAAGTGATTAAATTGTAGTTCATTGGAACGGCGGCTTCCGGCTCGCCATCTTTGACCAGCGTGGGCTGGACGTAGGCGCTGATGACGCCGTTTTCCCGCTTGCCCGTGGCGATCAGCTTGCACACAAGGCCGTGGGCTTTGAAGTTCTCCACGTCTTCGGCCTTGATATTGCGAATGCCCGCCACGGGGACGGTTCCCTTATCCAGACTCACGCCGAAGGCAATGTTGGCGGACAGAATGGCCTTGTGCCATGTGTCGATGCCGTCCACGTCGGTGGAAGGGTCGGCTTCGGCGTAGCCCAGCGCCTGCGCCTGTTTCAGCACATCGTCATAATTGAGGCCCTGACGGGTCATGTTGTCGAGAATATAGTTGCAGGTGCCGTTCATGATGCCGCCGACCTCCCGGATGCTCTGCACCCGGCGGGCGCGTTCCAGCTCGGAAAGCCAGCCGATGCCGCCGCCCACGGCTGCTGTGCAGCGGAAGCAGACGCCCTTTTCCTGCACCAGCGGCAGCAACTCGTCATAGAAGGTGCATACCAGCGCCTTGTTGGCAGTTACCACATTTTTCCCCGCCTCAATGGCGGCGCGGACATAGTCGTAAGCAGGGTGCAGCCCGCCCATGACCTCCACCACGGTGTCGATGCTGTCGTCCTCCACAATGTCCCGGATGTCCCGGACGGTCTTCGCGTCGGGAAGCTGCATATCCTCCCGGCGCAGAACCTTGACGACCTGCATATCGTCTCTGCCCCGGGTAAGCTCATACACGCCCCGGCCGACGACACCGAAGCCCAGCAATCCGATCTTCATCAAATCATCCCCCGTTTTGTCTGTATGTGCGGTGATTTTTGGTCAGTGTGTAAAAACGGATGTGTCCATCCCGAAAACACTTGCTTTTTGTCGGAAAACAGTATATCATATACCTGCTCAAATTTCAACCACGCCAAAAAGCCAAGGTTTTCCCGGTATTCCCAAACTTTTTGTGCAATTAGCAAAGAATCGATCACAGGAGGATATTATGCTCTATCATTCCACCCGGAGCGAAGCCCACTTTGTGGACAGCGCCGAGGCCGTGCTGGAGGGTCTTGCCCCCGACGGCGGCCTGTATATGCCCGAACGCATTCCCGCCTTTGACTGGCAGGCTTGCCTGCGGGGCAGCTCTACGGAAATGTCCGCGAAAATTCTTGCCGCCCTGCTGCCGGATATTCCCGATATGGATACGCTGGTTCGCCGCGCCTATCAGGGGAAATTTGAAACGGAAGATCTGACCCCCACCGTTTCCGTAGGCGGTTACTCCGTGCTGGAGCTGTTCCGGGGGCCTACATCCGCCTTTAAGGACGTGGCGCTTTCCATGCTGCCCCAGCTGCTCACCGCCGCCAAAACCGTCAAGGGGATGGAAAAGGATATCCTGATCCTCACCGCCACCTCCGGCGACACCGGCAAGGCCGCTCTGGAGGGCTTCCGGGACGTGCCCGGGGTACGCATCTGCGTATTTTATCCCGACGGCGGCGTCTCTCAGGTGCAGCGTGCCCAGATGGTGACCCAGGAGGGCGGCAACGTGGCCGTCTCGGCCGTCCGGGGCAACTTTGACGACGCCCAGACCGGCGTGAAGAATATTTTCGCCGCCTGTCAGGGCCGGGAGCTGCCCTACGCCCTGTCCAGCGCCAACTCCATCAATATCGGCCGTCTCGCGCCCCAGATCATGTACTACTTCCGCTCCTACCGCGACCTGCTGGACGCCGGGAAGATCAAGCTGGGCGACGAGGTCAACTACTCCGTCCCCACCGGCAACTTCGGCGACATTCTGGCGGGGTATCTCGCCAAGCGGCTGGGTCTGCCCGTTGGGAAGCTGATCTGTGCCTCCAACGCCAACAACGTCCTCACCGACTTCATCCGCACCGGCGTTTATGACAAACGCCGTCCCCTGCTGAAGACCACCTCCCCCTCCATGGACATTCTGGTGTCCTCCAACTTGGAGCGGCTGCTGTACCTGCTGTCCGGAGACACTGCGCTGGTGTCCGGGCTGATGAACAGCCTGAACCGGGAGGGCGTTTACACCGTCCCCGGCGCACTGCTGGAACAAATCCAGAAGAAATTCTGGGCTGCCTACTGCGACGACACCAAAGCGCAGGAGATCATGGGCCGGGTCTACCGGGACTGGGGCTACCTCTGTGACCCCCACACCGCTTCCGGCTGGGCAGCGGCGGAGGAATACGTCTCCCAGACCGGCGACAATCGTCCCATGGTGGCGCTGTCCACCGCGTCTCCCTACAAGTTCCCCGCGGCGGTTCTCGCCGCCGTGGGCGGCGATACCTCCGGCAGCGAGTTCGACCAGATGGCGCGGCTGTCCGCCATGACGGGCATCCCCATCCCCAAGAATCTGGCGGGTTTGCAGGGCAAGCCCGAGCGCCACACCGGCGTCATCAACAAGGAAGACATGCTGGACTACGTCCTGCATCTGTAAGCCGACAGGAGAAGCTGCATGAAACGAGTTACCATCCGCGTTCCCGCCACCACCGCGAACCTCGGCCCCGGGTTTGACGCCTTCGGCTGTGCCCTGAGCCTGTACACTGACGTTACCTTTGAAGAAACCGATTCCGGTCTGGAGATCACCGGCTGCGACGAAGCCTACACGGGGCCTGACAATCTGGCCTACACCGCCTACTGCGCCGTGCTGGGCACCTTAAGCGAGGAAGTCCGGGGCGTGAAGATCCACATCGACGCCCACATTCCCATCTGCCGGGGACTCGGTTCCTCCGCCGCGCTGCTGGTGGCCGGTGCCATGGGTGCCAACGTCCTGCGGGGCAATAAGCTCTCCACGCAGGGCCTGCTCAACATCACCAACGCCATGGAAGGGCATCCGGACAATCTGGCGCCTGCTTTCCTGGGCGGTCTCACCGCGTCCATGGTGGACGGCGGTCTGCCGGTGAGCGTCAGCTTTCCCCTCCACGCCGGGTGGGAATTTCTGGTTCTCATTCCGGATTTCACCCTGTCCACCCCCCTCGCCCGTTCCGTTCTGCCGGAGCAGGTCAACCGCCGGGACGCCATTTACAACATCTCCCACGGCGCGCTGGTGCTCAAGGCGCTGGAGCTTGGGGACGAGAAGCTGCTGCGCACCGCCATGCAGGACAGGCTTCACCAGAACTACCGGAAAAAGCTGATTCCGGACTACGAAAAAATCGAGGCGCTGGTGCGCACCGTCGGCGCGGCCTTCTGTCTTTCCGGCGCAGGCCCCACCCTGCTGTGCATCACCCGCAACCCCGGGCTGGAAGAGAAGCTCGCCAAAAAGCTGGACAGCATCACGGAGCATCACTGGCAGATGCTGCCCCTGCACGTAGAATTTGAGGGCGCACACGTCCTCAAGGCCGAATAAAACAAAAACTTCGTATGACTTACACATCATACGAAGTTTTTCTTTTTAAACACCCAGCAGGAGCTTCGCAAACAGGAAATACACCAGCAAGCTCAGGGCGTCCACGATGGTCGTGATAAAGGGGCTTGCCATCACCGCCGGGTCAAAGCCCAGACGCTTGGCAAACAGAGGCAGCGTGCAGCCGACGAACTTGGCAAGGATGACCGTCACACAAAGCGTCAGGCACACCACGCCGTTGACCAGCAGGCTGATGCTTTCGTTGCCCATCAGCAGCCGATCCACCAGCAGAATTTTCAGGAAGCAGGCAGCTGCCAGCGCCGCGCCGCAGAGCACTGCCGTGCGGGCTTCCTTCCACATCACCCGGAACAGGTCGGTAAAATGCAGCTCGTCCAGACTCAGGGCACGGATGACGGTCACGGAGGACTGAGAACCACAGTTACCGCCGGTATCCATCAGCATGGGGATAAAGGCGGTCAGCACCGGGAGCAAGCTCAGGGCATCCTCAAAAGAGGTAATGATCATCCCCGTAAAGGTAGCGGAGACCATCAAAAGCATCAGCCAGGGAATCCGGTGCTTGAACAGGTCGAAGGGCGTGCTCTTGAGATAGGTCTTCTCCGAAGGGGTCATAGCGGCCATGATCTCCATGTCCTCGGTGGCCGCGTCCTGCATGACGTCCATGGCGTCGTCGAAGGTGACGATACCCACCATCCGGTTCTCCCCGTCCACCACGGGCAGGGCGATGAAGTTATATTTGGAAAGGGTCGCCGCCACTTCTTCCTGATCGGTCTGGGTGGTGACCGAGATCAGGTTCGTTTCCATGATGTCTTCGATCTTCGTCTCGTCGTCCGCGGCCAGAAGAAGATCCTTCACCGTCACGAGACCGATGAGCGTCCTGTCCTTTTCCGTAACGTAGCAGGTGTAAATGGTCTCCTTATCCACGCCCTGACGTCGGATGCGGAGAATGGCCTCCTCCACGGTCATGTGGGGGCGCAGGGAGACGTATTCCGTGGTCATGATGGAACCGGCGGAATCTTCGGGGTAACGCAAAATCTGATTGATAGAGCTGCGCATTTCCGGGTCGGCGTGCTTTAAGATACGCTGCACCACGTTCGCGGGCATTTCCTCAACGATATCCGCCGCGTCGTCCACGTACAGCTCGTCCAGAACTTCCTTCAGCTCGTTGTCGGAGAAGCCCCGGATGAGAAGCTCTTTGGCCTCCGGCTCCATTTCCACAAACGTCTCCGCCGCCTGTTCCTTGGGAAGCAAACGGAACATGAGGGGGATCTGCTTTTCGTCCAGCCCGTCAAAAAGTCCGGCGACATCCATCGGATTCATGGTCGTGAGGATATCCCGGAGAGTTGCATATTTTTTCTCCTCCAGCAGCTTCAGGAGGGCTTTTTCCACAATTTCAAAGCGCTCTGCCATATCGTAATTCCTCCTATTCATTTTTATTTGTCATGATGAATAGGCAATTTACGCAGACAAGAGATTACAGACTCACCCGGACGGCAAGCCGCACTCTACTTCGTCCAGGTATATTGCCGTTGCCGCCAGCGTCCAAGAGAATCCCTCCTTTGAAGTCACAGTTTCTCTTATTTTACCCATCTTTGACGGAAATGTCAACCTTGACGGAAAGAAGTTGGGATAGTAAAATGAAAATATATCGCTTTTACTATCCGCCGGCCGCACCGGCGGAAAAAAGGAGGAATTCCCATGCTCCGGATTGCCGCTGAGGAAGACGTAAGCGCCATGCTTGCCATTTACCGGCCTTACGTTCTGACCTCTACTGCCACCTTTGAATATGACCCACCCAGCGAAGAAGAATTCTTACGCCGCTACCACGACATCACCGCCCAGTTTCCGTGGCTTCTCTGGGAGGAAGACGGGCAGATTCTCGGCTATGCCTATGCAAGTCTGCCCTTTACCCGGGCGGCATATGCCTGGTGCGCCGAACCCACCATTTATCTCAAATCTCAGGCACGGGGAAAGGGCATCGGAAAAGCGCTGTACGACGCGCTGGAAGCGATCCTCGACGCCCAGGGGTATTACCTTCTTTACTCCCTCGTCTGCGGGGAAAACGAAAACTCCATGCGCTTCCACGAGAAACGCGGCTACCGCACCGTCGCTCATTTCCCGGCCTGCGGCTTCAAGTTTGGCAGGTGGCTTGACCTGAACTGGATGGAAAAGCGGCTGAAGGGCGTCGATACCCCCGGCGGCGCTCCCGTCCCATGGCAGGCCGTTATGCAAAACGCAGAATTCATTCACCAATATTTAGATAATTTTTCCCTTTCCTAATGAGGGAAAATATGATATTTTATCAGAGTGGATAGATGTCCCCAAACATCTGCACAAAACCGAGAGCGGCACTAACGAATCTCCGGGTCAACGGGAGATTCTCAAAAAATCTACATAAGGAGCTGTGACCATGTATTTTCAGAAAAAGCGCGTAATCGCGATGCTGCTTGCCGGCGGACAGGGCAGTCGGCTCAAGGTCCTGACGGAGAAAACCGCCAAGCCTGCCGTTCCCTTCGGCGGCAAATACCGTATCATCGATTTTCCTTTGAGCAACTGTGTCAACTCCGGCATCGACACCGTGGGTATTCTGACCCAGTATCAGCCCCTGGAGCTGAATGAGTATATCGGAAACGGACAGCCCTGGAACCTGAACAAGACCCATTCCTGCGCGCAGGTTCTGCCCCCCTATGAGCGTCACGACAAGAAATCCGGCTGGTACAAGGGCACCGCCAACGCCATTTATCAGAACATCGACTTCGTGGACCGCTTCAACCCCGACTACGTGGTCATTCTCTCCGGCGACCACATCTACAAGATGGACTACGCCGCCATGGTGGCCTACCACGAAAAGCATAAGGCTTCCTGCACCATCGCCGTGCGCAGCGTCCCTCTGGCGGAGGCTTCCCGTTTCGGTATTCTGAACACCAACCCCGACAACACCATTTACGAATTCGAGGAAAAGCCCGCCAAGCCCAAGTCCACCAACGCTTCCATGGGCATTTACTGCTTCAACTGGCAGGTACTGCGGGACGCCCTGATCGCTGACGAGGAAAACCCCAGCTCCGCCAACGATTTCGGCAAGAACATCATTCCAAGCCTGCTGGCCGACGGTCACAAGATGATGGCCTACCCCTTCGACGGCTACTGGAAGGACGTGGGAACCATCGATTCTCTGTGGGAAGCCAACATGGATCTGCTGGGCAAGGAACCTGCCTTCCAGCTCCGGGGCGACAAGCGCTCCACCATCTACGCCCGCAACTCCGCCATGCCGTCCTCCTACATTGACGAGCAGGCCGAGATCGTCAACGCCTTCGTGGCCGAAGGCTCCGAGGTCTACGGCACCGTCCACCACAGCATCATCTCCATCGGCTGCACCGTCGGTGAGGGCGCGCTGGTAGAGGACAGCGTCGTCATGCCCGGCGTGGTCATCGAGTCCGGCGCCATCGTCCGCCACGCCATTCTGGGCGAGGACTCCAAGGTCTGCAAGAACGCCATCGTGGGCGGCGCTTACGCCGACGGGGAAAAGAAGAAGATCAGCGTCACGTCCAAGGGCGCTGTCGTCGAAGCCAACACCGTGCTGAAGCCCGGTGACATGCTGTAACAGGAGGAAAAATGCAATGAACGTAACCGGTATTGTATTTACCAACGACGCAAGTCTTGGTGAGCTGACCACCAAGCGCACCATGGCCTCCCTGCCCTTCGGCGGCCGCTACCGTCAGGTAGACTGGGCGCTGTCCAATCTGGCCTGCGCCGGCGTCCGTCATATCGGCATCATCTCCCGCCACAACTTCCAGTCCCTGATGAACCACATCGGCGACGGTGAGGAATGGGGCCTGGAGCTGGAAGAAGGCGGTCTGGAATTTCTGACTCCCTACGCCCAGTCCGAAGTCCACCGCTACCGGGGCAAGCTGGAGTCTCTCGCCAGCGCCATGGACTTCCTCGCCTACGGCTCTGAGGACGAGCTGGTCATCATGACCGACTCCGCCATTCTCTCCAACATCGACCTGACCAAGGTCATCGCCGCCCATGTCAAGAGCGGCCGGAACATCACCGTGGTCACCAAGGCCGGTATCTGCAACGGGAAAAAGATGATTGATCTGGCCATGAAGCTGGACGGGAAAGGCAATGTGACCGATATGCTGGTGGACTTTGCCGCCCCCGCCGACTACGTTGCCTCCATGGACATTTTCGTGGTGGGCAAGAAGTGGCTCATACAGCAGACCAAGGAAATGATTGCCCGGGACAAGTTCCACATGGATCGCGACCTGGTTCTGGGCGGCTGGCAGCGGGGCAAGGTCTCCGTCAATGTCTACCAGTTCGACGGTGCCGCCCTGTACAACGAGTCCGTGGAGGAATATTTCAAAAACTCCATGGCGCTCATCGACCGGGACATCCGCCACGACATGTTCGGCGGCAATCATCCCATCTACACCAAGGTTCGTGACCGTGTCCCCACCTACTACGGCGAGGAATGCCAGATCGCCAACTGTCTGGCGGCCGACGGCTGTATGCTGGAGGGCAACGTCAAGGAAAGCATTCTGTTCCGGCAGGTCACCATCGCCCCGGGCGCGGACGTGGAAAACTGCGTCATCATGAACGACTCCGTGGTGGGCGAGGGCGCGGAACTGAAATACGTCATTCTGGACAAGGACGTCACCGTCACCCCAGGGGCAAAGCTCATTGGGACAAAGAAGAGTCCTGTCATCGTCAAGAGGGGGGAAACCGTATGAAAATTGCCATCTGCGCCTCTGAGGGCGCACCCTATGCCAAGTCCGGCGGTCTCGGCGACGTGATGGAGGCTCTGCCCTCCGCGCTGGCTCGCATTGCGGGCAACGAGGTCGTCCTGTTTCTGCCCTACTACCACAAAATCAAAACAAACGCCGCCTATATGGTAGAGCGGGTGGCCGAGATCCGGGTGCAGCTGGGCTGGCGGCAACAATACTGCGGCATCATGAAGCTGACCAACCGAAATGACGGCGTGCAGGTCTATTTCCTGGACAATGATTATTACTTCGGTGCCCGCACCGGCGCGATTTACGGGGACATGGACGACGGCGAGCGCTTCGCCTTCTTCTCCCGGGGCTGTCTGGACGCCATGATCGCCCTGAACTTCATCCCCGAAATCATCCAGTGCAACGACTGGCAGACCGCCTGCATTCCCATTTATCTCAAGGCCATGTACCACGGTGCCTTCTATAAGACCCGCTGCATGTACACCATCCACAACATCGAATATCAGGGCTGGGCAAACGCCGGATTCTTTGACGATGTGCTGGGGCTTCCCTGGGAGTACCGTTCCACCCTGGACATGAGCAACTCCGTCAACGTGATGAAGGGTGCCATTGAGACCGCCGACCTTGTGACCACCGTGTCCGAGACCTATGCCCGGGAGCTGATGTATCCCTACTATGCCCACGGTCTGGACAGCGTCCTTGCGGGCAACGCCTGGAAGCTCACCGGCATCACCAACGGCATCGACGTGAACACCTTCAACCCGGAGACCGATCCCGCGCTCCCCGCCCACTACAATTCCGAGACCTTTGTAGAGGGCAAGGCCGCCGTGAAGGCCGCCCTGCAAAAAGAAGTGGGTTTGCCCGTCAAGCCTGACGTGCCGCTGATGGTCATGGTCACCCGGCTGGCCGGTCACAAGGGTCTTGACCTGCTGTGCTACATTGCCCGGCGGCTCATATGGGAGGAAGACGCCCAGCTGCTGATCCTTGGCACCGGCGAAGCTCAATACGAGAGCTTCTTCAGAGATCTGTCGAATCAGTTCCCGGATCAGGTTTCCGCCCAGATCACCTTCAATCTGGGGCTTGCCGCCCGGATCTACGCTGGCGGCGACATTTACCTGATGCCCTCCAAGTCCGAGCCATGCGGCCTGAGTCAGATGAACGCCATGCGCTACGGCACCGTACCCGTGGTTCACGCCACCGGCGGCCTGAAGGACACCGTTCCTCCTGCCGACGAAAACGGCGAGGGCGGTCTGGGCTTCACCTTCCAGAGCTACAACGCCGACGACTTCTTCGCTTCGCTGAAGCGCTGCCTCGGCCTGTACAATCACAACCGGGAAGCCTTCCGCGCCCTGCAGAAGCGGGACATGGAAAAAGATTTCAGCTGGGACGTCCCCGCTGGACGGTACATGGAGCAGTTCCGGAATATGCTGAGCTGGTAAAATACTCCAAAATGCAGCAAATGCACCGTATGGCCGCAGCCATACGGTGCATTTTTCGTGTTTTCCCCAAACAGCGTTTTATTCCTGCCGCCATGTCATTTCATAATCCTTTTCGCCGGTTGCTTCATCCATTCCTTCCCGCAGAATTTTGAAGCCCTCCCTTTGGTAAAAACGAATCGCCCGCATGTTCTTCTGGTACACATTCAGGCGCAATTCCGTCTTTTTCGTCTTTACAAAGTCCAGCAGGCGCTTCCCTATGCCCCGCGACTGCATTTCACCGGAAACAAAAATGCCTTCGATATATTCCCCGTTCAGCCCTATAAAGCCCCATATTTCCCGGTCATTTTCGTAAACATAGACTTCTGCCCGGGGCAGCATTTCTTTTACCGGGGAAAAGTTGCTTTTCCAATACTGTGGGGAAATAAAGCAGTGCGCCCTCAGATTGGCGTCCAGCCATATACCGGCTACCCTGTCCATATCTGCATTTTGCAATTTTCTTATCATCATTCATTCTCCTATCTTCCCGTCCAGTACAGTATACCAGAAAAACCGGGAAAATCCATCCTTCATCCAAAAAGGCATGGGTTTCTCAAGCGCTTTCCCAAAATATCTTTCTCCCACGCTTCCCTTTTCCGGAAAAATGGTTTATAATGGACAGAACGAGTTTATCATGAGGAGACCGCCATGAGAATCCTTTACGACAGCAAGCAGCCCCAGTTCAAGACCCCCTTCGGCACCCTGACGCCGGGGCAGGTCTGCACCCTGCATATCCATATTCCCACCTCCGTCCTGACGACGAAGGTCACCTGCGTCTTTAATCATGAGGACGGCTCATGGGCGCAGAACGCCGTTCTGGCATTCCAGATGAAAAAGGGCGCGTATGACGTTTTTGAAGGGCAGTTTTCCATCCCCTGCCCCGGCCTGTTTTTCTACTATTTCGTCATCGATACACAGGGCGGCAGCTTCCGCCTGTTCAAGCAGGGGGACGACACCAACATGGAAGCCGGGGATCTCTGGCAGCTGAGCTGCATCCCCGCCGACTTCACCACCCCGGACTGGGCGAAGGGCGCAACCATCTATCAGGTTTTCCCCGACCGTTTTTACGCCAGCGGAAGGGCCGATGTGACCGGGAAGCTGAAGCCCTACACCATCCACAAAAACTGGTACGACGAAGTGGACTGGAAGCCCACCCCCGATGGGCAGGTGCTGAACAACGACTTTTTCGGCGGCAATTTCCGGGGCATTACCGAAAAAATGGACTATATTGCCGGGCTCGGCGTGACCATTCTCTATCTGAACCCCATTTCCAAGAGCTTCTCCAGCCACCGCTACGACACCGGCGACTACAAGACCCCCGACCCCCTTCTCGGCACCGAGGCGGATTTTGCCGCCCTCTGCGACGCGGCCCACGCCCGGGGCATCCGGGTCATTCTGGACGGCGTGTATTCCCACACCGGCTCCAACAGCCTGTATTTCAACCGGGAGGGCGCGTTCCCATCCGTGGGCGCGTACAATTCCAAGGAATCCCCCTACTACAGCTGGTACACCTTCTACAACTGGCCGAACGTCTACCATTCCTGGTGGGACTTTGACACTCTGCCCACGGTGAACAAAATGGACCCCGCTTTCGTCCGCTACATCATCACGGACGAGGACAGCGTGGTCGCCCATTGGCTGCGGCTGGGGGCGGATGGCTACCGGCTGGATGTGGCGGACGAGCTGCCTGACGAATTCATCAAGCTTCTCCGCAACCGCATCAAGGAACTGAATCCCGACGCCCTGCTTCTGGGCGAGGTGTGGGAGGACGCGTCCAACAAATGCGCCTACGGCAAGCGCCGCACCTACTTTACCGGCGGCGAGCTGGACAGCGTGATGAATTATCCCTTCCGCACGGCCATTGTGAACTTCGTCAGGAATCTGGACGGCGGCCGTGGCTTCAAGGAAACCGTGATGTCCATTATGGAAAACTACCCGCCCCAAGTGGCGGCCTGCAACATGAATCTGCTGGGCACCCACGACACCCCCCGCATTCTCACCGCGCTGGTGGACGATTTTGACGGTTCCCGGGAAGAAAAGGCCAGGCGCCATCTGTCCCGGAACCTGCTGCCGGTGGCCGTGGAACGGCTTCAGATGGCCTCCTTCCTGCAATATGCCCTGCCGGGCAGCCCCAGCCTGTACTACGCCGACGAGGCCGGGATGGAGGGCTACCGCGACCCCTTCAACCGCCGCACCTACCCATGGGGGCGGGAGGACCCGGAGCTTCTGGCCCATTTCCGCCGTCTGGGGCAGCTGCGGAAAGCCTGTGACGCGCTGCGTCTGGGGGACATTCAGTTCTTTCAGGCGGAAGATCGCCGGATTGGCTTCACCCGGCGCTATGGCGGCAGCGTGCTGAAAATCTACTGCAACCGCTGCGGCGACCCCTGGGACATCCCCGCGGGGAAAATTCTCATGGGTCACAACCTGCAAACCGTAGCCCCGGACTGGCTGACGCTGGCGCCCAAGGGCTTCTGCATCGTGGAGGGATAACGTGGAGACAGAGAAATTTGTATCCGGCTACTGCCGTCAGCTGGACGGAAGCCGCATGGTGGAAGTCGTTCTGGAGGACGGCGCAGTCACCGAGACGGACTGCTGCTACGGCAGCTGCGTCTACCAGAGCAGCTGCACCATCGCTAAGGAAATCGACCAGCTTCAAGAGCAGTGAAAACATAAAATGGCAGGTCTCCCGCCGGAGACCTGCCATCATTTTTTGATATTTTATTCTGTCGCTGCACTGGCCTTCGTCGGTTTGAAGGAATACCCCTGCTTCTTCATGCAGTGGAAATAAGCGGGGAACAGAAACAAATCAGCCATCACCCATGCCGCAGGGCTGGCAAAGCATGCGGCTGTATAGCCAAGCACCGGCACCAGACAAAGCCCGAAGGCGCCTCTGGCCACCATCTCGAACACTCCCGCGAACACCGCAAACTCCGAGTAGCCCAACCCCTGAATGGTGAAGCGGAGCAGATTGACGAACAGCAGCGGAATGGCAAACGCGGCATTAATGATCAGGAATTGATGTCCCATCGGCACCACCGTGTCGATGCTCGCCCCGTCCGCCGTATCCAGGAACAGTGTGGTCATGGCACTGCCGCCAAACCAGGTGATCACAAAAATCGCAGCGGAGATGATAATGCCCAGTACCGTGCAGTCCTTGACCCCCTGGTGAATCCGATCCAGCTTCCCCGCGCCCAGATTCTGTCCGGCAAAGGTAGCGGCGGTGGTTCCCATGGCGTCAAAGGGGCAGACAAGGAGCATGCTCACCCGGCTGCCCGCCGCGATGGCCGCCATGGCGGTCGCGCCCAGGCCGTTGACCGCGGTTTGCAGCAAAATGCTGCCGATGGCGGTGATGGAATACTGCAAGCCCATGGGCAAGCCCATATTCAGCAGCTTCCGGACATAGGTTTTCCGCAGCCGCAGATCGTCCTGCTTCAAATGGAGAATCGGGAATTTCTTCACGATGAAATACAGGCACAGCACGCCGGAGATCAGCTGACTCAGCAGCGTCGCCCAGCCTGCGCCCGCGACGCCCATATTCAGCGTCAGAATAAACACGATGTCCAGCGCCACGTTCAGCAGGCTGCACATAATCAGGAACACCAGCGGCGTTTTGGAATCTCCCAGCGACCGGAGAATGCCCGACAGGAGATTGTACAGCATGGTCGCGGGGATGCCCAGAAAAATCACGAAAATATAGTCGTAAGCATAGGAAAACGTATCCGCCGGGGTGTCCATCCAAAGGAGGATCTGGCGGCACAGCAGCGTCGTGACCAGCATCACCGCTGCGGCGATGACGCAGCCGAGCCAGATCATATTGCCAACGAACCGGCGCAGCCCGTCAAAATCCCGCTGTCCGAATTTCTGCGCCACGGGAATGGCAAACCCGGCGCACACGCCGTTGCACAGTCCCAGCACCAGAAACGTAATAGAACCGGTAGAGCCGACCCCCGCCAGCGCGTCCACACCCAGAAATTTCCCCACCACAATGGTATCCACCATACTGTAAACCTGCTGAAACAACAGTCCGAAAACCAGCGGCAGCATAAAGGAAAGTATCAGCTTCATCGGCGACCCGGTGGTCAGGTCCTTCGTATGCATATCTGCCAAGTATGTCACCTCATTTTTTGCTTTTTGCACAGTATTCTATATCGATTTTTGTGCAAAGTCAATATGAATTTTCCACGGGAATTTTCTGAAAAATCGACGTTTTCTCCGGCTGGTTTTTGTTGGAAGTTCCGATTTCCCAAATCACGAAAACCGCCCCGGCTACACGATGGGAAGCCGGGGCGGATGCAGTATGAAATGATTTTCCGTTACCGGTGATCGCCCAGGAAAAATACTGCCATGGTGCCGGGGCCGGAGTGGGAGCCGATGACAGCGCCGGTGTAGTTAATCAGCACTTCCTTGACGCCGTACTTCGTCTTCAGAATGTTCTCCACATATTTTGCATCTTCGATGCAGTCGCCGTGGCAGATGAACACCGTGCTGTTGTCGTAATTGCCGCCCAGCTCGCCCAGCTTATTGGCAATGGCCTCCAGAGATGCCTTGCGGCCGCGCACCTTGAACATGTTGATCAGATGTCCCTCATTATCCACGTGAAGCACGGGCTTTACCTTCAGCATGGTGCCCACAAGGGCGGTGGCAGCGCTGATACGACCGCCGCGTTTCAGATACATCAGGTCGTCCACGGTGAACCAGTGGCACAGATGGAGCTTCGTGTCCTCCACCCATTTGTGCAGCTCGTCCAGCGTCATGCCCTCATCCCGCTTTTTGCAAGCGTACCACACCAGCAGTCCCTCACCACGGGACGCGCAGAGGGTGTCAACTACATATATCGTCCGCTCCGGATACTTTTCCCGCAGCTCCTCCGCCGCGATGACGGCAGACTGGTAGGTAGTGGACAGGCCGGAAGAAAAGGCCATCACCAATACATCCCTTCCCTCTGCCAGATGAGGCTCCATGGCGTTCAGCCAGCGGTCCGGGTTGACTGCGGCGGTCTGAGCACTCTCACCGGCGCGCAGAGCCGCGTAAACTTCCTTAATGCTGTCGTCGCTTTTATCCTCGCGCACCTGCCCCCGGAATTCCATGCTCAGAGGAACGACGGTCAGATTCAGCTGCTCATACGTTTCCGGCCGCAGGTCGCAGCAGGAATCGGTCACAATATTGTAGTTAGGCATGAGGTTCACACTCCTGAAAATAATAGGGGAAACGGTATCATCCGAATCTTGCTCTGATTGTATCATATTTTTCCGGTCAAAAGCCACGCCCCCCGGGAAGAAAACGGCCGTATCTTTCCTCCCCGCAGTAGAATGTCCCACTCTACCGGCAGTAGAAACGGGCCGGAGGGCACTTTTGAGCTGGAAATGGGGGCTGTATTCCGCGAAATCGGTCTGTTTTATTATATTCGCAAACGTGCCCGTCCATTTGGAAAAGTGGACTCCATCCCGCCGCGGGTGCCGCTGTCCGCACAGCCCAGCCGTGCCTCAGGCAGTGGCTCATACTGAACTCCAATTAAAATCTTTAAAAAAGATTTTAATTGCCTGAAGGGCA
>OLPR01001560.1_pt1 | contig 18623 bp, 25 predicted proteins | sample 1672761 | NCBI WGS metagenome assembly OLPR01 (sample SAMEA3136721, study PRJEB25190) | human gut metagenome | biome: human gut; feature: human-associated habitat; material: faeces | place: Austria | collected 2013 | reverse complement strand
TTCGTCCGCTGTTCAGCATACGGCAGTGTGTTCATCATAGCATCGGCCAGCTCAGCCAGCACGATAATGAATGCCCAGACTTCCTTTGCCCCGTGGCCTTTCAGCCATGCACCCACAGCAGACACAGTGGCGATAGACAGGATGATCTTGAGCCATAGCGTTATCCGCATAGCCCTCTTCGCCTTTGTCTCCACCTGCTTGATCTCTTCCATGTACTGTGCCAACGTCAGCCGGTACTTCGTCCTCGTATCCTCCACGTTCCACCTCCTGCAAATAATATCCGCAGGCGTGGCGCTTATTATTCTATTTCAGGATCAGCTTCATGTTTTGCTGTAGGCGCTTCTCCAGGCCCTCGTTGATAGCTCTCTCGATGTTGTCCTTGGTTCTATCGCTGGACACCATCTGCGGCAGGGATACCGTCTTGATGACTTCCAGGTCCTTTCTGTTCGGACTCTTCCGCTGGAAGGGGATGGAGCCGCCCCCGCCATTGCCCATGAGCATAATGGGGGAATGGTCGCTCGACCTCGTGCCCTGCCGTCGGAAATTTTTTCCGATCTGTTTCCGCTGCTTCTTCGTCAGCCTCTTCACCTTGCCCAGGGTAGACTTGGAGCCTTTCAGGATAGAGGCTTTCAGGGTGTACCCTCTGTTCGGGGGCGCGGCCTTTGGCGTCATCCCAAAATGCGTGGGGGTCAGGACGCGGCCCCGGTATACGATCTCCATAGAGTCTATCGTCTCGCCTCGGACGCTGACACCGCCAGCTTTCTTGCCGCCCTTGCCAGCCTTTGACGGGGTGATCTCGCCTTTCTTGATACCGTAGACTGCGGCAACCTCGGTCGCTACCCATCCAGGAACACGGGTCCGCATATCGGACATTGTTCGTTTGATGCAGGTCTCAGCCCCTTTGCGCATCCCCCGGATCTCTTTGACTACGGTCGAATAGTTTTCAACTCCAGACCCGCCGCTGCTCATGTGTCACACCTCCAACAGAAAAGGCCGCGACAGGTTTCCCCGTGCGGCCTTGCTCCGATGGTTGTATACTACCACGCAAATTCACTTACAAACAACCACAAAAGCTATCATTTACTATCAAACTTTTCTCAATTCTTGCTTGAGGGCATTTTGCAGGACGGCGGACACATTCAGCCCCGCCTTGTCTGCCTCGGCGTTCAACCAGGACGGCAGCGACACGTTCCGTCGGACGGTCCGCATATCGTTCTGCCTGCGGTACTCGGTGAAATCAACATCGACAAAGGACACGACGTCCCCAGGCTCATGCACTACACTCGCAGAGGCTTCCGGCAGCGCTTTCCCTTCGTCCTCCATATCAATTCCCATAATCCCCATGGCGTCCCGCGCCATTTCGATTGCCTCGGCCAGGTCCTCGCCCTGGGAGTTTATATCGAAGTCTGGCATATAGGACGTAAAGCCGCCCTCAGCCGCCGGGGTAAAGATAACCGGATATGCTCGTTTCATATGCTTTTCCCTCCTTGTTTGATGGTGCAGGGGGTGGAGAGGGCTTATTTCAGCCCTCTCCGTTTGATGATTGCTTTTGCAAGGTCTTCTTTGATTTCGCTCTGTCTGGAAATCGGCTCATTCTCTCGCCCGTTGGTGTAAATATCATGGTTTCCACCATTCCGTTTGAGATACCAGCCGTTTTTCTCCAGTAGCTTTATCAAATCTCTGCGTTTCATGTTCTGTCCCCCTTACACTTACTATTATACACACCCAATACACAAAATGCAAGAATTATTTTGCACATTCAGTGTGTATAGATCAGAACATAAAAAAGACGCCCTAGCTGGGCGTCCCTTTCAGCTTGTGATGTTGTGGAGCGCTTTCGTGTGGAGCCGGTAAGTTGCTACCATGTGGCGCTTGTCATCATCTCCGAACAGTTTCAGCGCAACGTCTCGCCACGGCAGGTGGCGTATGTAATCGCCCTCCATGTACCTGAGCCGCAGGACCTCTCGCTCCATCGGGTCCGACACCGCATAAATAGCGTTCTCGATAGCCTCCATCTCTGCCAGGGCTGCCTCGATCTGCGGTATAACGCGGTTCTCGTACTCCATGCGGCGAATTATCGCTCTCTCCATTCGATCCCCGGCTCCAGGGCTATGCTGTGATCCATCGCTTTCTCGCATAGCTGGGATTTTTTCTTCGTTTCTCATGCGGGCCAGACGCTCCAGCTGGTTGTCAACCTCCACCCTGAGGGAGATATAAGAGGCCAGGCGCTCCTTCGTCATCGTGTCGTTTCCCTGCATGAGTCTCCCTCCAAATTAGTTTGAGTTGGTTTATTAGTTGGTTTATTGGTTGGTCTATTGGTTGGTTTATTGGTTGGTCTATTGGTTGGTTTATTGGTTGGTTTTAATTTAATTGCAATTTGGTCGCAAATCTCAAAACATCGCCAGCTGCTCATCGGCTGGTATTTTCGTGATTGTGATCTCCACACGGGGATTGAGTGGGTCGTGTAGGACTCGGCTGCCGTCGTGCCCTACGACGATCCTGCTGTTGTCGTCATCCAGAATCCCGGTCTCTACCAGCAGGTCGTCGATGGTTGCCAGCAGGTTCAGACTATCCACGATTCGCCGCGTCTTCATGTAAAACAGGCACCGGATGTTGACGGGGCAGTCTATCGGCTTCGGGGGCAGGGGGCGCAACTGCCATTTGGCCGCCTCAGCAAAAGCATCGTGCGCCTTACCCTGCCGGACCCACTGTTTTTCAAACTTCTTGCAGACAGGGCACCGGCGGCCCTTGCCTGCAATCATCATACTGTTTTTCTTCGTCCGGGGATCTCCTTGGATGGTGTATCGTATCTCAGCCATGACTCCGCCTCATTCCGGTTTTTCCAGTGGGACGTATTTCGCCGCGTGATGGGTTCCGGTCCATACTGTCCAGATGATTTCCATTGTCGGACTACCGGACTTGGCCCCATACAGGAAGTCGGGCCGCCAGGTCAGCGGCAGCACATACGACGGCGGATTCCTCCGGTACAGCTCAATGCGTCGCTTTGCGTGCCAGAATTGGGACTTTACCAGGATTGCACAGGGCTTGCCAAGATCAAACGCCCGCGAAATGAACTCGGCAGCGTGGGAAAATGGCGGATTCGTGATAATCCAGTCGCAGGGTCTTGTATTCGACATGAAATCGACGCCTGCTTCTCCATATCCACACTCGTACAGGTCCGTGGATACCGTCTGATAGCCGCGCCCCTCCAAGACCTCTGACAATTTTCCACCCCCGCAGGCTGGCTCCCAAATAACGCTTTGTCCAGGAACCAAGAAATCTCGTTGCTCCAGAAAGTCCAGCAGCGCTTTTGTCACCTCCGGCGGCGTTTCGTAGAAATCCGTCTTGTTCCGATCAACGGCGGATCTATTCGCTAGGATTGTTCCGGTCATTTCCCTGCACCTCCTACGGACAGCTCAGGCAGGGCCATGCTCGCTGCAATGCTCTGCATCGCCTCTCTCACATCTCCGGGGAGACTCAGCATCTCCCGTTCGCTGGCTGCTCTGGCCCTATAGCTACGCTGGAAGTTGGACGCCACGACAGAGGAAACGACGTCCGCGTCCATTGCCGCCCACTCTTTCAACTGGTTCGGACTGCCCACAAGCCGCTGGAGTACAGGCGGCAGGGCATCAAATTCTTTCTGGGAGCCATACGTCCCGTTGCTGATAGCCCGGATCACCAGGCCCCACGCTTCCGCCTCGGTCATCTGCTCAGGCGTCGTGATCTTAACTATGGCCTCCTTGATAGCCCCGATGTGGGGCGGGAAGCCTTTCTTATCGTTAGCAATGTGGGCTTTCACGGCCAGAGCCACGACCTCGGCGGTATCATCCCGAAACATTTCCTCCCACAGGGCAACCACACTCTCAGCCTCGTGGCGCGTCATATCTCGGTAATAGGTGGGATAAGCTGCCCTGAGCACGGACATAATAGCAAGAGTTTCTTTTTCCGTCATTGGTCGCGTCCCTCCATCTCCTGCAACATCTCCATGAATGGGTTGGAAGTCTTGAAGCCGGTATTGTTTCTCCCGCCTCCGGTCGGCCTTGGACCAGGACCAGGCACTGTGTCGTGGTCGTCGTAGTTTCCGTCAAGGACTTTCGCCATGCTGCTGTCTCGAATGAGCCAGTCGAAAGAGGCTGTCCAGTTCCGTTCATTCCGGCCCTTGAGGAAAGAACTGCTTTCAGCCTTGATGAATACCTTCTTGAAATCATCCAGAGTGTAGCCACTGCTGAACCTGGCCTTAATAGCCTTTTTCCTGCTTTCGCTCATTGCAGTGCATCTTGGGAAGGATAGGCAGGTTTCATTGTAGAAAGCCTTGATAGCTTCATAGGGGATAGAGGGGCGGGGGGCAGGCGGCTCTGCCGCCGTTTCTTCTCTCTCTTTCTCTATCTCTGTCTCTAATCTCTTATCTCTATCTCTTATCTCTTTCTCTATCTCTGTGTAACATTCGGGTAACGCTGGGGTAACATTGTTACCCGAATTGTTGCCTTTGAGCCGTTCCTCTGCCCGTTTTCTCCGCATTAGTGCAGCTTTGTCGGTCTCTTTGCCGATCATTTCAGAGATTTGAGATAAGTATATTTCGCCGGTTTCCAGCCGTTCCACAAGGCCAATTTGCTCAAAAAGTCTCATGGCGACGGCGACAGTATCAACTGAGACATTCGTCAGCCTTGCAAGGGATTTCACGTCATAGGGGATCAGGGTGTTTCCTACGAGACGCATCATTCTCCCCTCAGTACGGATTGCTTTCAAGCATAATTTCAGATAGAAATTGCTGTAAACGATGCCGTTTTCCTGCTCTTCTATGTACGCAATCGTGTCGTCCTCAAAGAAGCCGTCTTTAAGTTTCAGCCAATAGTATGTTTTTGCTTGACTCATTTCGTTGTCCCCTTATGTGTGGGGCGGGTTTCCCCGCCCCTCTCTGGTGTTATTCGTCCTCTTGACTGTCAGCCTCGTAAAACTCGTCGAAATCGGAAACGTTGCTGCCGTCGTCCTCAGCCTCTTGCGTGGCATATCCCAGCTGCTCCATACGGGCCGCATGGTCGCCCTGGAGCCACAGCAGCAGCATTTTCTTGGCCTGTCCCTTGATCTTGGACATGAGCGCATCGGAGATGATGAGACGGCCATAGACCCGGACGTTGATCTCCCCGACCAAGAACTGGAACACGAGTTTTGCGTCCCTTGAGGACATGCCATCGGTCGCCTGCGCGTACATAGCCATTTGTGCATCGGGTACCACATTCGGGCGGATGGTCAGGGTGATGGGATAAGCGTCCGTCGCAAACTCGTGCAGCAGGTTGTTGTCATCGAGCAGCGCCTCCAGCTTGGCCTGCTGCACCTCGAACTCGCTGAAATAGTCGTAACTCATGTGTTAGCCCTCCTGATTGAAAAAGTCGGCGGTGGGGTCGTCTCCAACGGGCGCAGGGGCCTCTTCGATGATCTCCCCGGTGCTCTCATCCACCACAACGGGGGCGGGTTCCTCTGCCGGTGCAGGGGTCTCGTCAGCGGCGTAGTTGTCCACATAATCCACAGAACCGTCCTCATTGATCGCGCCCATGTCGCCGTCCATGGCCTTTTGCAGGTCGATGGACATGATGCCCCACTTGGAGATGAGCTGCCGCAACATCGTCTTGTAGGCCATACCGTCGAAGTCCTTATACCAAAAGGACGAATACTTCCAGAGGTCCTTTTCGGGGATCTCGCCCGCCTGGAGCTTTTCATAGGCTTTGGCGCTGAATGCCATGCTGAACTTGTCCGCGTGGGACAGCATCTTCTCTCGGCTCCAGTACATCGCCTTTTTGAAGCCGTTGTTGTACTGGAACATGGCGTAGTAGCCGATGGTCGGAAGGACCTCGCGCTCGGCGTCGTCCTCGACCAGGTTGACCTCGATCTCTTCCTCCAGGGGGTCGAAACGGACCAATTCACCCTGCTTGATTGCCAGGACGTTCAGCTTCTTGTAGTAGCCGCTGCGGATAGCCAGCTGGACGTAGCAGCCGCAGGCGGCCACCACCGCGTGCTCGTTGAGCTTGCGGCAGCGGCGGATCATCTGCCGGGACTTCTTGTCCTTGTAGGGGACCATGTAATACTGGCCCAGCTGCGGAGATGGAGACAGCTTCAGGCTCTCGCCCAGCATCGCGGCGGACAGGATCGTGGAGTGTTCGCACTCGGCCAGCGCCGGGTTGGTGCTGACTGCGGAGATAATGGACGTAATGAAGCGCTGCCCATCTCTGCCGCCCACCATTTCGTTGATTCGATGCTTGATCGCGTCAGAGGTCAGGAACGCGCTGAAAGTCTTGGGCTTCCCGCCTCTGGACTGCACCAGGGAATTGGATACTGCCATAGTTATTCCTCACTTTCTTTCGGCACCTTGCCGAATTTGATTCCGTTGTTTACCAGGAACTCCCGCAGGGCCAGCATTTGGGAGCGCGTGACCCACGCCCGGAAGTCCAACTGCATGACTGGCTCATCGTCGTGGGCCGTCTCCCGCACTTCTGCGGGCTTTTCAGAAGTTGGGTGCTGTTCCATACTGCCGTTGTCTTGCGTAACTCTCGTAGCGTTCCGAGCCTCCAGATGACGCGCAAACTCTAGCATGTGCTTCTTCTCTTCCAGGATGCGGTCTTTTGCTGCAATAGCGGCTGCTAGGTCAAAATCTTTCGCAAACTCGGCATGAATTTGATGCAGTACATCCGGCGGAACATCCAATTTGTTCAGGGCGGCAAAACCGGAACGGATGCTTTCAATCTTCGCGGCCATGGCCTCAGACACCGCCGTCATGCTGACGGTCACGTTCAGCCACTTGGGGTCGTGCAGTTTCTCGTAGGGAATAGCCTCGGCCAGGTCGCCGATCATGGGGGCGTACAGCTCGGTTTTGATGCGCTCTAGCTTTTCTTCCCGACGCTGACGGTCGTAGGTTTTAATCTGGGCGTCGATCTCACGGGATTGGTCCTTGACCATCCCTACAAGCTCCTTGGCCTGCTTCTCGAATTGGTCATAGGGGGCCAGATACACGGCCTTGATCTCCCGGCGGCGGTCTTCAATGGCCTGGGCCAGCTTGTTCAGGGTCGCCCTGTCTCGCTTGGCCTCGGTCACGGTATCCTCGGTATACACACGGCCCCGGTAGGCTTCCAGGCCGTCAGATACCCACTGTTTCAGCTCGTCGTAATTCCATTCGACAGGGGGCAGTGGTTGAGCCTGAGTCGGGGAATAAATCTCAAGTTGCATTGTTTTCATCCTCTCTGTGGCCGATCACATGGCACAAGGCGTACCGCAGGGAGCCAAATGCCAGACGCTCCAGGGTTCCGGGCTTATAGCAATCAGCCATTTCGTCGCAGAACTCGGCTGCCCGTGCCAGCAATTTGGTACTGGTTGCGGCCTCTGCGTCAATGCCCAGCACGGCGTTGATCTCTTCAATTTTCATGGGTACCTCGCTTTCTATATCGCAGGAAGAATAAGGTCAGGTTCTCGATCTCCCTTGACGTTCTCGGTCCAGAATTTAACTCCGGCGGCTTCCAGGTAGGCCAGGTCATCGGCCACCTCGGAACGCTCGATGGTGTAGGTCCGGCGCTCGAATCTCGGTTCGTCGCCATATTCATAGCGGAATTGCGCGTGTAGAACGGCGAAATCAAACCCGCTGGCAATCAGTTGCCAGAGTACCTGGCAGTAATATTGGTCGGGAATGGCGGGCTTTCCATCTTTCCACCATTTTTCTTTCTGCATGGAGCGAAGAATACTGGTGGTTTTGATTTCCAGGATACCTTTTCGCCCGGTCTCGACCTCGGTCAGCCTGCCGTCAAGGGTAGCGAATATGTACGGGTGGTCAGGGTTCCGGACCATATCGAACGCCCCGCCGTATTCCACGGTATAGCGCCCAGCATAGTCCAAAGCGAACAGTTTTCGGATCAGCGGCTCGGCGTCGTGACCGTATGCTACGGCGGCGTTGTTGGAAATGTCAGGGGCTGCGTGTCGCCCGGTTTTCCGCCGCCACAGTTCGACGTTGGAACACCAGGGAGAAAGCCCAATGATAGCAGCAGCCTCGCTGCCTCCGATGCCCTTGGCCCGTTCCTCGTGCCACTGGACCTCGTTGGTGATTTGTTGTTGTATCATCCGGCCTCTCTCCTGTACTTCCACGCCCAATCGAGCAGGCAGTCCTCGTGGAGCAAGTCGCCCTCGATGTCGTAGTAAGTTTCGTCCGCCCGAATCTCTTCCCGGCAGGCTTCACAGGTCCCTACGACCTCGGCTTCCTTCTCGCAGCTCATACAGCCGTCGCACTCGCGGCCCTGCGTGACACAAACCATTGCCATATCACGCGGCCCCCTCGTCACCGGCGGCCTCTTTTGCCTCGGCCTTTGCGGCTTCCACAGCCCGCATGAACTTGATGCAGGCCTTCTCCAGCACCTCGCGGCTTGGTTCTTTCCCATGGATGCGGACAATCACATTCCCGTGCCGGAACACGTTCTCTGTCGTCTCCACGGTATTCCCTCCCTTCTCAGCTTGACTTTTTTTCAGGCTTCCGGCGGTTATCGCTCTGCATGAACTCCAGGAAATCGGCCTCGGCGATCAAATAGTCGCGGCCACCAGGACGGCTGGCGCGGAGCTTTCCGCTGTTGCACCAGTTCCACACGGTCTTGAGCTTCTTTCCGGTCATGCTTGCTATGTCTTGGCAGGAGTAATATTTGGGTTGCATTTTATTCCCCCTTTTATTCTTTTCTCTTGCGTTTTGTCCCGTTTTGTGCTATCATGCACTTGTTTACGAGACAAACACTTGGTGTTCGGTACATCGCAGTTATAATTTTTCTTACACGTTTGTACCATCTGGTGTTATAATAACACTAAATTGTGCTAAATTCAATAGCTTTGTACCACTTAGAGTAATTTTGTGCATTTTACCAAATGGGGGAGTGACCATGTTTTACGAGCAGGTGAGCAGATTGTGTTTTGAGAGTGGCATAAAACCTACGGCGTTGGCGCGGAAACTGAATTTAAGTCCATCGGCTCCAGGAAGGTGGCGTACAGGTTCCCTTCCAAAAGCTGAAACGATCCAGAAAATTGCCGACTATTTTGAGGTAACAACAGATTATTTGTTGAATGGCGGCGAACGCTCCATGAGCAACAACATGGGCAACGTGCAAAACTCGGCCATAGTCCAGGGCAGCGTCGGGAGTGCCGTCAACGTGAGCAACGGGGATCAGCTACAAGGCAGCGAGGCCGAACTAATCAGCGTTTTTCGGTCACTTGACAGGAAGGGCCAAATCGCAGTATTGAATTTCGCTTACGAGCAAGAGGAACGGCTGAAATAACAGAGGAAGGGGAAGGTGCAGCAGAGATGTACAAGTACGATCTCGTTGCAATGCACGAACGGGCGCAAAAGGCGATTTTTGCCCTCCAGCGCAATCAGATTGAAGTGTCGGCCAGAATGGGAATTGATACCAGCATACCGCTGCATAAACGGATGCCGCTGCCCCCGACAGAGGAAAATATCTGCAAGGCTGCGGAAGTCCTCGGCGTGTCGGTTGGCTGGCTGGTGACAGGCGTTCCAGCAACAGAAACGGACCGGTTCGTCATCCAGCAGGTATCGGGGAATATCAATGGAAGTGTGGTGATAAAAGGCAACAGAAACTGTGAAATAGTGGTTAGGAATGCCCCTGCTATGGGCATATAAAAGAAGCCCTGGCATATAGCCAAGGGCTTTTGTTGAAGGAGTATGAAAATGAAAAAAACATCGAAGTCGAAAAAAGCACTCAAAACACTAGGTATCGTTATCATCGCCCTTGTAGTGATCTTCATCGCCCTAGTGGCCGCACTCGGAACGGGTGACAGTGAGACAGCCAAGAACATGACGCCGGAAGAAGCCAAGACCGCTGCCGGAGAGAAGGATCTGGAGATTGCGCGGTCGGTCTGGTCCGCCCAGCAGTACCAGGTAAAACTCGCAGATAAGGTCCAGCAGATGGGCACCGGAGAAACAAACCTGCAAGACGTATACAGCTACGCCGGGGAGGCAAAAGATTTTGTAGGCGGCCTTTTGACCAAAGTTGAGGCATTTGATATAGCTGACGGAACGGCGGCAGAATACCAAGATGCAGCAGCAGACTATCTCTCCACCGTCTACATGATAGCAAGCGACCTACGCGATTATGTGGACGACAATAAGTATTCCAGCCTTGAGGCAGTGCAAAAGAACTTGAAGGTAATTCCGACGGCAGAGCAGCAGTTTTTAGACTCCAGAACAGCGTACCTGAAAGACGCCGGTTTTACAGATGAAGAAATTGCCCAGAGGCCAACCCTCGACAGCGGAGAAAACAAATAACACCAAGAGGTGCAACAGCTATGAAACGGCCTGACGACTATGCTATTTACCTTCGGAAATCGCGCAAGGACCTTGACCTTGAGGCCCTAGGTGAGGGTGAAACACTGGCCCGACACCGGACAGCCTTGCTGGAGCTTGCAGACAAAAAAGGCTTGAAGATCACTAGAATCTACGAAGAAATGGTCAGCGGTGAGTCCATTGCAGACCGCCCGCAGATGCAGCAGCTCCTTGATGACGTTTGCGCCGGAAGGTTTGCAGGGGTCCTGGTCATGGAAGTGGAGCGTCTGGCGCGTGGGAATACGAAAGATCAGGGCGAAGTGGCGGAGGCATTTTCTATGTCAAATACCCTGATTGTCACGCCGACGAAAACCTACGACCCAAACAACGAATTTGATGAAGAATACTTCGAGTTCGGCCTGTTTATGAGCCGCAGAGAGTATAAAACCATCCGCCGTCGGATGCAGCGCGGCTTGATAGAATCTATCAAAGAGGGCAACTATGTGGGTTCCCTTCCTCCATACGGCTATGACATTATACGGATAAATAAGAAAGAACGGACTCTGAAATTAAACGATCAGTCTCAGTACGTCAAAATGATGTTTGACTGGTTTGTCAATGAGGGACTAAGCTGCGGCCAGATAGCAAATCGTCTAACCGAGATGGGCATACCGACGCAAACAGGGAAAAGCGAATGGAACCGAGCCACAGTAAAGGACATTCTGCAAAATACGCTGTACACAGGAAAGATCAGATGGAACCGGCGAAAGGTCTCCAAAGAGAAAGGTAGCGACGGGAGAACCGTCAAGAGAAAGCGCAGGCTCACACCAGAGGATTACATGGTTGTGGACGGAAAGCACCCGGCCATTGTATCACAGGAAATATTCGACAAGGCACAAACGCTTTTTTGCGGACAGGTGCCGTTAAAAGCACAGACGACGATAACAAACCCATTCGCCAGACTCATGGTGTGTAAGCACTGCGGGAAGGGGATCAGCTACAATACGTTTGCACATCGCGGCGGACAAACTAAAGGCCGTATGTCTCACAGAACATCGCTGACGTGCAAGGTAAAATCGGCCCCATACGATGATGTTGTGGCTGCTGTGGCCGCTGCACTGCGGGACTACATCAGCGATTTTGAATTTAAGCTGAACAACGATGAGGAAGCCCGGAAGAATAAGCAGCACGAGGAAATTTTGCGCTCGATGGATGTTGAACTGAAAAAGCTCGAACAAAAGCGAGAGAAACTGTTCGACTTTTTGGAGTCCGGCATCTATACGAAGCAGGAATTTATGGAGCGCAAGGGCGTTTTGTCAGACCGAATTGAGGCCATGCAAGCCAGCATCGAAAACGTCAAAAAGAGCCTCCCCCCACCCGTGGATTACAGGGAGAAAATCTTGAGAGTATCAGAGGCCCTGAGTGCGCTTGAAGATCCCGACGTACCGGCAAAGGCCAAAAACGACCTACTGAAAACTGTCGTAAGAAAAATCGAATATGACTGCGCTGATTTTGGTAGGAACAAGGGCGGAGAAGTTCACCTGGACGTCTACCTGAAAGAATAGCGAAAAGCCCCCGGCAACTGCCAGGGGCTTTACTTATAGGTCAATATCCAACTCGACCGGGCAGTGGTCACTGCCCATAATGCCGCTATGTATTTTTGCGTCTACGATTTTATCCTTCGCAAGATCATCGACCAGGAAATAGTCGATACGCCACCCGGCGTTCTTCTCCCTGGCGTGAAAGCGATAGCTCCACCAGGAATAGGCCCCCTCTTTGTCGGGGTAGAGATACCGGAAAGAATCAGTGAAGCCAGAGTCCAGAAGTTTCTGAAACTTCCCCCGCTCTTCGTCGGTGAATCCTGCGTTGCGGCGATTGGCCTTGGGGTTCTTTAGGTCAATTTCGCTTGCTGCAACGTTCAGGTCCCCACAGACGATGACAGGCTTTCGGCGTTTTTCCGATATACATCCTGATGGCGATTCTTTCAGATCGCCGCAGAGCACGACGGGCTTCTTCTCGTCCAGCGCCTGCAAATGCGCCCGGAACGCATCCTCCCAGGTCATGCGGTAGTCCAGCCGCTTCAGGCCGTCCTGGGAGTTGGGGGTGTAGCAGCAGACGAGATAAAAGCCCTCAAATTCGGCGGTAATGACCCGCCCCTCGTGGTCGTGCTCCTCGATGCCCAACCCGTAGGTCACAGAGAGCGGCTCGACCTTGGTAAAGATGGCCACGCCGGAATACCCTTTCTTCTCTGCGCTGTTCCAAAACTGATGGTACCCCGGCAGGTCCAGGTCGATCTGCCCGGCGTGGTGCTGGAGCTTGGTCTCCTGGACGCAGAAGATGTCCGCGTCCAGGGCGGCGAACGACGCCATAAAATCTTTTTTCACACAAGCCCGCAGGCCGTTAACGTTCCAGGATATGAGTTTCATGTGTGCTTCTCCTATTTTATGAATTGACGGGTAGCTTGGATAGAGCTTGGATAAAAGCTTGGATAAATTATTTTTCCTTCCCTCGTTTAGTCAAGACCCAGTGTGATATCTGATGGTTTGGGGAATCTGTTTCAATGAGTTCTGCCGCTCGTAGAGAAGCCAGAAGATTTCGTATTTTATTTTTCTTTTGGCTGTCGCTCAAGGAATCCGGAAGCTTATCAAGCAGGAGGTGGTTGAAGTCAGAGCGTTTCCCTTTTCCCCATGTTTTGAGGTAGTCTAAGATCAATTTTTTATAGTACTGGTCGTCAAAACCTTTATTTTTGATGTACTGCGCTTTTTGACCGAGCGTTTCTGCGATTGAGGCCGAGACAAAGAGATGCGGTGAGCGCCCTTCAATCAGGCCTTGCTTTCGCAGTTGTGCCACTTCTCCCCGTTCCAGACGTTTTCCCTTCTGCACGCAGTCTAGGAGATAGACGGTTTCCAGGTCCATCTCTGGATTCTCAAAGAGGATCTTGGTGTAGTTCTCATCCAAGATCTTGCCGTATACTTTCACCTGCACTTGATGAACGTGAGAGAGGTCATAATCCGGCATGGGAAAGAGTTTTTCTCGTTGGATGGTGTACACCCGCCGAATACCCAAGGCGGCGGTGTCGATCATTTTGAAGAGGGTCATTGCTTGGGCCAGGAGTGGATTTCGATAGTATGGCGGTGCATAGGCCGGCTCTAACACTGGCTTGATGGCCCCGGGAATAAACTGTCCGCCGTTGATGACTGTAATATGGTCCTCAAATTCGTTCACATAAATTCTGGTTCCCAAGGGATAGTCCTGGTGAGCGATGGCGTTGTTGATGAGTTCCCGCAGGAGCCAGGCGTCATATTGCGGTGTCTCTTTGGGGAAGAGGCTGAGTTGGTTCGGCAAATAGCGATAGGTCAGGTTCCGCAATTTGGCATACACGGCATCAACTGCAAAGAGAAAGGGAATTTGAAAAGTCTGGTGGTCTAAGGTATTTCCCTTGGAATCATAAAGCCGCCACATGATCTGGGGAGGAAAATCAAAGGCATCATCAAACTCTTCTTTTCCCAACAGGAGCAGGGCGGCACGGGTCAAGCGTCCGTTTTTGACCAGCTTGAGCTTAGAGAGAAACTGGATATCAGACATCCGGTCTAAGTCTGCGACGGCACCGGGGTTATTCGCAGAGGCAAGCCGGTCACGGTAATTCGCTCTGGCGGTAGCCACAGCCTGGAGATCGAGCCAGTCCTCAGAGCTGTCTGGGAAAAGCTCTTTCGACCAATCCTTCAGCGGCTGGTTACGGATGCGGTCGATTTTTTCCTGCGAGAGGTCTACCAAAGATTCTCCACTGCGGCCATAGTACCGGTTCTTCCACCCTGTGGGCATGGAGAGTGCTGCGGCGGGGATCTGAAACATCAAGACGCGCTTGGGGCCGTCTTCATCCACAAGAAGTGGAAAAATGTTCATAAATGTGATTCCATCGGTGGTGTTCTGTGCGATTTCCAGCTTGAGCTTTTCTAACGCACTGGGACTGTTTTTGTACTGTGTGCCCAGAATTTTATGAGTCTTATCATCAACGCCGAACACGAGCCAGCCAAACCGCTTGTCTCTCAGGTTGGCTTCATTACTGATGGCGGAGAAATACTGTCCCAGCTTATGCAGGTCAAAGTGGCTGGAAGCGGCCTTGAACTCAACGATCTCATTTTCCACATGATCGAGAAGCTGGGCCAGGGTATCCACCAGCGCAGCATCGTCCTTCTGTTTGGCATGCACAAAAATCTGATAGGCCATAGACATCTCCCCCGAAGTATGATAGTTTGATTATAACAGAAAATCCGAGAGGAGGAAACCCGATGCGGCCAAGTTTGACGAAACCGATCCACATCTGCTTCGACTCCCATGTCCGTGGCATCCTGGAAGGATGGTATTCTATCCTAGAAAAAACGAGGGAAAACGTTACTATTCTTGAATTATGGGACAACCTTGCCATCGGTCCCCTGAAGCCTGAAAACCCGGAACTCCGCAAAGCGGTGTTGCAGGAAACTGGAATAGAGGAAGTAGCGTGTTCTTTTAGTGATGACTACCGCGCCTTCCTGCAAGCCTTAACCACCCTCCCGTCCAACCGCCCCTGCTATGTCTGGGCATCCGATTCCCCCCATGAGCGGACCGGCGTGGCCCTGGCGGGGGCCTGCCTCGCCCCGCAAAGAGACACGTTTTTCCTCTGCGACAGCGCCGCCCTGGTCCGGCACTTTGAAGTCGAGGACTGGGGTGCCAGAGATGCGCTCATGGCCCAGGCCCCCGTTGCCGAGACGAAGTTCTGGGCGGCCCTCTGGGAGAAGCTGAAGGCAGAAAACGCCCCCTTACGCATCGTGAAAGACGGCCTCCCCTGCTCGGCTCCGGCGGACTTTTTCGACCCCTGGCTCCGGGCAGACCTGGCCCAGTACCCGGAGGAAGACGATTTCCACATTGCCTTCCGCAGCATGGAACAGTATCAGGCCACCTACGGCGGGACGTTCAGCATCTACTATCTCATGCACCGCACGGCGGTGCTGCAAAAAGAAAGAACAGAATAGGAAAAGAAGACCGGCGGTCCGAGGAATCTCAATCTCCTCGTTCCGCCGGTCTTCTGTTTTTAAGCTAAACTCAGCCCTTCTCGTGGGCCAGGATGGCGTCTGCCACCGGCTCCAGGTAGTTCTTCTCTAGGCTTTCCACGGCGCCCTGGTCCATGGCGGTGGCCATGGCGGGGTCCATGGGGATCTGGGCCAGCACCTTGACGTCCAGGTCTTTGGCGACCTGCTCCAGGTTGCTCTTGCCGAAGATATAGTGCTTCTCGCCGCAGTTGGGGCACTGGAAGTAGCTGTAGTTCTCGACCACGCCCAGGATGGGTTTGTGCATCATCTCAGCCATACGAACGGCCTTGGTCACGATGAGGGACACCAGGTCCTGGGGAGAGGTCACGACCACGATGCCGTCCACGGGGATGGACTGGAACACGGTCAGGGGCACGTCGCCGGTTCCGGGGGGCATGTCGATGAACAGGTAGTCCAGCTCGCCCCAGCGCACGTCGCTCCAGAACTGCTTGACCACGCCGCCGAGCAGGCTGCCGCGCCAGATGACGGGGTCGCCCTTGTTCTCCAGCAGGAGGTTCAGGGAGATGACTTTGATGCCGCCGGTGGTGAGCTCAGGGAAGATGCTCTCGCCGTCGCCCACGGCGCGGGTGTTCAGGCCGAAGGCGGTGGGGATGGAGGGGCCGGTGATGTCGGCGTCCATGATGCCGACCTTGTAGCCCTTCTTGGCCATGGCGGAGGCCAGGCAGGCGGTGGTGGAGCTCTTGCCCACGCCGCCCTTGCCGGACATGATGGCGTAGACGTGCTTGATGGCAGAGTCCTTGTTCAGGGGCGCGATGAGGTCTTTTGCCTCGGCGTTGTGGTCGCAGCTTGCGCCGCAAGAGCTGCAATCATGGGTACATTCTTCAGACATGGGAATACATCCTTCCTTAAATAATAGTCATAACAGCCTGCGCGGGCCGCAGACCTCTGCGGCCCTGACAGGGCGGGGGGAGTGAGGTCAGAGATCAGGAGTAGTCGTAAATGCCGCCGCCAATGAACTCCCGGATAAGGGATGCAGGCGGGACCAGCTCCGGATCAATGGGATGGAACCCCTGGAAGCCGTCGATCAGCTCCAGCAGCTCCTTCCGCCGCACGTTCTCCTGGGGCACGGCCTCCAGCAGGGGCATGGCGTAGTTCTTCATCACCGACCCCTCATAGGGCAGGGAGGAGTCAAAGATGTAATTGGCCCGCTGCTTGAAGGGGGAGATATAGAGCTTCTCGCCCCGCCGCACGTTGGCCCACATGTCCAGGGTCTCGGCCACGCCGGTACCCCGGAAGTTATAGTCCCGCACGGCCCGGCGGGTCAAGCGCATCCAGGTGCCCTTGAAGCGCAGGTCCTCCCCTTCCACCACGTTGGAGCGGGCGGAGATATACAGGCAGGTGGCGTCGGGGTTGCGCCCGGCGCACTCGTCGTTCAGGGCGTGGATGCCCTCGAAGATGGCCACCTCGTTTTTCTTTAAGCGCAGCGGCTCGCCCAGGCGGTCGTTGCGCATCTGGCGGGCAAACTCGAACCGGGGCACGATGATCGTCTCCCCGCGGGAGAGCTTGGCAAAGTGGTCATTGAGCAGATCCATGTCCATGCACAGGGGGGACTCGAAATCAATGGAGCCGTCCTTTGTCCGGGGAACGGTCTTGGGATTCAGCGTCTTAAAATAGTTGTCCATGGAGATGGTGTGGGACAGCACACCCCGTTTTTCCAGCTCTTCCTCGATCTTGAGGGCGGTGGTGGTCTTGCCGGAGCCGGAGGGACCGGACAGCAGGACGATGGGGCTTGTCGAGAGATTGTTCAGGATGGTGTCCGCTGCCTGGCTGACCTTGTTGGCGTACTGAGCGTCGCACGCCTCCAAAAAGCCCTTCACATCCTGGTCGATGCGGCGGTTGATCTCTTGTAGCTGATAGGACATTGTACTGCCTCCTTTCAGGCACGTCAAGAAAGTTTTGCACAAAACGTCATATTTTTGAGAAAATCTTGTGTTTTTATCAGGTTCAGGGAGTCGCTTTACCAAGCCCAGCTGGATTTTTCGGCTTGAATGGCTGCGGCGTTCTGCAAATATTCCTGGGGATACTTGGGGTTGGCCAGCCGCCGGACGGTCCTGCCGCCGATGGCCTTGGTCACGCCCCCGGCCCCCAGGGAGAGGACGGTGTGCAGCTCCTCCATCATGCAGATATTATACGCATTTGCCCAGCCGGGCTTGCACCAGCCCACGTTTTCAAAGGACCCGGACATGAATTTCTGCCGGTAGAGATAGTAGGGCCGGTACCCCGCCGCCCGCAGGGCGGACCAGGCAAAGTCCAGCATGTGGGCCACGTCCGCCCCGCTGGGCAGGGTGACGTTTTCCTGCCGCAGCCGAGCGCCCTTTTTCAAGGCCAGGGTGTGGACGGTGATGTTTTCCGGGTCCATGCCGATCACTTCATCCAGCGTGGCGGCAAAGCCCGCCGGCGTGTCCGCCGGGAGCCCGGCGATGAGGTCCATGTTGATGGCCCCCACGCGGACCTCTCTTGCCAGGGCATAGGCCTGCCGGATGTCCTCCGCCCGGTGGCTCCGGCCGATGGTCTCCAGCACGAGGTCCGACATGGTCTGGGGGTTCACGGAGATGCGGTTCCCGCCCCCGTCCCGGATGGCCTCCAGCTTTTCGCGGGTGATGGTGTCCGGCCGCCCGGCCTCCACGGTGAACTCCGTGCCGGGGGCCAGGTCGAACGCTGTGTGCAGGCGGTCCAGCAGGGCCTTGAGCTGGTCAGGGGCCAGCGTCGTCGGCGTTCCGCCGCCGATGTAGACGGTCCGCACCGTCTTCCCCGCCCGCCGGGCGGCTTCCCCCGCCGCGTCGATCTCCCCGAACAAGGCGTCGAGATACGCCGGGATGAGCCGGTTGGCCGAGCCGGACGCCGAGATGAACGAGCAGTAGGCGCAGCGGGTGGGACAGAACGGGATGCCGACGTACAGCGAGATCTCTTCCGGTTGTAAGCTCCGCTTTACGGCGAGACTGGCCTGGGCGCAGTCCATCGCCAGCTGCCGCCGGACGGGAGAGACATGGTAGTGCTTCAGCATCGCCTCCGCCTGGCGGGGGGTGCTCCCCTCCTCCATGGCGCGGGTGGGCAGCTTCACCGGCCGCACACCGGAGAGCATCCCCCAGGGGGGCTCTTTCCCCAGGCAGTCGATGGCGGCCAGGTAAAAGGCCCGCTGTAACGTCCGCCGGGTCAGGCGGGTGGCTACCACCGGGTCGTCCGCCGGAAGCGCTGCGGTCCGCACCCGGCACATGCGGGTGTAGACCTTCCCCTCCCGCCGC
>OLPR01001559.1_pt1 | contig 18629 bp, 16 predicted proteins | sample 1672761 | NCBI WGS metagenome assembly OLPR01 (sample SAMEA3136721, study PRJEB25190) | human gut metagenome | biome: human gut; feature: human-associated habitat; material: faeces | place: Austria | collected 2013 | reverse complement strand
AATAGCCGGAAGGGTACGCCGACAGGCGATATGGGTTCGGCTCTCGTCAGCTTAAGTAAAATGTCAGAAAAACGTTTTGAAAAGGTTTATTCTCAGGGCGCTCTCGATGTTATGGAGATCTGGGTGGATAAGGAGACCGGCGTAAATTATCTCTACCACTACTCCGGCAACTCCGGCGGCCTGACTCCCCTGCTCGACCGCGACGGCAAGCCCGTCATCAGCACAGTTATAAAGTAAAAAAGACGGCCATCGGCCGTCTTTTTTATTTCAGCTTTTTCTCCAGCAGGACTAAATTCACGTCCGGGATACCGTTAAAAACGCAGGGGACGATGTCCGCCTCGCGGTAGCCGAGCTTTGCGTAAAGCCTGCGCGCCGCCGAGTTTATGGCGTTGGTATCGATGCGCAGCACCGTGCAGTGCCGCGAGAGCGCGTATTTTTCGTAAAACTCAACGAACCTGCTACCTACGCCGCGCCCCGAGCAATTCGGATCTATAACAAGCGTGTGCAGAACGCACACCTCGTCATCCCCGGCCTCGAAGCTCCAGTTTGCGCCCTTGTACACATCGACCTGGGTCTTGTTTATGATCGCCGCGGCAAGGATCTGCCCATTCTCCTCAAAAACGAACATGTCGCGGCGGCGTATAGCCTCCTCGGCAGTAGCACGCACGGGGTAAATTCCGCTTATCCAGCCGATCTTCGCTTTGCCGCTTTCCTCGGCGGCGTGGATGTTGTCGTAAATCTTTTCTATCGCGTCAAGGTCAACGGGTCTTGCTTCTCTTATCACTGTTTTTCCATGTCTCCTAAAATTTTATATATCATTTGCGCAACGCCGTGCTCGTCGTTCGACGCGCACACGGCGTCTGAGGCCGCGATGCATGCCTCGGTCGCGTTTTCCATTGCAACGCCGAGGCCGGCAAACGATAGCATGTCCGCATCGTTATCGCCGTTTCCGAACGCTGCGACGCACTGCGCCGGAACGGAAAGCAGCTCGCACAGCCGCCTGAGCGACGCGCCCTTGCCCGCCTCCGCGGCGGCGATCTCGATAAGCCGGGGCGACGAGCTTGTTATGTAAGCGTTTTTGAGCCGAAGCGCCGCTTCCCAAAGCTCCGCTCTGTGAAAAACCGAAGCGCACAAAATATCTACACTGTCAAGCCTTCCGGCATTCTCGCGCATAAAGCCCGGCATATCGCCGACCGGCAGACGCGTTGTTTTTACATACTCGACATACGCCGGCGAGCAGCCGAAGCGCATCGGATCGGCCATATACCGTGCATCGCAATACGCCTGCCCATCGATAAAACATTCAAGCAGCTCATTGCCGAAAAGCTCGAGAATGCCTTGGATCGTGTCCGGGTGCAGGGTAAGGCTCACTATGCGCTCGCCGCCCGGATTTTTAGTAACGGCAGCGCCGTTTGAGGTTATGGCATAGCGTATTCCGCATATCTCCGCAACGGCTCGCGGCAGCGAGTTAAACGCCCTGCCCGAGGCTATGACGACCTCGATTCCGGAGCTTATCGCCGCTTCTATCGCCTCGCGCGTTTTGTCCGCAAGGTTTCCGTCGCTGCAAAGCGTCGTATCGTCAAGGTCGAGCGCGATAAGCCGTATATCTTTAAACCTTACCATATCAGTAAACTATTCTCACGCGGCGCGGCAGCATCTCGAGCGCATGGCGGCTGCCTCCGACGCACTTTTCCCCGTCGAGCGCCCATGCGAGCTTTTTCATGCACTCGACCTCGATCCTGTCGGTGCGGCAGAACGAGATAAGCTCGTTATTGAGATTCTGCTCGCGCAGCGCCGCTATCGTGGACTGAAGCTCGGCAGGCGAGTTCGGGCGTCGGATGAGCAGCACCTCGAACAGACCGTCGTCGGCAACGACCTTCTGCCCGAAGAAGTCGAGCGCACCGGCAAGCGCGCTTGAGGACGCGACGACGCCGAATACGAACTCGCCCTCCTGAGTTTGGTCGTTGATCGTGATGCGCAGATGCTCACTTTGCAGCTTTGCAAGATCCTTTATGCCGTCGAGCACATAGGCATAAAAGCCCATCTTGTTTTTAAGACGCTGCGGCGTTGTGTACGGCAGCCATGTGAATGCGCCGAAATCTGCCGCATTTATGAAATATTTATCTCCAAGTCTGCCGACGTCAACGCGGTGCTCCCTGCCGGAAACGATCTTCTTGGCTGTTTTCACCGTGTCGCAGCTTATGCCGTGGAACTCGGCAAAATCGTTGGTGCTTCCCGCCGGCATATAGCCGATGGGGATATCCAGACCCGCTTTTACCATACCCGATATAGTCTCGTTTATCGTTCCGTCGCCGCCCGAGCAGCAGATCATGTCATACTCTTTGCCGTATGCCTTGACGTACTCTGTCGCGTCGCCGCGGCCGCGCGTCGGATAAAAGCTCACGCGGTAGCCTGCGTCCATGAATATGCCCGTGACCTCGGCCAGATGGCGCATCATCTCGCCCTTTCCGGCAACGGGGTTTATTACGAGCATCATGTTTTTCTCTGCGCCCGGCACGCTGCGCGCAAGATCGGAAACGGGCTCCGCCATCGTGTCCGAACGCTCGGCGTCAAAGCGGCGGTACTCCTCGCATACGGTGTCGTAAATCGTCTTTACCGCATTGAACGGGAAATCGTTTTCCCTTCTGCGCACCATCTCCATAGGGTCTACGGCGCCGCTTAAGCATGTATCGACGAGATTCACAACGCCCGAGGCCGTGTCGGCAACAAGGGCATACGCATTCTCGGTCATAAACTCGATATTGCGGCTTTCGCAGCCGGGAACGGCGTCAATAAACAGTATCGGCAGGCGCTTCATGACGGCCTCCGTGGTGCTGAGTCCTCCGGCCTTGGTTATGATAAGGTCGGCCGCGTCCATGTACATGCTCATTTTGTCCGTAAAGCCGCAGATCTTTATGCGCATATCGTCGCCTGCGAGAAATTGCAGATCCTTTTCCAGCTGGCGATTGCTGCCGCAGATGATCACGAGGCTGTCGTTTTCGTCCATTATCTCGCCTATGCGCATGGCGATGCTGCGTATCGGGCCGCAGCCCATGCTTCCGCAGCAAAGCAGCAGAACTCTGCCCTCCTCGCCCATGCCAAGGGCGCGGCGCGCGGCCTTTTTATCGCTTTTTTGGCAAAACTCCTCGCGCACGGGGATGCCGGAGGCGACGATCCTGCTTGCCGGGATGCCCTGGCTTGCAAACTCCTCGCGCAGCTTCTCGTGCGGAATGAAATACCTGTCGGCAACTATCTCCGAAACGCCGGGGCTGCATGTGTAGTCGGTCGCGACGAAAAAGCTCGGTATGTTTATCTCGCGGCTGACGCGCAGCTCGGTCATCATCATCGCGGCAAAAACGTGCACGCTTATCACAACGTCGTAGCTTCCGGAAAACAGCACCTTGCACAGCTCATCTGCGCCCTTTGCGTTCTGCTCGTACAGGCGGTTCTGCGGCAGCATCTCGCTGATGCGGTAGCCCGCTCCGTAGAGCTTGGGAGTGTATTTATATGCAAGCTCGTGGCCGCGGCTTATAAACTCCGCGCGAGCCTTCGGCAGAAAATCAAGTGCGTTCACTATGTCGCATTCGCAGCCCATTTTTTCAAAGTATGTGCATATCGCGGAAGCTGCGCTGTTATGTCCGCCGCCGGTGTTGCAGCTTAATATAAGTACCTTCACTGTGCAGTTGCCCTCCTTTTTCTGCGCTGCTCAAGCAGCACCAGTCTCGGCCTGTTGTATCTTTGAATTATCATAAACGGAACGTTGCCCAAAATGTTATAGACCAGCCAGAACACGACCGCCCAGCCGCCGCGCCAGAACGAAAATATGCCGAGCGACAAAACGATCAGCCAAAAGTGGACGCATTCCGCAACGCAGGTCTCGGCAATGAGCACGCCCATGCCCTGCTCGCGGCTCTGCTTTGTGATTTTCTTTTTGACCATATCCGGCATGATGCGGCTCATGTCGGGCAAGAAGTCCTTCCAGCGCTTTATGCCGAGCTTTTCATAGACCTTGCCGCCATTTTCCCACTCTGCCGCGCGGTACGGGAATCTTTCCGCCGAAAACCACGCTCGCGGCAGCGCCTGGCCGATGAAATGCGACAGAATACCCAAAGCGGCTATATACAGCAGCGCATAGAGAAATTTCATTTCGTCCCTCCGAGAATTTTAACATATCTTGCCGTGTAAACTATAAGGCTCAGCACGATCAGTCCCGCGCAGACGACCGTGCAGCCGATCGAGACCGCCTGCGGCAGATACGGCATGATAACGTGCAGCATCATGACGGCATAGATAACGCCCGTACACAGCTTGCCCACCCAGATCGCGCTGTTTACCGTGTCGGTCTTTTTAAGGACATACCAGCCCATGACGAGCATGATTATCTCCTTGACGACGTGAAGCCCCAGCAGCCACCACATCGCAGGATAGCGCATCGCAACGCACAGCATCATCGCGCACTGCGTGAGCTTATCGGCGACCGGGTCGAGCACCTTGCCGAGATCGGTCACCATGTTATACCTGCGCGCGATGCGCCCGTCGAGGATATCGCTCAGGCCGCTGACGGCAAGCGTTATAAGCGCCGCGGTGAACTCCTCGTGCACATACAGCACGATAAAAACCGGTATGAGCAGCAGGCGGAAATAGCTCAGAAGGTTCGGTATCGAAAACGCTTCCTCGCGTATCTGTTTACCTATGTCTCTCTTCTTCTCTTCGTTTGACATATACTCACCATCTCAAAATATATAGTACCTTAATATTTTATAGGCATTTTAAAATTCCGTCAAGTTATTGGCAATACACACCTTGGTGCAAGTGTCCAATAACTTACCGAACTTCTCAGAAAATTTACAATTTATTAATTACTATGCCACGCGAAATCCGTATAATACCGAGGGTTCGTTTGGGCCCGGACTACATAAGGGGGCAATTTTATGAATAATTCATACGATGTTGCAATAATCGGATGCGGAACGGCCGGCATTTTCGCAGGCTACGAGCTTATAGCCCGTCATCCGGAGCTTAAGATCTGCGTACTCGACCAGGGCGGAGATATCTATTCAAGACACTGCCCCATCGTCGCAGGCAAGGTCAAGGAGTGCATCCATTGCAGCGTATGCGACACCATGTGCGGCTTCGGCGGCGCGGGCGCGTTTTCCGACGGCAAGTATAATTTCACGACGCAGTTCGGCGGCTGGCTGACCGATTTCATGGGCGACGACGAGGTCATGGAGCTTATAAACTACGTAGATACCGTCAACATGAAATACGGCGCGACCGACAAGACCTTCTCCACCAATACGCCCGAAGCGAGAGCGCTCGAGCGCGAGGCGCTCAAGTACGATCTTCACCTGCTTCAGGCAAAGGTCAAGCATCTCGGAACAGAAAACAATCTGCGCATCCTCCAGAACATGTACGAGGATCTGCGCAAGGTAATAGAATATCGCTTCCGCACCGAGGTTTGCAGCATAGACCGCGACGGCGACGGCTACTCGCTCGGCCTTAAAAAGGGCGACGACATAAAGTGCCGCTACCTCATCGTTGCGCCCGGCAGAAGCGGCGCCGAGTGGTTCTCCGAGCAGTGCCGCAAGCTCGGCGTGAAGCTTATAAACAACCAGGTCGATGTCGGCGTGCGCGTTGAGCTTCCGGCGACCGTGTTTGAGCACATCACCGACGTTGTTTACGAATCCAAGCTCATCTATCGCACAAAGCAGTACGGCGACAAGGTCCGCACCTTCTGCATGAATCCTTACGGCCATGTCGTTGCCGAAAACGTTGAGGGCATCAACACCGTCAACGGCCATTCCTATTCCGATCCCGCTCTGCGCAGCGAAAACACAAACTTCGCGCTTCTGGTATCAAACCGCTTCACCGAGCCTTTCGACCAGCCCTACCGCTACGGCAAGCACATCGCCTCGCTCAGCAACATGCTCTCCGGCGGCGTTCTCGTCCAGCGCTTCGGCGATCTTGTTAAGGGCGTGCGCACGAATGAACACCGTCTGGCGCAGTCCTACACCCGCCCGACGCTTACCGCGGCCGTTCCCGGCGACCTGAGCCTCGCTCTTCCGAAGAGGCAGCTCGACGATATCATCGAGATGATCTACGCTCTGGATAAGATCGCACCGGGCACCGCAAATTACGACACCCTGCTCTATGGCGCTGAGGTCAAGTTCTACTCCTCTCGTCTTGAGCTGAGCGGCGAGCTTGAAACCAAGTTTTCAAACTTCTTCGCCATCGGCGACGGTGCCGGCATCACGCGCGGCCTCGCCCAGGCGGCGGCCTCCGGCGTGAAAGTCGCCCAGGTCATTTCAGAGCGTCTCGGCTGATATAACAGCACAAAATGCCAAACCGGCGGACTCAGCGTGTCAAAAAAGTCTTTGACTTTTTTGCACGCTTCAAAAACGCCACATTTTTTGTGAAAACAGGTTTTCACGAAAAATCTCGCTACGCTCGTCAAAAAGCCTGATAAATCAGGCGTTTTTGATGGCTATTAATCCAATTTCGAGTGGGGCCTTTGCCCCCTCGAGCTCCCCTGCTGCTCTATTATCTTTCTTTTGCAGCATAGTTTTTCGACAGCCTGACCGGCGGACTTTGTGTCCGCCGGTTTTTTACACTATTTTTTCGCTTGAAAACTCGCTTTCGAGCACCGCAAGCCCTGCCCGATTGCGCATGTTCACCGTCCATATGCTTATCCCTGCAAGGCCGAACTCGCGCACCAGAGCAAGCCGCGCGCGCACGCTGCGCGCATCCTCGAACCATACCTCATGCCGCCTTCCGGCAGGGTCGGTGTAATTGAAAAACGGTGCCTGAGCTGCTTCGTCAAAACGTATCTGCGCAAAAACGCTTGCAGCAAGCGAGGCCGCCGCGGCGTTGGATATAACCTGCGCCGCCTGCCCCTGCTTCCACGGCAGCAGCCAGTTGTAGCCGTAGTTTGAAAAGCCGAGCAGGATCTTCGACGGCGGCATTTTCGTCACGGCGTAGGACAGCACCCTGCGCATCTCGTTCACCGGCGACACCGCGCGCGGAGCGGAGTAGGTGTAGCCCCACTCGTAGGTCATGATGACCACCCTGTCGCAGTACTGCCCATGGGCGGCATAATCATGCGCGGTGTACAGAACGCCGTACTGATCGTCCGAGGTCTTGGGCGCGATGGCGCTTGAGAGCATATATCCGTTTGCGTGCAGTGTTTCGGACATGCGTTTTAAAAATGCGTTGTAGCCCTCACGGTCGTAGGGCTGAACATACTCGATGTTGAGATTTACGCCATAATATCCTCGGCTTCGCAGCGCAGCAAGCGTGTTTTCAACGAGCGCATTCTGCGCCGCCGTATCACTGAATATGCTGTGCGCAATATCGCTTGAGAATCCGCCGTTTGTGCCGATGTTCGTGAGCGTCAGAAGCGGAGCGCAACTGCCCTCCCACGCAGCGCTTATCATGCTTGAATCCTCAACAGGCGTTATGCCGCCCAGTGCGTCAATGCGCCACGAAAATGGGCATAAATATGTAAGCTGCGGCATAACGGCTGCCAGCTGCCGCTCGCTGATGTTCGGATAGGCATAGCCGTTTACCTCTGTTTCGGCTGTCGGCCGCGCCCCATCGGGAATGACTATCGCCTGCCCTATGCTCAGGCGCGCAGGGTCGCTAAGCTCATTTATCGCGGCAAGCTCCTGCACGGAGCTTGCGTTTGCCTTTGCTATCGAATACAGACTGTCGCCGCGCCTGACAACGTAGATCTTCATACCATCACCTCTGTAAATGGTATGATGAAATTTCCAATATATTATTGACAACACAGTCCGTTAGGTGCTACGCTCAGGGAAACAGCAAGGGGGATAGCGCGCAATGAGGATAATAAAGAAATGGATAGGCCGGAAGCCGGAGAGCGCCGGGGATGTGTATCTTCTGGAGGTGACGCAGGCGGAGATGTTCGAGCAGATGTATCCGCTTCTGGGACAGCTTGCCCTTCACGCAACAAGCGGCCGCGATGTGGACTATCGCCTGTATTTCATTTGCGAGGGCGGACGCAGGATACTGCCTGTGGATAAGCCGAGCGTTATGAGCGGAGCTTTTAACGGCGGCGTAAATCCTTTGGCCGACTGCGAGATCATCACTGCGGAAAACATATCCGAGCTTATCGACGCTTCCGCACTTCTGCCTGCCGTCGAAGCCGGTGAATACCTGTTCCGTTGATGCGGAAAGCGCAAAAAATCCGTAGCAATGCTACGGATTTTTTGCATATTAAAGCGGCCGTCAGCCGATGCCGCCGAGGGCTGCGCCGGCGATGAGCGCTATCAGCGCGCAGGCGCAGTAGACGTATTTGCCCAAGGGGTAAAACCACTTGCCTATGGGCTTTCGTGCGCCGAGGTTGACGGCGTCGAGCGCAAACTTCTTTCCGCCGATCCAGAAGAACATGACCGCGGCGATAAGCGCGCCGAGAGGGCAGATGTATATCGAAACGACATCCATCCACTCGGACACGATGGCCTGAATGCACAGCGCGACCGCGCAGCCGAGAACGTGAATGACCGTCGTTGCCGGAACGCGCTTGAGCTTAAACTTCTCCTGCAAAAACGCAACCGGCGCTTCGTAGAGATTTATTATCGAGCTTATGCCGGCAAAGCACACGCACACGAAGAACACTATGCCGACTATCCTTCCGCCGGCCATGCCGTTGATGACGTTGACGAGGAAGATGAACATAAGGCCGGGGCCGCCGGTGTCGAGCTGAGCGCCGCCGGTCGCCATGGCAGGGATGATGACAAACGCCGCAAGCAGCGCCGCGAGCGTATCGAATATCGCAACATTGCGCGCCGACGAGGGGATGCACTCCTCGCGGCTGAGATACGAGCCGTAAATGACGCTTCCGTTGCCGGCAACCGACAGCGAGAAGAACGCCTGACCGAAGGCATATATCCACAGCTTGGGGTCTGCAAGACCCTTGGGATTTATGGTGAGGATATATTTATATCCGTCCGACGAGCCGTCGAGCGTGAAAATATACACGCCCAGCGCAAGAAACAGCGCAAACAACACCGGCATCATGACCTTGTTGGCCTTTTCGATGCCGCCGGCAATGCCGAAGGACATTATGGCAAAGCTTGCGGCTATGGCAACGATGATCCATATGTTCGCGCCCCATGCGCTTGCCGTTCCTCCGAATGTGCCGTTTATGACGTCCATATCCTGTCCCATGGAAAACAGATCGCCGGTGAAGGACAGGAATGTGTATTTGAATATCCAGCCCATAACGCAGGTGTAGCCTATAGCGAGCGCGAGCGAGCCGAGGATGGGTATGTAGCCTATGCGCTCGCCGATCTTGCGCTTGCCGTATCTAAGCTCGGTGCACATGCCGAACGAGCCCATAGGGCCTGCGCCGCCGGCGCGGCCGAGGGCAAATTCCTCAATAACGCCGGTGGACGCGATGAGGATGACAAATATAAAGTACGGGAGCAGGAAGGTCAAGCCTCCCCATGTTGAGACCAGCATCGGGAAGCGCCATATGTTTCCCATACCGACTGCGGAGCCTATGCAGGCGATGATAAAGCCGCTGCGGCTTCGGAAGCCGTCGCGCTTGTGTTCGTTTTTCTCCATTGTTCTTACCTTTCGCTCTCTATTTTAACACGCTTTTCTAAATATACCTTGTAGACGCTCCAAAGTCAAGAAAAGCCCGCCGCGCAAAAAGCGCGACGGGCAATGAAGGAAAAATGAAGATGAAAAGACTGTGTCTGTTTGATTATCAGCCGCCGAAGCCGAAAAATCCGGGCGCCTGCTGCGACTGGCTCTGCTGGCTGTCCTGCTGATCGGCAATGGCCGATGTGGTCTGCTCGCCGATCTCGACGGTCAGGGTGAGAGTCTGCCCCTGACGATAAACGCTCAGGGTGAGCTTATCGCCGGCGGCGTGGTCGGCTATTATGGAGCTGAGGTCGCTCTTGCCGCTTATCTCCTTTCCGTCAACGGCGGTGATTATATCATTTGTCTGAAGTCCTGCTTTGTCGGCAGGACCTCCCTCGGTGACGGATGCAACCGCCGCACCGGCCGGTGTGCCGTAGTTTTTGGCTTCGTCACTTACATCTGCGACCATGACGCCGATGTAGGGCTTTGCGACGTAGCCCTTTTCGATGATGCTGTCAACGATGCTGCGCACGGAGTTTATGGGGATGGCAAAGCCGATGTTGTCGATCGACGCGCCGGAGCCGGACGAGCCGGAGTATTTTGCGTTGGTTATGCCGATGACCTCGCCATAGAGGTTAAACAGCGCGCCGCCGGAGTTGCCGGAGTTGATGGCGCAGTCGGTCTGAATAAGATTCATGGTGACGTTGTTCGACATCGTGACCTCGCGGTCAAGCGCGCTCACGGCGCCCGAGGTCAGCGAGAAGGTAAGCTCGCCGAGGGGGTTGCCGATGGCGATGACGGAGTCGCCGACGTTGAGGTTATCCGAATCGCCGATCGTAACGGGGGTGAGGTTTTCCGCGTCGATCTTCAAAACGGCAATGTCGTTGCTCTCGTCGTAGCCGACGAGCTTTGCGTCGTAGCTTGTGCCGTCATAGAGAGTTACCTTGATGGAGCTTGCCGACTCTATGACGTGGAAGTTTGTTAGTATATATCCGTCGGAGGAATAGATAAAGCCCGAGCCGGACGCCGCCGACTGCGTGGTGTAGCCCCAGTAGTTTGTCGTTACCTGGGTCGTGATGCCGACGGTGGAATTTACGTTTTTTGCATAGACCTCGGCAGCGGTCATCTGCTTGCTGGTGTCGATGCTTGCGGTGTTTATGACCGAGGTCGGGCGCTTGCCCTCGTTGACGGTCGTGCCGCCACTCGAGCCGCCTAAAACGGCGTTTCCTATGGCCGAGCCGCCGAAGCCTGCGAGCATCGCGGCAACGAGCAGACCGGCGACCATCGTGCCGGGCTTTTTCCAGAACGGCTTTTTATCCGCCTTGGGCATTTCCGGCTCGGCCTTGGGAGCCTGCTGAGAATTGCTCTGCTCATCCTCCGGCTTGTGGCCGTAGAAGAAGCTGTATTCGCCGTCAACCGGTGCGTTCTGCTGATCCTGAACGTTTTCGTTTTTGTTTTCCATGTTATCCATGCTGATGGCCTCCTTGTCTAAGCACATAATGTATCTTTTCGCCGCATTTGTCAATCCGGCGGTCGTTATTGGGCTGCCGCTTCGGCGAAGCTCTGCTCGCCCGGTGGGCAGTTACCTGTATTTTGTGGAACTGTCATGAGAATAAGCCGCGAACCTGAAATGAGCTGAAAAAGTTTTGTTAGCAAAATGTGAATTCGAAAAATTTGCTTTGAAAATTTCCTCGGCGCTGTTAAAATGATTTCAGGTTCGTTTCAATTGAGTATATTAATATGTGTATCGGAGATGATACTATGCGTATTCTTATAGCGGAGGACGAGGTCGGCATTGCAAAGGCCTTGAAGCTTGTTCTCGAAAAAAACCGTTTTGCCGTCGATATGGTCCACAACGGCCTTGACGCGCTTGAATATATGCTGTCGGTTTCCTACGATGCGGTGGTGCTTGATATAATGATGCCCGGTCTTGACGGGCTTGAGGTCTTAAAGCGCGCGCGCGAAAAGGGCGTGGGAACGCCGGTGCTGTTTCTCACGGCCAAGGCCGAGGTCGAGGATCGCATTGCCGGACTTGACGCGGGCGCGGACGATTATCTGCCCAAGCCCTTTGCCATGGGTGAGTTTATCTCGCGCGTTCGCGCGCTCACGCGCCGCAGCGGAAATTACGCGCCCGACGTGATCTGCGTCGGCGGCACGAGCCTTGATCTTAGCTCCTACACGCTTTCGTCCGGCGGCGGCAGCGTGCGCCTTAATAATAAAGAGTTTCAGCTCATGGAGCTTTTCATGCGAAATCGCGGCCGCGTTTTTTCGACGGATGCTCTCATGCAGAAGGTCTGGGATCTCGACACGGAGTCGGAAACGGACGTCGTGTGGACATACATAGGCTTTTTGCGCAAGAAGCTCAGGCAGCTTGACGCGGATGTTGAGATAAAGACCATTCGCGGCGCAGGCTACGCGCTGGAGGCAAAATGATGCTTACGAAAATGCGGCGCAGATTTATCGCCTCGGCAATGGCGGCGATGGGAGCCGTTACGCTCGTGCTGCTCGTCGCGATAAATCTGTGGAACTATAACATAACGACAAACAGGCTCGACGATACGATAAATTCGCTCATAACCACAGGAAAAAATCCATACAGCGGCTCGTCTAACTTCACCCTTCCGGACATTTTCAGCGATAATTCGCCGGAGTCAAAATACATGACGCGATATTTTGCCGTGGTGTACGACTCCGACGGCGATGCGGTGCGCGTATTCAGCGATTATATTGCAACCGTCAGTGCGCAGGAGGCGCTTTACTACGCATCCGACGCACTGTCGTCGGGGCATACACAGGGCTATTACGGCGACTATCGCTACTGCCTCAAAAGCGGCTCGTCCGGCGCGGCGGTCATATTCTTGAACGCCTCGCCCGAGCGGCAGTCGATGAAAACGCTTTTTAACGTATCACTCATCGTTGCGGCGGCGAGCCTGCTTGCAGGCTTTGCGCTTGTTGCGGCGTTTTCCAAAAGGGCGATCGCGCCGTATGTGCGCAATATGCAGCTGCAAAAGGAGTTTATCACCGACGCAGGGCACGAGCTTAAAACTCCGCTGACCTCGATATCCACGAGCGCGGACATTTTGAAAATGGAACACGGCGATAACGAATGGGTCGATAACATCCAGAAGCAGACCATGCGCATGTCAAAGCTCGTGAAAAACCTCGTTATGCTCTCGCGCCTTGACGAGGGCATGCCGCTGCCGGATAAGAGCGATTTTTCGCTCAGCGACGCCGCGTGGGAGGCCGCAGAGCCTTTTGAAATGCGCGCAAAGGCGCAGGGCAAGAGCTACAGTCAGAACATAGCCCCCGATCTTGACATGACCGGCGACATGGCCGCCGTGCAGCAGCTCATATCGATCTTGCTCGACAACGCGTTTAAATACTCCGATGACGGCGGCGAGATCCGTCTGTCTGTTTACGCGCAGCACAAAAACAAGGTCATCGAGGTCTACAACACCTGTCCTCCGGACTCGCTCGGGGATATCGACAGGTTCTTTGACCGCTTCTACCGCGCGGACAAATCGCGCACTTACGACGGCGGAACGGGTATCGGCCTTGCCATAGCGCGAGCCATCGTCCAGGCGCTCGGCGGCAGCATAAATGCAGAGACCGCCGATGGAAAGAGCATCGTTTTCCGCGCAGTGATATGAAAATGATATGAAAAATGCCTGCTTACAAAAAACAGGCAGATGTTATAAGCATAATTTGATCCAAAACCCGTGGTGTAAAGAAAAGACGATAGAGCAGCAGGGGAGCGCGAGGGGTAGCGAAGCGGCGGCGCGGTAGTGAATGACATGCCGGGGGCATGTCAGAGCCGCGGCGTGACCGAGCCGCAGCGAGAAAAAGGCCCCACTCGTGATTAAATCAATAGCCATCAAAAACGCCTGATTTATCAGGCGCTTTTGATGCCGATTTGTTGCATTCCGGTGGTAACATGTGCCCGTGTTGAAAGGAGCATGAATCATGAAAACCAAAAATATTATTTCGCTGCTTTTAGTTCTTGCGATGCTCATGAGCGTCTGCGCATGCGGCAGCGATACGACTCCGGCAGCACCGAACGGTTCTGCCGAAACCAAGCCCGAGTACCGCATCACGGCAAAGCTGACTGCCGCCGATGCCGAAAATAAGGAGCTTGCCGCACATCTGACGGAAAACTGTGTTATCAGTTTTACAAACACGAGCAGCGATACATGGGACAAAATTTGCCTGCGCGACTATGCCGCCGCAAATCTTGAGCTTGAAAACAGTATAAGCGACGATAAGCCTTACACTCCGGGCAGCATACGCGAGGTCAAGGACTCGCGCGGAAATGCTCTGAGCTTTTCGGTTCAGGAGGATAAATCCGTCGTGTATGTTCAGCTGCCGTCGCCGCTCAAGCCCGGCGAGCGAACGAGCGTAAGCATTGATTACAGCACGGAGATACCCTGCTGCTTTGAGCGGCTGTGTTGGTCTCCGAATGGCGATGATTTCGCCGGCGAAAACACTGTCTGCCTGTCGCAGGCGTATCCTGTCCTTGCCGAGTATATTGACGGCAAGTGGAATGAGGCACCGTATTTTACTGATGGGGAGTGCTTCTTTTCGCCCTGCGGAAGCTATGAGATGACCCTCAGCGCACCCGAGGACTATATGGTAATATCCACCGGCAGCGAAGCGCAGAGCGCCGACGGAACATGGACACTCAAAGCCGACAATGTCCGCGATTTCGCCGTAATCGCCGGAAACGGCTTTGAAAAGCTCAGCGGCAAGGCCGGAAACATAACCGTCAACAGCTGGTATTATTCCGGCAGTGAGCGCGATAAAAAGCAGGGTGAGGTGTCGCTCAAGGCTGCCATAGACGCCGTGAATGCATTTTGCGATGCGTGGGGCGAATATCCTTATGATACGCTCGATGTGGTTCAGACGCCGTACAATGCCGGCGGTATGGAGTATCCCGGACTTGTGCGCATTGCCGAGATGTATGCCAATCTTATCGAAGCCGAGGGAGATGAGAGCCTGCGCCTTGACGTCGCGCATGAGGTAGCACATGAATGGTTTTATGCCGTCGTCGGCAACGATCAGTACCGTGAGGCATGGCTTGACGAGAGCTTTGCCGTGTACGGAGAGTTTGTGTATCAGCTGTACACCGGCGAAAGCGAGACAGATGTTCAGGCACGCGTTGATTCGCTTGACTGCAGCATAAAGCAAAAATATATTGATCTCAGCTACGATCAGTATTTTGACGAATATACCGGCAACAGCTATATAAACGCAGTTTATAAGGTCGGCCCCGTTTTCCTATGGAAGCTGCGGCAGACAATGGGGCAGGAGAGCTTTGATGCTTTCATGCGCGCATGGTATGAAGAGCATATGTTCAAGGAGGTCACCACGGCCGAGTTCCGCGCGGCGATTGAAAAAGCATCGGACAGCCCGGACGTAAATGCGCTTCTTGACGAATACCTGTCGCCGGCAAAATGATATAAATAAGAGTACCATCTGCTCGCTGTCAGGCGTGTTTGCTCTTGAGACGAGATTTGTCAAGGGGTGTTTCTGCTAAATAATACTCAGAAGCACCCCTTGATGTTTTTTTCGCAGAACAATCTACTTTTCGTCCGGACTGTATTCCAAAATATCTCCCGGCTGGCAATTGAGCACATCACAGATAGCTGCCAGTGTTGAGAAACGGATAGCGCTGATATGGCCGTTCTTCATCTTGGATAAATTCACATTGGCAACGCCAACTCTTGCCGATAATTCATTCAGGCTCATTTTCCTGTCAGCCATGACACGGTCTAACCGCAAAATGATGTGTCCCATCTCTCCGCCTCCTTACAGGGTCTCATCCGATTCTTTCTGCAACTGAACACCATACTTGAAAACAGCCACCAAGGACATAGTTACAACAAAAGCAATAAAAATGCCCCATTGAATACTGACATTTGTGCTTTTTCCGGCGGTCAAGAAGCTTTCCAGCATCGTTTCACCGATAGAGGCGAACGCTGCGACAGGAAGAAGAGAAAAGCCAAAGCTTCTCATTCTATTTACAACTTCACAGCAAAAGGGCGATTCACACTTCGTCAGCACCGCGAACAGCCTTCTCAGCATCCAAAGCGCAGCAGTTGCAGATGCCTAAAACAGCGTCAGAAAAATAAATACCATTACTAGATCTTTTACGTTATATTCCTCAGGGGACGTATCCGCCTCCATGACTTTGGCGGTTTCGTCAGAGTGTATTTCCGCCGAAGCATTCGAGGAAATGTGCTGCGACGCGCTGGGCAAGATAAGCTGACAAGAGTCGAACACGTATCGCCTGTCAGCGCGCTCTTCCAGCTACTTTTGCCTTGCAGTTTTGTCGGGCAGATTTTTGCTCAGGCAAGGCAAAGCTCGCTGAGAATACTGCCGTATTGTCAAGAGCTTTAACGCAGTCTGGGCTAAAAGCTGCCGTCAAAACCGATGCGTGTTCGACTCTCGTCAGCTTAAACATCTTTGCCGGAACGGAGCTCAACAGCGCAAACTACGGCAAGGTGCAGGAGAGCTTCCGCAAGCACACCGCCGAGACCGCGAACAAAGGCAGAGCACCGCCGAAAAGTGGCACAATGTATTCGCGAGAGGTCAACGGCAAGAAAATCGCATGGATTGAAAACAGCCCGTTGACCAACAAAGAATTAAAAGATTATAAAAAAATAGCTGCGTATATTGCCGAACACATAGGCGAAGCATACACGATAATCGAGAGCGGGAACAAAGTGTATATCGGCGAAAGCTTACCGGGAGAATATACTCAGTCAAAGTATACAACGGCCTTACTCAAAGATAGACCCACAGTTTTAAGAGCAAAAAACAAGGCAATCGGGAATTTTGGCGAGATCATAGAGATTGCGACAAATCGTCGATGGGAAAGAACAAAACATACAGACAACAAGGATGCAAAATACGGTGTTTACCGTTATAATTCCGCGTTTGCGTTTCCTGTTAAGCAAAACGACAAAATTACCGGTGTACGGGCATACGACGTTGAGCTTGTTATTCTCAACGCTTCCGACGGCAAAAAGTATCTGTACGATATCGTCAACATAAAAGAAAACACCGCTGACGAGCTTGATCTCATGAAAAGAGACCAGAGGAGGCAAGATGCCTCCACACGTCGCGGTGCTTCTAAAGGTAGTATACGCAATTCCGGCGAAAATGTCAAGAAATATTCTGCTGAGCCGGTTGAAGCAATTCAGCCCACGAGTGTAGAGTGGGAACGCGGAAGTACAACGGAAGAAGTGCGCGAGGTACAGCCGCAGATGGGATGCAGAGGGCTTTATGCGAGGCAACAGCTACAAGCGCGACAGCATGGGGCGCTATAGCCGGGATGATGACTATAGCCGCAGACATTACAGCCGCGCCGACGAAAACGAGCACGCTATCGCAAAGCTCGAGGATATGCTCAAAACCGCAGGCGGCGAGAGCGAACACATGGCAATCAAGAAAGCTATAAGCATCCTCAAAAACGCATAACAAAGTTGTCGTAAATTTTGACGTAAAATCGCAAGTTAAAACGTGTATTGCTACGCTAATTTTTGTATGATTACGTTGAAAAAATATGATGCAAAAATGCTGAAAACCATTGATAAATAAAGAAAATCCCGAAGTTTCAACGACTTCGGGATTTTACAATGTCTGGCGGAGAGTGTGGGATTCGAACCCACGTGGGCGTTAGCCCAAACGGTTTTCAAGACCGCCTCGTTATGACCACTTCGATAACTCTCCGAATATTCAACTATTGAAAAGAGCACACAAATGTGTGCTCTTTTCGTGGCGCAGAAGGAGGGATTTGAACCCTCGCGCGCTTTTTACACGCCTACTCCCTTAGCAGGGGAGCCCCTTCGGCCTCTTGGGTACTTCTGCACATTGCCGCTGAAATATAATAGCATAGCCCACAGGCGATGTCAAGAAGTTTATTTATGAGAAAATGTTCAGAAAATTGCTTTGCGCAGTGCGCTGATTTTTTCGGCAATAACGGCAAACTGCGCCGGAGTCACGGCCTGCGCCGCATCACATTTTGACTGCGCCGGATCGTCATGAACTTCTATCATCAGCCCGTCCGCTCCGGCGGCCGCCGCGGCGAGCGCCATGGGTTCAACAAATTTCGCGTGACCCGTTGCGTGGCTTGGGTCAACGATGACCGGCAGCCGGCTCAGATCCTTTATCACAGCGACTGCTGACAGATCGAGTGTGTTGCGTGTTGCCGTTTCAAACGTTCTTATGCCGCGTTCGCACAGTACGACGCGCTCGTTGCCGCCGCTCATTATGTATTCAGCCGAGGTTAGAAGCTCCTTGACCGTGTTTGCCCATCCGCGCTTTAAAAGCACCGGTTTGTCAAGCTTTCCGAGCGCCTTTAAAAGCTCGAAGTTCTGCATATTGCGTGCGCCGACCTGGATCATGTCAACATCATCAAACAGCGGAAGCTGCTCCTTATCGGTTATCTCGCTGACTGTCGGCATGCCGCATTTTCGCCCGGCCTCGATAAGCGGCGGAAGACCGTCAGCACGCATGCCCTGAAAACTGTAAGGCGAAGTGCGCGGCTTGAATGCGCCGCCGCGCAGAAGCTGTGCTCCGGCGGACTTTATCTCTCGGGCTATGTCGATTATCTGCTGAGTGCTCTCGACCGAGCAGGGGCCTGCTATCATCGTAAACGTGCCGCCGCCAATCTTAACGCCGCCGACATCAACTACGCTGCTGTCATTCGGCGCCTTGTGCCCGGCAAGCTTATATGGCTGCGTGATGGCTCTGACATACTCGACGATCTCCATATCCTCGATATATCCGGCATCGAGCCTGTCGGCCTCACCGATAACGACGAGCACGGTCTGATTTTCTCCGCGCGTTGTCTGCACTTCAAGACCGTGGCAGCGTATCCAACAACGAAGCTCCTCGGCCTGCTCGGGGGATGCGTCCGGCTTCAATACTATTATCATGGCGTAAACCTCCGAATTTCTTCGTTTTAAGCTGACGAGAGCCGAACCCATATCGCCTGTCGGCGTACCCTTCCGGCTATT
>OLPR01001553.1_pt1 | contig 18682 bp, 16 predicted proteins | sample 1672761 | NCBI WGS metagenome assembly OLPR01 (sample SAMEA3136721, study PRJEB25190) | human gut metagenome | biome: human gut; feature: human-associated habitat; material: faeces | place: Austria | collected 2013 | reverse complement strand
CGGCGTCCGCCGCCGAAGCCGCCGCCACCTCTTCTGGGCGGTCTGGGCTTTGTTTTGGTGCCCACGCTGCCGGGACGGGGCCTGCCGTCCGGCCCGGCGGGGTACCACAGGTGGTTCACGAACACATACCGGGTGCCGAAGCCGCCGGCGTAGCCGTCGCCCCGGCGGGCGGCGGAGATCAGCACGAAGATGAATATCACCACGAAGATCGTCACCATCATGCCGATGATGGCGTCACCGGTGTCGTCATCGTCGTAGTAATAGTCATCGCTGCCGTTCCAGCTGTCGTCGGGGACGTTGTCGGCGCTGTATTCCTCCGACAGCTGGGTGGGCCAGTCGGTGTAGCGCACCTGTACGTTCATTTTGTAGCCGTAGTCCAGATCGGAGGCGGTGATGGTCATGCCGTTTTGCACCGTCACGCTGTCAGCGCCGCTGACCGTGCCCTCGGTAAAATCGCCGGTCAGCCCGGCGGGGTCGTTCCAGATGAGGGTCATCTGGCCGATCCTGGCCTCGTCGAACCAGCCGGGGGTGTAGTCGTAGGTCACAGCGCTGCCGTCCAACTGGTACATATACTCCTGCACCCACGAGTAGGCGAAGGAAAACGTCTCGTTCGCCTCGTAGGCGCGGTTAAGATAGACATACATATAGCTGTTGTCGAAGTCCAACCGCTCGATGTTGTCCGTCAGTGCCGCCACGTCCCGGATGGAGCCGTTGGGCACGCCTATTTTCAGCTCCTGCCCGTAGGGCAGCTCCTCCAGCGGCGTCCACTCCAGCTTCACGGTGATAAGCAGGCTGCCATCCTCCGTGTTGGGCGTCACCATAACGCCGTACTGCTCGATGTAGTCGTAATCCGCCCATGCGGTGGCGGTAAAGCAAACCGCCGCCAGTAAGACAAGCAGCAGAACGTGCAGTTTCTTCAGCATAGGGTGCCCTCCTCCCGGTTGCTTTCACGCAGTTGGCACAGCTGCTCCATTTTGGCGCTCTTGGCCCGGATGGCCGCGCAGCGCTCACTCTGCCAGATCTTGTCCCAGTCGTCGGCGAGGATGTTCCCCAGGGGTTGGCTGCTGAGCCAGCTCTGGCAGGGGATCACGCCGCCGTCCGGGGCGACGGCCATGTTGCTGAGGCAGGCGCCGCAGCTGGGCACCAGGGTCAGGCCCAGGGCGCGCAGCGTCTCCTCCTTCAGCCAGCCGGGGCTGGTGAAGTCCAGTTCCATTTCCAGCTCCTCCGTCACCGCCACGGCCTTTGTCAGCACGTCGGTGAGCTGCTGCTCCGTCAGCGCCGTGGCCCGGCTCTCGTCGCCCACCGCGCCGCCGGAGGGGATCAGCCCGGAGCAAGTCACGTAGCGGACGCCCAGACTGTGGACGAAGCGCAGCGTCTCGTCATAGGCGGTATTCAGGCTGCACAGGGGCGTGTTCACGGACACGGACAGCCCCGCCGCCACAGCGGCACGGATGCCCGCCACGGTGTCATCAAAGCCATCGGCACCCACCAGAGCGTTGTGAATGTCCTTATCATGGCTGTAGAGCGTCACCTGCACACTGTCCAGGCTGGCGTCATACAGCTTTTGGCACAGCGCCGGCGTCAGCAGGCGACCGTTGGTGTTCAGCCGGGTGACGAACCACTGGGCGGCATCCACCAGCTCCACCAGATCGGCGCGCAGGGTGGGCTCGCCGCCGGTGAACGTCACCTGGGGGATATTGGCCGCGCGCAGTTTCGTCAAAATCTCTTTCCACTGGGCGGTGGTCAACTCCGGTGTGTCGGACAGGGGCTGTCCTGCCGCATAGCAGTGCAGACACTTCTGGTTGCAGTGCCACGCGCCGTCACGGGTCATGGCGCTGACCATCAGGTCCATACGGTGGGGCGCGGTCATCTCGGGGGCGTATTCCCCCAGCGTCAGCGGCGCGACCTCCGCCTCCGGCTCCTGCCCCCGGGCAATGGCCACCAGGGACTCTATCATGATCTGCAGGTCCTCCGCCAGACGCTCCTTGGGCGTGAAGGGGTAGACCTTATGGGTCCGGGCCACCGCACCGGCGGCCATGGCGTTCCAGTCGCTCTCGGTGATCTCCAGCCCGGCGAAGGGCTCCAGCCGGTCCATGAAGCAGGAGAGCAGGATGGCCCAGCTCAGGTTCAGGGGCACCAGCTTGCTGCCGTTGAGCAGCAGCAGAAAGGGCGCGTTTTCCGCGTCCTCACGGGGTGGGATCATGTGGATACGCACCACGCCCCGGCCCTTGGGGTCCAGGGTGATGTGCCGCACACAGTTCAGGTGCTGCCGCCGGTAGCGGCGCTCCAACATTGTAGACACAGGCAGTCCTCCTTTATGAAGGCGATGTGGGGATAGCTATGTGCAGTATACCACAGCGCGGGGCAAAGCGCAACAGGACGCACAGTGAGGCAGCGCGTTGGCAGGGCGCAGCAAAAATAAAGCCACCCCTGCGGGTGGCTTATTTTGGTGGACCTGAAGGGATTTCCCCCGCAAGGGGGGATAAACTTCGACTCCCGCAGGCCCACGGCAAAAATAAATCCACCCTTGCGGGTGGTTTATTTTTGGTGGACCTGAAGGGATTCGAACCCTCGACCTCTCGGATGCGAACCGAACGCTCTGCCGCATGGCGCACTTTTAGCCGCCGAAATTATAGCAGAACAAAATCGAAAAAAGCATATAAAAATATGACCACCGCGAAAAATGGTGTGTATTCTTGGGCCGAGAAAGCACTTCCCTCCTGCAAGCGCAGGGCGGAAGTGCTTTCTTCATGCGACGATATAAAAATCATGTGGCGTAGCACGGGCGCATACCGCGTGAGATACGTGACAAGACCAGCTTTTCCTGTATGAGAGCCCACGGCTTATAAATAAGCTTCTATTTGCAATTTAAAAAAGAATGAAGTATAATTAAAAATAGTCGATTAGTTAATCGTATGCATAATGCAAAAAGAGTAAATTTCTATTGTTGGCTATTTTTATAAAAGAGAAAGGGGAGGGACATATGCCCAAGAGATATGATAATTTTATTGAGTATTTAAATAATACCATAAAAATCCCCCCAACTTCCAAATATTGCGCCATAGATTTGTTTGCAGGCTGTGGCGGACTGTCTTTAGGATTTGAAGCTGCGGGGATAAAAACCGTAGGATATGAAATGGTTGAAGATTGTTGTGACACCTACAGAAAGAATCTTCGTTCTGAGTGTCATCAAGAGATAATTACAAAAGATACTGAATTTCCTAGAGCGAGTGTTCTTATAGGGGGGCCTCCCTGTCAACCCTTTAGCAGGCGAGGGAAGCGGAAAGGACAAATTGATGATAGAAATGGCTTTCCGGCTTTTATCGAAGCGGTAAAAAAAGTTCAACCCGATTTATGGATGTGTGAAAATGTTAAGGGGCTACCTGAACAAAGTACTTCGTATTTTCAGTCGATAATTGACCAATGCAAGAAATTGGGGTACATAGTCGAACATAGAACTTTTCAACTTGTAAAATTCGATGTTCCTCAAAGTAGAGAAAGAATGGTTATTGTCGGGCATCACGGCGGGTTTAAGTTTCCGAAGCCGAATGACTATGTTATAAGCGCTGGAGAAGCATTGGGCGCATTAGCTACAGATATACCTGATAATGCTATTTTTTTGACTCCTGCGATGGACGAGTATATCGCAAAATATGAGGCAGCATCCAAATGTAGGACTCCAAGAGATTTGCACATGGATCGCCCTGCGCGCACTTTGACTTGTCGTAATCTTGCTGGCGCAACTAGCGATATGCACAGGATCAAGTTGTCGGACGGGCGGCGTCGAAGGATTACAGTGCGAGAAGCTGCACGGCTACAAGGATTTCCGGATTGGTTTGAATTTTGTGGTTCTGAAGAAAGTCAATACACACAAATCGGAAATGCTGTTCCTCCTATATTTGCATATAAAATGGCGCTGGCAGTCGTTGATTATTTAGAAGGGAGACACCAAAAAGGGATGGACCGATATAATTTGCCCGAGCTTATAACAAGAAAGCAAAAAGGAAAAAAATCTTTTCAAGAAAAAGATCTTGCTGTCCAGACTTTGATAAGAGAGGCACTTTTTATTATTGATCAGCTTGGGATTCCTTTGGAAGGCTTAACTGGGCGAGATAAAGAGAAGTTAGCCATGGCATTGCTAGCCGCAGGCGATGTTAAGACCTCAAAAGAGTGGAGAAAAGTCAAATCGACAAACTCTGGTTATAGTATTACTACAAAGCAATGCGTAGAGTTTTACAATACATATCTTGAGGAAAATATGAGCAAGGGTTCCTATGACTATGTTCTCCGAGATGGTTTTAGTAAGTTGTTGATTGGTGGAATCGTAGAACGGTCAAAGCCAGAGTCTAATCTAAGCGATGCAACTCGTGGGTACAGAATTAGCACAGAGTACGCTCGGATTATCAGCAAATTCGGGCAGAAAGATTGGGAGAAACAGGTTGAAATTTTTAATAAGACCCACAAAACATATCGGGAAAGGCTGGCACAGACAAGAAATATCCCTATGATTAATGTAAAAATGCCGGATGGAAAAGAGTTCCAATTAAAAGATGGGGAACATAACTTGATACAGCAACAAGTTATTACTGAGTTCCTGCCCCGTTTCGGTTATGGAGCGACGTTGCTTTATTGTGGAGACTCAGACAACAAATATGGTGTCATAAATGAAAAAGAAAAGCTTGCAGAGCTTGGAATCAAAGATTTGTCACAAGGCAAGCTTCCTGACATTGTTGCGTATTCAGCGGAAAAAGATTGGATTTACTTGATTGAAGCCTATCATACTTCAAATCCAATTACGGCAGAGCGAAAATATGAACTTGAACAGATGATGGGAGAATGTGCAGATAAATGCATTTACATTACTGCGTTTGAGAGCAACGACGCATTTCGCAACTGCAAGGAAGATCTTGCATGGGAGACTGAGGTTTGGATTGTCACTAATCCAGACCACATGATTCATAGAAACGGATTCAGATTCATAGGTCCTTATGGAGAGACTACTGAATAGTATTTAAATAAATCAGAAGCACTTGACTTATGTAGTAGTCGAGTGCTTCTGATTTTGCATAAACGAGAGTAGCTGTTTTCTTCAACCGAAAGGAAAGGAAAATTCAGAATAATCCAATTTCCAGATGGTTCTGAATGCCTGGTAGGTCTGAAGGGATTTACCCTTTCAGGGCATAAACTTCGACTCCCGCAGGCCCACGGCAAAAATAAATCCACCCTTGCGGGTGGTTTATTTTTGGTGGACCTGAAGGGATTCGAACCCTCGACCTCTCGGATGCGAACCGAACGCTCTCCCAGCTGAGCTACAAGCCCGTATTCACTTGCGTACCCTGTTATTATACACGTTTCCCGCGAAAAAGCAAGAGGAATTTCTGCGCCAGCCGCATCATTAGCTAATCAAAATGCAGGTATCAATTTTATGTATTTTACTTATGTTTATTTTGTGATATACTATTTTCTGTTGCGCGTTTGCGCTGCCTTTGACGATTTCAACACAACACCTTAATTATATCAGGAGGGCTTCCGCTATGAGCAGAACTTTGGGTACCGTGGTCCGGGGCGTGCGCGCCCCCATCTTCCGCGAGGGCGACAGCGTGGTGGACATCACCGTCAGCACCGTGCTGAATGCGCTGGCTGAAAACAACATCACCGCCCGCGACGGCGACGTGGTGGCCGTGACCGAGTCCGTGGTGGCCCGCTGCCAGGGCAACTACGCCACCTGTGAGCAGATCGCCGAGGACGTCCGCGCCAGGACCGGCGGCAAGACCGTGGGCGTGGCATTCCCCATCCTCAGCCGCAACCGCTTCTCCCTGCTGCTGCGTGGCATCGCCATGGGCGCGGAGAAGGTCGTGCTGCTGCTGAGCTATCCCTCCGACGAGGTGGGCAACCATCTGGTGAGTCTGGACCAGCTGGACGAGGCCGGCATCGACCCGTGGCACGATGTACTGTCGCTGGAGCAGTTCCGCGCGGCTTTCGGTGAGGTGGTGCATCCCTTCACCGGCGTGGACTATGTGGCCTATTACAAGTCCATCATCGAAGAGGCCGGTGCCCAGGCGGAGATCGTGTTCGCCAACCGCGTCACCGCCATCCTGCCCTACACCGACACGGTGATCACCTGCGACATCCACAGCCGCCAGCGCAGCAAGCGTCTGCTGACCGCCGCCGGTGCCAAGGTGGTGCTGGGTCTGGACGACCTGCTGACCGCGCCCGTGGACGGCAGCGGCTACAACGCCCAGTACGGCCTGCTGGGCAGCAACAAGGCGGACGACGACCGCGTGAAGCTGTTTCCCCGCGACGCCAAGGCGGTGGCGGAGGCCATCGGCAAGGCGATGAGCGACGCCACCGGCAAGCGGGTGGAGGCCATGGTCTACGGCGATGGCGCGTTTAAGGATCCCGCCGGGAAGATCTGGGAGCTGGCTGACCCCGTGGTGGCTCCCGGCTATACCAGCGGTCTGGTTGGTACGCCCAACGAGCTGAAGCTGAAGTATCTGGCGGACAAGGATTTCGCCGACCTCAGCGGCGAGGAGCTGAAGAACGCCATCTCCGAGAAGATCAAGGCCAAGGACGCCAAGAAGTCTCTGGTGGGCAACATGGTGTCCGAGGGCACCACGCCCCGGAACCTCACCGACCTGATCGGCTCTCTGTGCGACCTGACCAGCGGCTCCGGTGACAAGGGCACCCCCATCGTCTACATCCAGGGCTATTTCGACAACTACACCAACGAGTAAACAGCAGCAGTCCCCCGGCCTTGCCGGGGGACTGCTTTCACGTATACCGCCAGCCCCCGGCTCCGCCGGGGGCCTGACGCATCTGCTCAGTCGTACAGTATCTCGTCCACGGCCACGGTGGAGCTATCATAGGTGCCGTCCACCGGCTCCTCGAATTCCAGTGCATCGAGGAACGCCTTTGTCTCCACGGCGAAGTCGGGGACACTGAGGGAAAGGGAGACGGTTTTTCCGTTGGTGTTCATGCGTATCTCAATGTCAAGGTTGGTGCTGCTGTACATATCGTCGCGCAGGGGGTCGATGGGTGCGCGGCTGTTGGCGGCGTCCGCCAGCGCATGGGACACCAGATCCTGCGCCTGCTGGCGGGTCAGATCCGCAAACGCGCCAGTCTCGTACTGGCTGACGTAGCCGCCCGCCACGTTGTTCACGCCGCCATATTTCCGCAGGGCATCCAGACCCATAAGGGACTCCCGGCAGTCGGTGCGGCTCACCAGCTGGGTCAGCAGCCGGTGGATATCGGAGCCGTTGACGATCGATACCCTCCACTCACGACACAGACTCGTGCCGTTCCGCAGCTGGTAGTCCACACGCACATAGCGGGTGATCGGGTCGCCCTCCGTGTCCAGGTAGGTCTGGTCCTCCAGTCTTTCGCCTGTCTCATCGTACTGCTCCAGAATGGCACGGTGGAGGGAGATCACGCTCTCCACCGCTGCGGGATCGTCGGCGGTGAAATCCGCATAGCTGGCGCTGAAGCGGACGGAGGTCACGTCCTCCGCGTCCGGGACGCGGTGCTGATAGCCGGTGATGTCCAGCTTCACGCACACCGTCACCGCCGCCAGCACCAGCACCATGGCCGCCGTCTCCAGCCACCAGCGCTTGTTGAAGATGCGGAACTTCTTTTGCAGCAGCATCTGGGCGGCGAAGAAGCAGATCACGCCCATGACCAGCTGGCAGATCAGCAGGCAGGCGAAGCCGCCATCGATAAAGGCGGTATAGCGCAGGAACAGACCCAGCCCCAGACCGCCGCACAGGCCGATACTCCACCGGGCGATGGGGCGCAGCCAGCGGAAGGCCATGGCATCGCCGGCCGTCTCGCTGGGGCGCTTTTTATACAGCCACCACACCAGCGCCAGCAGTGCGATGCCCACCGCGGCGTAGATGATACAGGTGGAGAAGGCGGAGGCCGGCAGCTGGACGCGTTGATAGCTTTGGGTGCCGATGGGCTCGCGGAACTGCACTTCGACGGGCTGGGCGCCGCCGTTGGCCACGGCATCCCAGATCCGACCCACCGGCGTCAGCCAGGTGATGAACTCCGGAATGTCGCTGTTGCTGTAGCCGAAGTAAAACATCTGCGTCATCGTGCTTATCACCGCGTACAGAAGGAGGGCGATGACGTTCATCGCGCCGTAGAGCACCGGCACCGCCAGCAGCCATCCCGTGACCATGGCGCACAGGGAGCCGAGCGCGAAGAAGAACAGCGCCATCAGCTCCGTCAGCAGCAGCCACGTGCCCAGCGCCGCCCAGTCCACGTAGGAGAAGCCGGCGCTGCACAGAGCGGTCAGCAGGAAGATCAGCACGTTCCCCGCCGTCAGCGCTCCCAGCGCAGAGAGGACGTGGGAGAAAAATGCCTGTGTCCGTGTCACCGGCAGGGCGTGCATCAGCCCCACGGTGCGGCCGGACATCAGGTACGACCACACAGCCATGGCTGCAAAGCAGCCGAACAGCAGGGACATGACCACGGAGGCGGGTATGGCCTGGATGATGACGTTGTGCTGCCGCAGCTGCAGCACGGTCATGATGCCCTCCGCCACGCCGTCGCACTCCCGGCTCGCCGACAGTATCTGCATGGGAAGGATCACCACCCACACGGCCACATACAAAAACAGCAGCGGCCAGTAGCGCTTTATATCGCTGCGCAGCAGCGCGGCGTTACAGAAGGATGTCTTTCGCGGCATAATCCACACCTCCCAGCTCGTAAATGAATATCTCCTCCAGCGTCAGCGGGATGGATTCCAGCAGCACCGGCTCGGTGATCTGCATCCGGCGCATAATCTCCTGACTGCTGCCCCGGACGATATAGGTGTACACCCGTCCCACGTGGCTGCGGTGCAGGATGTTCAGCTCCGCCGGCAGCGGCGGCTCGGTAACGCCCTGATAGGCCACCTGCAGCTTCACCGTGTTGTCCTGCAGATCGCTGAGACTGCGCTCCAGCAGCACCTTGCCATGGTTCAGGATGCCCACGTGGTCGCACACGTCCTCCAGCTCCCGCAGGTTGTGGCTGGAGACCAGCACCGTCGTGCCGCGCTCCGCCACGTCGCCCAGAAGCAGCGACCACACCTGCCGCCGCATCACCGGGTCAAGGCCATCCACCGGCTCGTCCAGAATGAGGTACTCCGGCATACAGCACACCATCAGCCAAAAGGCCGCCTGCTTCTGCATACCCTTGGACATGCGGCGCAGCATCAGCTTTTCGTCCAGCGGGAACACCTCCTTCAGCTTGTGGTAGCGCTCCCAGCTGAAATCCGGGTAGATACCGGCGAGGAATTTCGCCATCTCCCGGATGCCCGACTGCGGGAAGTAGTACCAGTCGTCGCCGATAACGGCCATACGACTCTTCACGGCGGTGTTCTCATATACCGGCTGACCGTCCACCAGCACGTCGCCGCTGTCCTGCCGGTAGATGCCCGCCAAATGGCGGATGATGGTGGATTTCCCCGCGCCGTTGGGCCCTACCAGACCGTACACCGCGCCGTGGGGCACCGTCATGGTCAGGTCGTCCAGCGCCCGGAAGCCGTCAAAGGTCTTGACGACGTTTTTTACCTCGATCATTTACCCTCTCCTCCTTCCCAAAGTACCAGCAGCTGTTCCCGGGTATAGCCCAGGCTCTTCAGCTCCTCCAATAGCGGGACCAGCCGCCCCGTCAGTTCAGCGATGCGCCGCAGATGCTCGCCGTCCCCGGCGGAGACAAAGCTCCCTCTGCCCGCCACAGAGTAGATGTACCCCTCCGCCTCCAGCTCCGCGTAAGCCCGCTGGATGGTGTTGGGGTTGATGGCCAGCTGCGTAGCCAGAGAGCGCACGGAGGGCAGCTTTTCGTCCGGCTCCAGCAGCCCTGTCAGCATCATGCGCCGCAGGCTGTCCTTCACCTGCTGGTACAGGGGACGGCTGTCCCGGTAATCCAGCACGATCATATCGCACACGCTCCTTTCCGTATCAAGTGTACTATGCGTGTTAGTACAGTTAGCATATCACGATGTTCTCCCTCCTGTCAAGGGAAAATTTTTCTTTTCATCCCCGGGGTTTCGTAGTATAATGGCTCCAAATTCTTTTCCCGAAGGGGGCATTTCTATGCGTATCACGGTAAAAGTCGGCACCTCCACTCTGGCCCACGCCACAGGACGGCTGAACATCCAGCGGATGGAGGGCCTGTGCAAGGTCCTGAGCGACCTGAAAAACGCCGGGCACGAGATCATTCTCGTTTCCTCCGGTGCCATCGGCATGGGCGTGGGCAAGCTGAACCTGCCGGGACGGCCTAAGGATATGCCCACGAAGCAGGCGGCCGCCGCCGTGGGCCAGTGCGAGCTGATGTACACCTATGACAAGCTGTTCAACGAGTACAATCACACAGTGGCACAGGTGCTGCTCACCGGCGAGGATGTAAAGAACGAGCAGCGCAGCCGTAATATGCGGAACACCATTTTTCGCCTGTTGGAGCTGGGCGCGCTGCCTGTCATCAACGAAAATGACACCGTAGCCACCGACGAGGTGGGCGTGGAGAACACCATCGGCGAGAACGACACGCTTTCCGCCATCGTGGCGGCGGCGGTGCAGGCCGACCTGCTGATCCTGCTCAGTGATATCGACGGCCTGTATGACGGCGATCCCCACAGGGATCCCACCGCGAAGCTTATCCCCGTGGTGCCGTCCATCGACGCGCACATTCTCGCTCTGGGCGGCGGCAGCGGCAGCGGCCTGGGCACAGGCGGCATGGCCACCAAGCTGAAGGCTGCGCAAATCGTCACCGAGGTCGGCTGCCAGATGGTCATCGCCAATGGCAGCAAGCCCGCCCTGCTGTACGACATCGTGGGCGGAAAGCCTGTGGGCACCCGATTTCTGGCAAAGGAGAAGTGAACCATGACCACTATCGATATTCTGAAAAAGACCCGCGCCGCCCGGGGCGGACTGGCCGTCCTGGACGAGGACGGCAAAAACGCCCTGCTGCTGTCCATGGCCGACAGTCTTCTGTCCCATGAGGGCGCTATTCTGGCGGAAAATGAAGCCGACATGAGCGATGCCCGGGGGCATATCTCCGATGTGATGCTGGACCGGCTGCGGCTGGACCATGACCGACTGGCGGGCATGGCCGACGGCGTGCGGGCCATTGCCGCCCTGCCGGACCACACCGGCCGTGTGCTGTCCGAGGTACGCCGCCCCAACGGTTTGGTCATCCAGAAGGTACAGGTCCCTCTGGGGCTGGTGTCCATTATCTATGAGAGCCGCCCCAACGTTACCTCAGACGCGGCGGCCCTGGCGCTGAAATCCGGCAATGTCTGCGTGCTCCGCAGCGGCAGAGAGGCCTACCGCACCGCCCGCGCCATCGTGCAGGCGCTGAAGGCCGGCATCGCCGCCGAGGGCGGCGACCCGGACATTCTGAACATCGTGGACGACACCACCCACCAGTCTGCCGCGGACATCATGACCGCCAAGGGTCTGGTGGACCTGCTGATCCCCCGGGGCGGCGCGGGACTGATCCGGGCCTGCGTGGCCGGTGCCACCGTGCCCTGCATTGAGACGGGTACCGGTATCTGCCATGTGTATGTAGACGAGAGCGCCGATCTGAGCAAGGCCCTGAACATTGTGGAAAACGCCAAGGCCAGCCGTCCCTCCGTGTGCAACGCCGAAGAGGTGCTGCTGGTACACAGCGCGGTGGCGGCAGAATTCCTGCCCCGGCTGAAAAAGCGTTTGGTGGATGACCGAGCCGCCGCAGGCAAGGTCCCCGTGGAGCTGCGGCTGGACGAGCGCGCCGCGGCGATCATCCCCGGAACGCCCGCCGGCGAACGGGACTTCGACACCGAGTTTTTGAACTATATCCTGGCCGTAAAGCTCGTGGACAGCGTGGACGAGGCCATCGCTCACATTGCCGCCCACTCCACCGGCCACAGCGACGCCATCGTCACCGAAGACCCCGCCCACGCCGAGGCCTTTGTTAACAGCGTGGACAGCGCCGCCGTGTATGTCAATGCCTCCACCCGCTTTACCGACGGCGGCGAGTTCGGGCTGGGCTGCGAGATGGGCATCTCCACCCAGAAGCTCCACGCCCGGGGCCCCATGGGTCTGGACGAACTGACTACGTATAAATACGTCATCCGCGGCGACGGGCAGATCAGATAAAGCAAAAAGAGACGGCATCCGCCGTCTCTTTTCATATTTCCACGATCTCTGCGCCCAGGGCCGCGGCGTCCGCCCGGTCGTGGGTGACGCACAGCACCGCCGCGCCGTTCCGGTGCCGCAGAAGATACTGCGCCGTCCGGTCCCGGGCCGCGCCGTCCAGGCCCTTGAAGGGCTCATCCAGCAGCAGCAGCTCCGGCACATAACACACCGCCCGGGCAATGGACACCCGCCGCCGCTGTCCGCCGGACAGTTCCGCCGCCCGCTGGTCCAGGCAGTCCGCCAGTTCCAGCTCCCGCAGGTGCTCCTCGATATCCGGCCGGGACATGGCCCGGCCCGTGACCAGACGCACGTTCTCCACGGCGTCCAGCTGCGGGCACAGACGGTCCTCCTGAAACACGAATCCCAATCGCTCCGGCACGCCGGTGACGGTGCCGCTGTCCGGCATCTCCAACCCGGCGATACAGCGCAGGAGTGTGGTCTTGCCGCGGCCGGAGGGGGCCATCAGACACACCACCGCCCCGTCCGGGACGGTCAGGCTCACGTCCTCCAGCACGACCTTATCGCCGAAGCGCTTGTACAGATGTGCCGCGTTCATGTGCCGCACCCCCTTTCCAGCCGACGGAAGCCCCGCCGCAGCAGGGCCAGCACCAGTCTCTCAAACAGGGCGCTCAGCGCCACGATCACTGCGGTCCAGGCCAGCAGGTCGGCGGTCTGGAGGTAGATCTTCGCGTCGTACAGTCTCTCGCCCAGGGAGCCGGTCACCACACCGATGACCTCGGCCGCTACACCGGCCTTCCAGCTCATGCCCAGGGCCGCGGCGCAGCCCGCCAGCAGGAACGGCTCCACCGCCGGCAGCAGGATGCTGTGCAGCTGCCGCCGCCAGGGCACCCGGAAGGCCCGGGCCATTTCCAGAAGCTGGCCATCCGCACTGCGGAGGCCCGCCAGCACGTTGGTGTACAGAATGGGGAAGACCATCAGGAATGAGATGAACAGCGGCAGCGCCGATGTCCGCATCCAGATCAGTGCCAGGATGATGAACGACGCCACCGGCACCGCCTTGATGGCCAGCACATAGGGCCGCAGCAGCACCTCCACCACCGGCCAGCGTCCCGCCGCCAGCGCCAGCACAAAGGCTATCACCAGTGCCAGAGCAAAGCCGCCGGCGATACGGCAAAAGCTGAACGCCACCGCCCGCCGGAAGGCCGCTGTCACCGCCAGGGCGCAAAGCCGCCCCAGCACCGTTACCGGTCCCGGCAGCAGCAGTGCCGAGCCCACGGCCCAGGAGGCCGCCTGCCAGACCGACAGGGCCAGCACCACCGCGCCGGCACGCTGCCAGGTCTTTATTTTTTTGTCCGCAGGTGCGCTCATGCGCCCATCCAGTAGAAGCCGTCACCGGGCATGGCGCCGCCCACGGCCTCCGTCTTCAGGTCATACAGTGTTTGCAGATAGCCGCCCACGGCGACCTTCATATCCACGCCGGTAATACATACCAGGTTACACTGGGGCAGTGCCTTCTCCGCCACGGCGGCCTTGACGATTCCATATTTCTCCACCAGCACAGCGGCCTCGGCCGGGTGCTCATTGGCGTAGTCCGTGCTGGCGGCGTAGTCCTCCAAAAAGGCTGCCAGTGCCGCTGGGTGTTCATCGGCAAATGCCTTGCGGGCCACCAGTACCGAAGTGATCAGGCGGCTGCCGTTGTCCAGCGCATCCCATTCGGCGCTCAGATCCAGCGCCACGCGCAGGCCCTCCACCTGGCTCTGCGCCACGGTGACAAAGGGCTGGGGTAGCATGGCCACGGCGTTGTCCTGCTCCGCCATCAGGGCCACGATCTCCGTGGGCTCGCTCTTCCACTCCACCTGTACGTCCTCACCCAGAGTCAGGCCGTGCTGCGAGAGCAGATAGGTCAACGCGTACTCCGGGGTAGCGCCCTTGCCTGTGGCGTAGATGGTCTTGCCGTTCAGCGAGGCAATGTCCGTTACCGTCTCGCCGCCCTTTTCCACGATATACAGCACACCCAGCGTGCCGGCGGCCAGCAGCACCACGCCGCCCTCCGTCTGGTTGTACAGGATGGCCGCCACGTTGGCCGGCACCGCCAGCACATCCAGCTCGCCCTGCACCAGCTGGGGCGTCAGCTCATTGGCGCTGGCCGCGATGGTGTACGTATACGCGTTCTGGCCCACGCCGTTGTCCGCATCGTCAAACAGCTTTACCATGCCCATGGAGGTAGGGCCCTTCAGCCCGCCCAACCGCACAGTGACCGGCTGGGCGGCGGATTTGTCGCCATCCTCAATGGGCATAGGCGTTTTCGGCGTTACGCAGGCGCACAGCGTCAGTGCCAGTATTAAGGCCAGCACAAGGGTAATGATCCTTTTCATATGGGTTCTCCTTTCTGTACGATCATGATCTTTTATGGATACCTTGGTGTTTATACAGGGGCAACAACATTGGAGTACAGCGTCTTGGCGCTGACACCCTCCAGCCGCCCGATCTTTCCGCTGAGGGCGGAGATCGCGTCCTGCGGCGCATCCAGCACCACGGAAATGATGTTCACGCCCCGGGCACGGTAGGGCACGCCCATTCGCCCGATGATACACATACCGTACTGGTGCAGCAGCGCGTTCAGCTCCGCCACCGCGTCCTCATTTTCCACAATGACCGCAATGACCGCCACCCGTGTTTCCATAGCAAAACCTCCCGTCGTAAGATCCGCGGCCAAATAAAAAAGCCGCGCCGCCACCGCGACACGACCACAGCGCCCGCTTCGCGGGCGCAGAACCTATGGCGCATCTTCCGTCTCAAGCGTACTTTCGACGTCAGCAGCGTGTTTATTGTACGGCAAACGCCTGCTCTTGTCAAGCCGATCCCGCCGGCGGACTGTTTCAGACAGGTGCCGGTATATAATAAATATAGGAGAGGAGGGCGGGACCGTGGGGTAAGAACGGCCCCGCCCGGGGGAAGCGGTTTAATGCTTTTCGCTGGCGCGGCGGGCGGGCTTCTCCGCACAGCGGACGCCGGGCAGCAGCGTCAGCAGCTGGGCGGCAAGGCCAAATACGGCGGCGGGCAGCAACCAGCTCAGGCCCAGGTCATACAGGGGCAGCGCCTCCACCAGCGGCAGTTTCACACCGCAGGTGTGCAGGGTGCACAGCACGCTGGTCAGCAGTGCGCCCAGCGCGGCGCCCCGGCTGACAAAGTCGTGGACCTTGGGTATGATGAGGGAGACGCAAATAAGCACCAGCGTGGGGGGATATACTATATCCAGCACAGGCGCGGCCACGGCCACGATACGGTCCAGGCCCAGGTTGGACACCACGGCGCTGAACACGCAGATGACCGTCACGAACACCTTGTAGCTGATCTTCCCGCGACACAGCTCCGTGAAATACGCCGCGGCGGAGCTGGTCAGGGCGATGGCCGTGGTGACGCAGGCCAGGCCCACCACCACGCCGAAGATCACCATGCCGGTCTTGCCCATCAACGCCTCTATGATGGCCATGATGAGGGCCGCGCGGCCGATGGAGGACGTGTACTGTGCGGACACGGTGGCGCCCAGATAGGCCAGACCCATATACACCGCCAGCAGCAGCACGCCCGCCAGCAGCGCGGCGCCGCCCACCACGCGAAGCTGGCTCTGGCCCCGCTGATAGCCCTTGGCGGTGACGCTTTGCAGCACGATGATGCCGAAGGGCAGGGCCGCCAGCGCGTCCATGGTCTGGTAGCCGGCCTTGATGCCGGTGACGGCCACGTTGTCGATCTGCGCCAGGGGCGCGATATCGCCCAGCGGCGTGATCACACCCTTGATAATAATGGCGAACAGGCCCACCAGCAGCAGCGGCGTGAGCACCTTGCCTACAATGTCCACCACGGCGGACTCCTTGATGCACAGAGCCAGGATCACCGCGAAGAACACCACGGAGAACACCACCGGCGATACGCCGGACAGGTTGGGCGCGATGGCCATCTCATAGGTGCTGGCGCTGGTGCGGGGGATGGCCACCATGGGGCCGATACACAGAATGATGGCGCACATGAGAATCTCGGCGGGGACTCTGCCCGCCCGTTCCAGTACCTTCTCGCTGCTGCCCACGCGGAGCAGGGCGAACATACCCATCATCGCCAGACCGATATCCGCAATGAAATAGGCGGAAAAGCCCGCCAGCCACTGGCTGCCGGCCTCCATGCCCAAAAAGGGCGGGAAGATCACGTTGCCCGCGCCGAAAAACATGGAAAACAGCGCAAAGCCCACGACAACGATATCTGCCGCGGTGTTTTTCTTCTGTCCGATCATTCTGATTTCTCCATTTCTCTTCTCTTGTTCCCACGCCGCCGACTGCGGCGCGCCGGTGCGGTCTCGCGCTTTAAAGCGCGTTGCATCCTGTGCATATAGCGTATCATGCTTTTCATCATTACGGAAATGACGCTTATCGAACGGCACATGAAAAATTTTGATGGCATATAAAAACGTTTACCGCATTTTCCAAATCGTTGGTGGAAAGTTTACATTTATGGCATTGAACGGCGACAGCTCTTGTGATATAGTTAAAAATAATCGTTGCAATTTTGTCCAATTTGTACAGAAAGCGAGGCCCCTATGGATGACAAACGGCTGCGGGCGCTGCTGACGGCAGTGCAGTGCGGCAGCTTTGGAAAGGCGACGGCGCAGCTGGGCTACACCCAGTCCGCCATGACGCACATGGTGAACAAACTGGAGGCCGAGCTGGGCTGTACCCTGCTCACCCGCAGCAGCCACGGCGTCCGGCTCTCGGAGGAGGGTGAGCACCTGCTGCCCTATATACAGGACTATCTGCGCGCCAGTGAGACCCTGCGGCGGGAGGCGGCGGCCCAGGGCGAGGCCCACAACCGCGTGCTGCGGATCGGCTGCTTCGCCAGCATCGCCCGGGCACGGCTGCCGGCGCTGCTGCAGAAGTTCCGCAAACTGCACCCGGAGATCAAGATCGACGTGCTGGTGGGCGGCTATGAGCTGGCCGCGGCGCTGGAGGAGGAACGGGTGCAGCTGGCCCTGGTGGAGGAGACCTGCGGCAAGGGCTTCTATTGGACGCCGCTGACGGGCGCGCCGCTGGTGGCGGTGGTGCCGCCGGACTTCCCCTGGATGGAGGACGTCATTCCCCTGGAGCGCCTGCTGCAGGAGACGTTTCTCTCCTGCCCGGAGCAGTATGTGGCGCGGCTGCTGCCGCCGGAGGCACCACGGCTGGAGGTCACGGCGTCGGACGACGCGGCCATACTGTCTATGGTGGCGGCGGGGCTGGGCGTGTCGGTGCTGTCCGCCTTCTCTCTGGCGGGCTATGAGGGCCAGGTGCGGGTGCTCCCGCTGGCGGAGCCGCTGTCACGCCGGCTGGGCGCGGCGGTGAAAACACCGCCCCCGGCCAACAGCGCCGTCCGGTATTTTCTCTCCTTCCTGAAGCGGCAGTACCCCGCCGAGCCGGCGGATAACGAATAAAAGGAGGTCCCGGCCCATGTGCACTGCGGCCACATACAAGACAAAATGCTTCTATTTCGGGCGCAATCTGGACTATGAGCGCGGCTTCGGCGAGCAGGTGGTCATCACACCCCGGCTCTTTCCCCTGCCCATGCGGCATCTGCCGGACCTGACGCGGCACTACGCCATGATCGGCATGGCCTCCGTACAGGACGGCTACCCCCTGTACTATGACGCGGTGAACGAAAAGGGCCTGTGCATGGCGGGGCTGAACTTCGTCCGCAGCGCCGTATACGGTCCCTGCGCGCCGGGAAAGGCCAACGTGGCCCAGTTCGAGCTGATCCCCTGGCTGCTGGGCCGCTGCGCCACGGCGGCGGAAGCGCGGAAGGCGCTGGAAAGGCTTAATATCACCGATGAAGCCTTCTGCCCGGGCCTGCCCGCCTCTCAGCTGCATTGGATGCTGGCAGATCAGGAAACCAGTCTGGTGATCGAAAGCACGGCGGACGGGCTGCACGTTTATGACGATCCCGCTCAGGTTTTGACTAACAATCCGCCCTTTCCCATGCAGCTGTTTCAGCTGAACAACTATGCCCGCCTTTCGCCCGACGGCCCGGAGTTCCGCTTTGCAAAGGGAATTCCGTTTCAGGAGTACAGCCGGGGCATGGGCGGCATGGGCCTTCCCGGCGACCTTTCCTCTCAGTCCCGGTTCGTGCGGGCGGCTTTTGCCTGCCTGAATGCCCAATCCGGGGAGGACGAGCTCTCCAGTGTGAGCCAGTTCTTCCATATTCTGGGCGCGGTGGAGCAGCAGCGGGGCCTGTGCCGCCTGCCGGACGGACAGTACGAGATTACGCTGTATTCCGCCTGCATGAATGCCAGCCGGGGCCTGTATTACTACCGCACCTATGACAATCCTCAATGGACGGTGGTGGATCTGCATCGGGAGGAGCTGGACGAAAGTCAGCTGGTTTCCTATCCGCTGCGGGAAAAGACGGAGATTTTCCGACAAAACGGCTGAACGCCTGCATCGGCTATTGACTATTCTGCGCTATGCTGTTACCATAGACCCTTGGGGCTTTTCCCCGATTACGCGAATGAAGGAGAGCAACGAATGGAAACACAGGAACGTTCC
>OLPR01001549.1_pt1 | contig 18709 bp, 8 predicted proteins | sample 1672761 | NCBI WGS metagenome assembly OLPR01 (sample SAMEA3136721, study PRJEB25190) | human gut metagenome | biome: human gut; feature: human-associated habitat; material: faeces | place: Austria | collected 2013 | reverse complement strand
GTGACTACCTCATTCAGCTCGCGCAGCTTTTGCCGCTCGGCCTCATGCGCGTCGTGCTTTGGGCGGTACCACTTAAAGCCCTCGACGTTCATATCGGCGATCGTGCGGCCGTCGTCCTCGGGCGGTCTCTTTTTTGGGTCGGCCATAGGCGTTCACTCCTGCGGATACAGATGGCAGGCCACGCTGTGCCCGGGCTCGTATTCACGAAACACCGGCGCCTTTTCGCGGCAGATCTGCTTACACTCGGGACAGCGGGTGCAGAATTTGCAGCCCTTCGGCGGGTTGGAGGGGGACGGGAGGTCGCCCTGCAGGATGGTGCGGTTCATCTTCACCGTCGGGTCGGGCATCGGCACGGCGGAGAGCAGCGCGCGGGTATAGGGATGCATCGGGTTTGCAAAAATCTGCTTCTTTTCGCCCAGCTCGACGATGTTGCCGAGGTACATCACGCCGACGCGGTGCGAAATATGCTCGACGACCGAGAGGTCATGCGAGATGAAGAGGTAGGAGAAGCCGAACTTCTCCTGAAAGTCGGTCAGCAGGTTGATGATCTGCGCCTGCACCGAGACGTCCAGCGCGCTGACCGGCTCGTCACAGACGATGAAATCGGGCTTGAGCGCCAGCGCGCGGGCGATGCAGATGCGCTGCCGCTGGCCGCCGGAAAACTCGTGCGGATAGCGGTCGTAATAGTGCCGCTGCAGGCCGCAGTTCTGCATAACCTCCAGAATATAATCCTGAAATTCGTTCTTGGGCACGATTTTATGCGTTTTAACCGCTTCGCCGATGATCGAGCCGACCGGCATACGCGGGCTGAGGCTGGAATAGGGGTCCTGAAAGATGATTTGCATCTGCGGACGCATCCGGCGCAGCTCGCGCTTGGAAACGGTGGCCAAATCCAGCCCCTTGAACAGCACCTGCCCACCCGTAACCTCGTGCAGACGGAGGATGGTGCGGCCGACGGTCGTCTTGCCGCAGCCCGACTCGCCGACAAGGCCGAGGGTGGTGCCCTTTTCGATGGTGAACGAGACGTCGTCCACCGCCTTGAGGAACGCGTTCGGCTTGCCGAAAAAGGTTTTGCCGACGGGGAAATATTTCTTGAGGTTTTTGACCTCCAGACACAGGTTGTTTTCCATCGGTCAATCACCCGCCTTCCTAACGTTTTCAAGCCGGCAGGCCACATAGTGCGTATCGCTGTACCGGCGCAGGCAGGGATACTCCCCGGCGCACTCGTGGACGCGCATCTCGCAGCGGTCCCGGAAATAGCAGTAGTTCGGCAGGTTGATCGGATTCGGCACCTGCCCGGGGATGCTGTAAAGCCGCTCCTCGGTCTTCCCGACGACGGGCTTGCTTTTCATCAAGCCGATGGTGTACGGATGCTTGGGATCGAGGAAAATCTCCTGCACCGTCCCCTTTTCGATGATGCGGCCGGCGTACATCACGACGACGTAGTCCGCCATCTCCGCGACGACGCCGAGGTCGTGCGTGATGAGCATAATGCTGCCGTTGATTCTGGCGCGCACCTCGCGCAGCAGGTCGAGAATCTGCGCCTGAATGGTGACGTCCAGAGCCGTCGTAGGCTCGTCCGCAATGATAAGCTCGGGATTGCAGATAAGCGCCATGGCTATCATAACACGCTGCCGCATACCGCCGCTGAGCTCGTGCGGATAACGCTTGTAGATGTTTTCCGGCATGGCTATGCCGACAAGCTCAAGCATTTCTATACTGCGCTTTTTGGCGTATTCCTTCGTCGCGCCTTCAACGTGCAGCAGAGTCACCTCGTCCAGCTGATTTCCGATTGTGAAAACGGGATTTAAGCTTGTCATAGGCTCTTGGAAAATCATGGCGACCAAGTTGCCCCTGATACGGTGCATTTCGTATTTGGGCATTTTGGCTATGTCGAAAACCTTGCGCTCGGTTTTGTACTGCGGTACGCCGAACTCGTTTGTTTCAATCACAGGCTTACCCTTTTCGTCAAAAACCTGATTTCCGTTTTCATCCAGCTTGTAAATGGGAATCTTGTTGCGTTTTTCGTCGTAAGAATAATCCGTTCCTTCAAAACGGATGGAGCCGGAAACAATTTGTCCCTGCGGCGCCTGAACAAGCTGCATGAGCGAAAGCGAAGTCACGCTCTTGCCGCAGCCCGATTCGCCGACAACGCCGACGATTTTCCCTTTGGGTATATTGAAGGAAACGCCGTCAACCGCCTTGACCACACCCACGTCCGTAAAGAAGTAGGTGTGAAGGTCGTCAAACTCAACGACATTCTGCGGGTCCTTCATTACTGTGAGATACTCGCTTTCGGGCACGTTTTTTCTGCGTTTTTTCTTTTCAAACTCCAAAGTGATTTTGAGGTTCTCTTTGGATATGCGGCGGGATTCCTTGGCGGAAATGTAATGCTTGCTGACTTCCTCGTCCTTTTTGAACAGCTTACGTACCCTGTTCCAGGTCTTTTTGAAGAAGTTTTCATCCTGCTCAGTCTGTTCGCCCGCCTTGTCTACCTTTTCCTCCGCGGTCTCAGTTACTTCCAGATTATTTTTATTGTTCTTTTCATCCATAACCGTTACCTCTTCATTTTCGGGTCAAAAGCGTCGCGCAAGCCGTCGCCTACAAAGTTGAAGCCCAGCACAGCGAGTATGATACAGATTCCGGGCGGAATCCATTGATATGCAATCTGATAAACCTCGCTTTCCATATCCTTGATGGCGTTTATCATTGTTCCCCAGGAAGCGTAAGGCTCCTGAACGCCGAGTCCCAGATAGCTGAGCGTGGCTTCCGAAATGATAATTCCGCCCAGTCCCATCGTCATGGAAACAATAAGCTGCGGCATGACGTTGGGAATAAGATGCTTGAATATTTTTCTTGACGTAGACAGTCCCGTCGCCTCCGCCGCAATCATGTACTCCTGCTCTCTCAACATGAGTATCTGACCGCGCACCAAACGGGCAATACCCGACCAGCCGAAAATCGTCAGAACAAGCATCAGCCAGTAAATACGCGACATACCGTTTATTTCATAAGCGTCGAGCAAGGTACCGGCAATCAGCATAATCGGGAATGTCGGGACGCACATGAATATATCCACTATACGCATGATGAGCTGGTCAACCCATTTTCCGAAATAGCCGGCAATACCGCCGAGCACGATACCGATAAGACCTTCCAGCAAAATAACGACAAAGCCCAGCGTCATGGAAATTCTTCCTCCCCAGAACGTTCTGGTCAGCACGTCGCGGCCTTTGCCGTCTGTGCCCAGCCAATGCCTTGAGCTGGGAGGGTCGTTGAGATTTTGAGTCGGAATATCCTCCAGAATCTGCCAGTAATCTCCGTCCTCAACATATTCCATCGTATATTTTATATTGCCGGGATTCTGGTCTATTTCGCTGTAATGATATCCCGTAAACCACGGTCCGACAAAACTCAATACGTAAAGCGCGATAAGTATTACCAAACCGATTACCGACAGCTTGGAGCGGAAAAACCTTTTTGCCACAAGTCTGCCCGGCGACATGATTTTTGCTTTGTCGGAAAGAAACTCCCTTTCCTCCTCCATTTGTTCCGTCAAAGTAGCGTTTTCGGAGGTTTCCTGAACTAAATTTTTATCTTTTTCTTCCATTTCATTCCTCCTATTTTCCAATCTTGACACGGGGGTCAACCAAGCCGTATGCCAAGTCGGAAAGCAAAACGCCCACAACTGTCATAATGGAAATAAACATATTGTACGACATAGTGAAAGGTATGTCGCCGTCAATCATGGCTCTGTAAGCCTTGTTTCCGATACCGGGTATATTGAACACCTGCTCCGTAATCATGGCGCCGCCGAACAATCCGGGAAGAGTACCCGCAAGCATTGTGACCAACGGAATCATGGTGTTTCTGAAAGCATGCTTGTAGACGACCTTCTTTTCGGACAGACCTTTGGCTCTCGCCGTTCTTATGTAGTCGGAATTTAAAACCTCGAGCATATTGGTTCTCGTATGTCTCATAAGTCCGCCGACCGAAAGAATGGTCAAAACAAACATAGGAAGTATCAAGTGATAAATCAAATCCACGAATTTGGCAAAGCCCGTCAACGTCTGACTCGGATCTGTCAGTCCGCTGGAAGGCAAAATTTCCAGACCGCCGTAGCCCTTGCCGAAAATAGTCAGCAAAAATTTGCCGAAGAAGAAGGCCGGCAGCGATATGCCTATAATCACAAGTACGGTAACAGTATAGTCAACCACGCCGTACTGGTGCGTAGCGGCAGTCACGCCCAAAGGAATTGCAATAAGGAACTGGAAAATAAGGGACACGACGGAAATACCGAATGATATCCACATATACTGACCGATAACCTCGGCAACGGGACGGGCATAAACAAAGGAATCACCCCAGTTTCCGGTAACGAAGTTTCCCAACCATTTGATATAGCCTTCAGCCCACGTACCGTTAAGTCCGTAAGCCTCGTAAAGGGCGTCAATCATATCCTGGGTGACTTCGCTTCCTCCCGCGATAATATTCTGTATCTGCTTGCTGACGAAATCGTCAGGCATCAATCTTATCAATACGTAAAGTATGATAGAGATACCCAGCAATATCAATATGGAAAGCAGCAATCTTTTGACTATGTATTTGAACATATATGCTCCTTAAAATATTACAGGGGGAGGGAAGGTATCCCTCCCCCGAATAATTTTATAAATCAGGCATCGTTCAGTCTTGATTTACAAAACTTACTTCCCAGACTCTGCTCATAGGGTCCTGATAAGGAGTGACCTGTTTTACGGATTCGGAATCGTTGGATGTAAGCAGGCTGTCTGCGTCAATAACATTCTTATTAAAGACGAACAGATTCTTTCTCTGATATGTCGGGATTTCAACGCAAAGCTTCATTACTTCCTCAAGCGCCAGCTCGTAGGTCTCGGCTCTGGAGTTTTGGTCAAGCGTTGTACGCGCTTCTTCTATATATCTCGAGAGAACGTCTATTATTCCTCTTTCATAAGAGAACAGAGTTGCATTGGAGTCATCCAAAATTTCTCTGTAGCCCCAGTTCCACACGCTGGTGGCTTTGGAATCCTCGTGGTAAACCTGATACATATCGGGGTCAACCGTGGAGCTCCACGCCGCCGCCCACACTTGCAGACTGCCCGTTGCAAGCTTTTTCAGTGCGGAAATATCCGTTTTGACGGTGATATCGGTACCGAAGTTGTTGTTGAGAACCTCGGCAGCGTTGTAAAGCACCTGATAAGCCGGGTGGTCCTGAGTGTCGCCGGATATCGTAAAGGTCAGTTTGAGCGGTTTGCCGTTGTAATAATATGCATTGCCCACACTCGTGAGGTAGCCGTCCGCCACCGCAAGGTCAAGCTCGGCTCTTATTTTATCTCTGTTTGCCGTATTGTCGTAAGGATAATAGGCCTCCGTCAGTCCCTCGGGATAAGCCCAGCTCACAGACGACATACTGCGATAAATAATTTCCGCAAGTCCTCCGGGATAATAATTGAGGAACAGCTGCAAATCGATAGAGTGAGCAATTGCTCTTCTCACGTGGACATTTTCAAGCCCCTTCTGTCCGGCGTTGATACCGATGTAACCGTAACCGAGATTGTCCACCAATACGTAATCGAATTGCTCTCTGCTCTTTTTGTTTACGTTAAGGTCGTTTACGGTATCCTGCTTGGCGGAGGGAGTAGCGTAATGAATATCTCCCGCCTGCAATGAGGAATACATCCTCATGGAGTTGATTACATAGTAATGATAACGCTTGATTTTGGCATTGTTGGACTTTGCGTCCTCCTCCGAGCAGATTACATAAGCAAACTCGTCGGGCTTGGACATATCTCTCTTCTTGTATATTTCGGTCTGAGTTGTAGAATCCCATCCGCTGAACAGAGTGTAGAAATACTCGTTTCTCACAAAATAAACCGACGTACCGGTGAAGAAATCCTTATATTTCAGGCTGGAACCGGTTACAGTACCGGCAGCATTGGAAGCCTGATAAGGACCTGCGCCTACGGGTATGGTAATACCTCTCATATCGGTCATAAAGTCAATGCTTCCCATAGCTACGCCGAAATTGGTCAAGCCGTCCCACGCGTCGATTTGCTCCTGCTGCGAATAGATGTGCATGGGCATGGGAGAAATGGAGAAGTTGTACACCGCCTTGGGGTCAACCTCGTTTATACGGATTTTTATGACCTCGTAGCCGCTGACAATATTTCCGTTTGCGTCGTACTCCGCCAAAGGATAGGTGGTGGTCACGCCGTTGTCGTTTGTGATTGTTATGGTCTTTGCTTCCTTGTTGAATATTTCGGAACCGGGAACCATACTTTCATCGAGATATACTGAAGCGGGGTCATCTGCAAGCCACTGCTTGTTCCAGGTTATGCCGCTGATATTGGGCACATTGCCTTTGTTGGCTTCCAGATAGAACGTATATGCTTCCGCCTTGAACTGGTCCAAAACCGTCATGGCAGTTCCCCACGCGGTGATGATGCTTTCAAACTCGTTGGGCATCTTGTTTTGGAAAACAAGGTTTATTGCTCTTTCCTTGTCGTCATCCGTCCAATCTCTGTACTGATGATTCGCAGGAGGTCTCCATTGTCCCTGATCGTTCAGCTCGTCAGCAATGAAGCCCTCGGCATAGAGGAACATCTGCGTGTCGTTGAGTATGAGGTCGCGAAGGTCGTCTGTATCCCAGGCGCCCATGTTGTTGCTGTAATCCGTCTCCAATTCCTCATAGAAGGTCTGGGCAACATATTCATAGTCGGCAGCCAAATCCACGCCCATTTCGGTTTCGGAACCTTGCGTAGCGGGATACTCTTCTCTGATTTTGTCGCGCATGGTGCTCTTGAGAGTATAGTGTCTCACACCGTCATCGTCTACGGTATAGCTCAATTCATCCCTGAGATTGGCAGCGACAAGATTGTCATTGTATTCGTTCTTTTTGATATCCTTGTAAGCTTCAACAAGGCTGTTACGTCTTGAAACAGCAGATTGCAGCATTTGATAATCGAGGTTTTCCTGCGCGTTTTCGTCATCGGTCTGCGTTCTGTAAGCCTGAAGCCCTATAATATCCGTCGAATACATCGTGCTGGAACCTATGTAAGAGGTGTCGAGATAGACATAATAGGTGAACAGCACGTCCTTGATAGTCAAAGGCGTTCCGTCGCTGTATTTAACCTTGTTTTTCAGCACGAAATAATAATCCGTGTAGGTTACGCCGTCAATTACCTCCGTCGCATTGGGATTGCTGGGGTCGTAAGTAACCTTCTGCATGAAATCCAACGCAACGCTGGGATACTCGGGACCGCAGACGATTTTAGCGTTTTTGTCCATGCTTATCAAGCTCGCGGCAACCGTACCTGCAACCGTGGTGTCGTTTCCCGATGTTGCGAAGAAACTGTTGAAAACGCCGTCCGGCTCTTCAAGTCCGACAACCAGCTGGTCCTTTTCATTATCGTACTTCCTGTTCTTATTGCAAGCCGCAAATAGAGGAAGTACCATAATAACCGCAAGAATCACAGCAAGAAGTCTTGTGAGTCTGAGTTTTTTCATTTTGAAACCTCCGTTTGATTTTATTCTAAAAGCGCATAGCTTAAAGATTTAAGAATTGCTCGGACGTTTGTCGTCGACGTCAATGTTGAAATTGCATCCGTCAACAACCGTCGCATCGTCCTTCTGACCGAACCATAGTTCGTCGCTTATCAGCTGGTTCACGTTGTTGTTGCCTTCCGTGTTCTCGATAGTCAGCGAACCGTTGACCGTAACATTTTTGAGTGTGGAGTTGATTATGTTTCCGGCAAGAAAACCGAATCTGATACTCGGGTTTGTTCCCGAAGGCAAAGCCAAACTGAAATCGATTCCTTCAAACGTCACATCTTCAATCGTTGCTCCGTCCAGAACTCCGAAAAATCCTATAAACAACGTGCTCTGACGCTGATAAATGGGCTGCAAACGCTTTTCAAATATGATTTTGTGACCGTTGCCTTTAATCGTACCCGTAAATCTGAGCGTAGGATTGGAAACCGTGCACTCCTCTCTGTTAAAATCAGAATCCACATACATCTGACTGGTCTGGAGTGTAATGTCGCCTAAAAGATAATAATTGGCGTTGCCAAGCGTAACTTGTTTGGACGAATCCAGAATAGTCCAGATTCCTTCAAGATATTCGCAGTAAATTCTGTAAGTAGCATTCTCCTGATTGCTGTCGAGGTCCTCCTCCGACGTAACGGGATGAACAAGACTGCTCAGCGCTATTTCTTGAGTCAATGCTTCGTCGGCATAAAAAGGTTGCTCGGAGTTAAATCCGCTAAGAAGCGTTTTGTCGGTGAGCTTGGAATTCATATTGGAATAATTGCTTTCGGTTATATTTCCGCAAATAAATTCAGTCCCGTCTATGCTCTTGTTTACACTCCTAAGCTCCACCCAAGTTTTTACAGCGTCGCCGCCGCCTTCGGGTACAATATTGTCATAATATCCAAAAGAAAAGCTGCGCAATCTTCTCCATCTGGCAACCAGGGTTATGTTGTCAGTCACCGTATCCGTAGAGAAATCCCATGTTTCCCAGCTGTCTATATCCGCAACGTCGCTGTCCGCGGAAGGCTTTACATACCAGCCTATGATTTCATAGCCGGTCAAAGTGGGATACATAGTGTCCGGTTCTTTAATTTTCGTGCCGCTCTTGCATGCATACTTTATATAATCGTAATTGCTCGCTCTGCCTCCGTTGAAGTCCAGCACCGCTTCGTACACATAGCCTGCATCGGTAATTTCTTCCCTTTGCTTGTGGTCGACAAGCTTGCAGCCCGTAAGCAGCATACAGACGCCTATAATCAGAATAACAATTAGAAATTTTTTGCTTTTCATCTATTTCTCCTCTTTCCCGCCGCAGGACTTTTCGGTCCTGCGGGGGAGAAATTCCAAAGCACCGTCGAGTTAAGGAAAGCTTATTCTTCTTTCTTGTCGTCGACCTGTTGTTCAGCCTCTGCGCATACGGCTTTGTTCTTTCTGACAATGTCGAATACGACGTAAGCCACGAAACCAAGCGCAATCACGCCGGCAACGATTGCAAGTACGATAACCGTGGTCTTCAGCTTTTTGATTGTCTCGTCCTTTTCGTCTACGACGGGAGTCTCGGGGTCGGTAGGCTCGCCTGGATCCTTAGAACTTGACTTAAGCTGCTGAATCCTCTCTTCGGCGGCAACCAGAGTGTTGTATGCCGAAGTAATCATCGACCTCTGCTGCGCGTTGGGTATCAGGTTGTAAGCCGCTCTCGCCGCAGCAATTGCGGTCTCGTCTTTAAGAGTAATACTTCTGACGTCGGGCAGTTCATTTATCAGCTCTTCGGCAGCAACGGTTTCGTCGGCTTTTGCATTCGCACCTTTAATAATATAGTCAAAATACAAATTTGTCAACCAATTATCATAGCCAACTCCGTTTTCGGGCACGATAGCCACGATGTCTTCGGCTACTCCCAGCTGTCCGCCGAGGTTGAAGTACAGATACCAAACGGCTTCATACGCCATATTGTAGTAAACGATGTTTTCTCCGGGTTGGAAAATTTCTCCGACATTGTTTGCTACCTTGTTATAGTCGTTGGTTGTAATGCCTTCAAGCTCGGGCATGATATACGACCTGAACTCTATGGTTTTGAGCTTTTCGCAATCATAGAAGGCAGAGTCGCCTATGGTTTTGAGTGTTCTGGGCAGCACGAGAACTTCGAGATAATCGCTTCCCGCGCCTGCGCCGGTGCCTATTCTCACAGTGTTGTCGAGAACGGTGTAAACTCTGTCCTCCTTCTGTGCGGGATAGGAAAGCAGCTGATATCCTCCGTTGGGCAGCGTGCCGTAAAGTACGCCGTCTTCCACAAAGTATCCGGAGCCGAGATTGAAGCTGTCGGTCGTCTTGCCGTTGACGGTTCTGGTAAACTCGTGCAGGTTTTTGGCATGAGCGAACACGCCGTCGCCTATCGACTCAATTTCTTTCTGAGTGAAAGTAAAGCTTTCGAGACCGGTTCCGTTGAACGCTCCGACGCCGAAACGAACAACATTGGGCAAGTCGACTGAGGTGAGAGCTTCCGTTCCCAAGAACGCGCCGTCAGGCACTTCTTCAATCAAAGGAACATAGATTTTCGTAGCGCTCTCCGCTTGATAGAAGCACATTTGACCGATTTCCGTGCACTCGGGAGCATTGATTTCCTTGACGCTCATGCAATACATAAACACAGCGTCGCCCATGGAAACAACTCTCTCACAGTTAATCGTTTCAAGGCTGCCCGACAAATAGAACGCGCCGTTATTCAGAACCACGTCTATTTCGGAATCCGTAGGCAGCGTAACCTCTTTCAAAGAGCTGAGGATTACGTTCCACTGATTTCCGCTGCTGTCGGTTGCGGTGGCAAGCAATCCCGAGAATGCCATTTCACCGACTTCCTCCACCTTGGGCATGTTGACCTTTTCAACCCATAACGCATACTCAAATGCACCGGCTTCCACAATACGCACTTCGGGCATATTAAGCTCCGTCAGTCCCGCGCCGGGATAGGTATCCGTCAAATTGGTTGAACCTATATTGTAGAAGAATGCGCCCTCTCTGATTATCTCAACACTGTCGAGATTGATTTCGCTCAACGTAACGCAATAAGCAAAAGCGTACTTGCTGATTTCCTTGAGTCCGGAGCCCAACGTCACGTCTTCCAGTGACATCTGTCCGAAGAAAGCGTAATCGCCAAGTTCTTCAACGGAAGAGAGGTCAATCCTTGTCAGGGAGCCGCCGGCCACCTGACCGTTGTAGTTGGTGGAAAACGCGTTTGCGCCTATTTTCTTGACGCCGGACAGGTCGATATTTTCAAGCGACAGATTCATTCCGAAGCAGGCTTCGGGGATTTCCGTGAGATTGCCTAGCTCAACCGTTCCCCTGCCCAGATTGCTGCACAGGTAGAACGCACCTGCGCCGAGCGTAACGTCATTGCCGAGTTCGAGCGAGAAAACTCCCTCGCAAACAGCAAACGCTTCCTGTCCGATAACGGCGCCGTCGCCTATCGTAATCTTCTGAGGACCGTCCACAATCTGACTTTGGCTGTTGCTCGCCACACAGTTGTAGTAAGCGCGCGCGCCGACCTCAACGCCTGCGGGAATGACGATTTCATCCAGAGCATAACAGACTCCGAACGCCCCTTCGCCGATTCTCTTCAAACTGTCGGGGAAAGTGATTGTCTGCAACACGGTGTTGCCGTAGAAAGCGTAGTCGCCTATAACTTCAATATCGGTATCGCTCAAATCAAGGTCGATTATATCGGTTCTGCCGCTGAAAATGCCGCGTCCGAGCGATTTTAACGTCGAAGCAAAGGTGTAGTTGTTGAAGTTATATCCGGGCGCTATCATGACGATTTCCGTTTGGTCGGCATTGTAAACAACCGCCTTGTCTTCGGAAAGCACGAAATTGGTGTTTCCGCTTGCCACGTTGAAGGATTTGAGCTTGCTTGCTCCCGCAAACACGCTCACGCCGATTTTTTCAAGCGTCGCGTCCGCAGTAAAGGACACTTTGGAAAGACCCGAGCAGCCGTTGAACGCGCTGTCGCCTATTTCCGTAACCGCGCCCGTAAAGTTGACTTCGGACAGTCTCGCACAGCCGTAGAAAGCCATTGCGGCAACTTTGCTCTGAGGAATGGTAACACGTGTTATAGAAGTATTCCTGAACATTCCCTCGCCCATAGCCGTGTTGACGCTCATCTCGACAGAGGTCAGAGAGCTGCATCCGCCGAACACGTTGGAACCTGCCGTCGCAAGATAAGGAATGTTTGCTGTCTTGATTGCCGTACAGCCCTCAAACACACTGTCGCCCAGCCAGCTCATGGTGCTGAAATCAACGTCTGTCAGGTGCTTGCAGTTCATGAACGCTCTGTGGAAAATCGTGTTGACGGGCGCGCAGCCTTCGCCGGAGCCTATATTGATTTTAGAAAGCAGGAGACAATCCCTGAATGCATCTTCGCCTATGGTAGTAAGAGCTTCCGTCTTGCCTGCCGTCTCGTGCTCGGGCAATACAACCTCTTTGAGGTTTTTGCAATCTTTAAATGCACGCTTGCCTATACTGCCCACGCCTTGAGGAATAATCACCTTCTCAATTGAAGTGTTCCCCACAAATGCGTCGTCGCCGATTGCGTTGTACATTTCGTCGTCGGGCAGCTCCGCAGTCATAACGCCGTCGATAAGCTCGCCCACTCCGTAATAACGTGTCAGAACATAGTTGGATATTATGTACGGGTCAAGAACCTCTATGTTTACGTATACGGAGAAAGGCACGCCGGATATACCCGAACCTGCTTTGGGACGAAGCGTTATGGAAACGGTAGCGCTTCCCTCCTTGACGGCAGTTATTTCGTCGTTTCCGTACTGGTCCTGACTGTAAGTAACATAGCGCGTGTTGCTGGATTTCCATTCTATGTCATAGTTGGACAAATCTATGTACCAAGGCTTCACGACATAATCTATTTTGATTTTCTCGCCCGGATAAATCTTTACCGTACCGGTTATGAATCGAGGATAATCGGGATTCCAATCGTCGTCGTTTACTCTGTTGTGCGCATAGAGATATTCATAGAAAGTGGTTTCTATATCCTCCAATGCGGGAGCTTTTTGCGCGACATAGCCGTCGTCGCCTTCGCCGAGCACGGTTACCCTGATTGTAGCCGCGCCCTCCCAACGGGGATCGTTGCTCAGGAGCGTGTCTTTGTCCACGACCGTCACCGTAGCGGTACCCTTTCCGACGGCGTAAATTTCACCGTCCTGCACCTTGACGACATCTTCGTTGCTGCTGCTCCAAACAAAGCCGTCCGTCCACTGGTCGTCGGGAGTGACAATGGGAGTCACCTCGTACAGCTCCCCTACGCTAAGAGTCAGCTCGGTTTCCTTCAGCTGAACGTCTGTCACGTCTCTGGGCAGCGTAACGGCAAACATACTGGTGTTAAGCGCATAGTCTGTAAGCTGTATGAAGAAGAAATCGTAATTCTCGTCGGCATAATCCAAATACTCGGTTATGTCCCAAGACACTTTGGTTACGCTTCTTCTCTCTCCTCTTACGGGAATGGCGTGGCTGCTCAGCATCTGAAGAGTTGCGTTTTGGTTTTCTCCGGTTATAAAGCAGGGAAGAACCGCCGCCGCATACTGATTGTCATAGACGTACAAATCCATGTACGTATGTATGGGATTCTTTTTGTCGTCCCTCTCAATCTCGGTACGATACTCGACTTTGGTAAGAACGGGATTCTCGTTGTCTATTCTGAAATCGAAGGAATAGGTGTTGTTGGGCACTATTCCGTCCTTGTAGTCCACGTATCCCGTAATGGTAGCCGTGTACTGCGTGTTGTTGGCAAGAGAAAGTCTGCTGGGCGTGAGCAGCAGCTGGTCATAGAAATCGACGTCCTCTTCGAGACTGTTTCCGTTGTAAAGGAACGTGGGACTTCCGAGACCCGCTTTTCTCACGTTTTCAAAGGATTCCTCGTGTATGACCTCTCCCGTCAGCTTGTTGGTAATGGTGAAGTCCACCTTTTTGCCGCCGCGAACCATGTTCATATAAACCTGATACAGGGCAAAAAGTCCGTCCTCGTCATAGGTGAGAGCCGCCTTTTCGGTGTCGGGGTTGATTGCCTTTTCGGTGTCGGGCAACGTGTAGGGATACATGCCGAGAGGAAGCAAATAAGCGTTCCACTCGCCTTCTTCGTCGAGGAAGGGTTCAAGCGCCGCAAGCGGAGTGGTGGGATAAATCAAGGCCTGCACTTTGTCTTCGTCCAGCACCGACGCATCGTTTGCGGACTCCTCCACCTCGTAGTAGTCCTCCCAGAACATTTTCTGGTCAAGCCAGCTTCCGTAGAACGCGAGATAAGGTATAGACAAATCTACGCCGCCCTCTCCGGCAAGCAGCTCCACGAAGCCTTCCACATACATTCCGTTTTCAAAATTGTCTTCGAGATATTTTATTTCGTTTTCGGCAAGAGTGATAGTCACCTTGAGCTTTGCGGTCTGACCTGCGGGAACCGAAACCGTGTTGGTGGAATCGGTGTACGTGCCGTTTGTCACACTGACCTCTATCTTGCTGTCGGTGAACATATACGCCTTTTCAAGAATCGTCCAAACCTTGTAGTCCCTGACGTAGGTGCACTGCTCGGTCATGACCTTGGTGTTGAGCGTGTAGTTAAGAGCAGTGGTACCCATATTGACCACGTTGAATTCAAGCTCGTATTTGCCCGTGCGCTCGGGGTCGTCGTAAAGAGACAGCTTGGCGTAATCGCTGCCGTCCACCGTCAGATATCCCTGCGTCGCGAGCGCGCCGTCAAGGTTGGCAAGTCCCGCGCCCTGCTTGCGGGGCGAATAAGGATTGCCCTCTTCGTTGTAAGCGATTGTAGCCGTGCTCATGATGAGCTGCTGAGTCATGGACCACAGCTGCGAAGCCGTGATGTCGGGATATTTTTCCTGCAAATACTGTCTCACAAGCAGAACGACGCCTGCGAGGTTGGGCGTAGCCATACTGGTTCCGCTCTGAATGGCGTATTGGTCGTAACCCGTAACGGCAGACAGAATGTCGCCGCCGTGTGCGGTGATATCCGGTTCGAGCGTCAGGCTGGGCAAAGGTCCCCAGGAGCTGAAATCGGACATGAAAGGACCTGCGAGGTTGGCTCTGTTGACCTCCATGGTTCCCGTCTGGCGACTTGCAAGAATGTCGCCCACTTCCTTGTTAATCGAGCAGGCTGCGATGTCGAGGTTCTTACCTATGGACATCCTTATCATACCCGTCGTGTTGTTGTAAATAATTATACCTGCCGCGCCCGCAGCGTAAGCCGCAGATGCCTTATCCTCGAAGCTGGAGGTGCCGCGCTTGACAAGAGCAATCTTTCCGCTGATGTCTATTCCGCTGCTCCTCAACGCGTCATAGTCCGAAGGATAGCCTATGCCGGGTACGGTCACATATTCAAACACTCTGCTCTGCTGCTCGCCGAGAAGCATGTCGAAGAAATCGTACTCTACGCTCTGAGGGTTGACCGCATTGTCAAAGTAAGCCGCAGTTTCGCCGTTGGCGACTATGTAAGGAGTCTTGACGCCGCTTATAGAAGCAACCGTGAAGGAAGCATAGTAGCTGCCGGGGCTGCCGATTGTACCCGTGTCGGGGTTGCTAGTCAAAGCGGAGCTGCCGTAGGCGCTGTTCATATAGGAGTTGTATTCGTTGCCCGCCGCAACGCAAAGGGTAATTCCCGCTTCTCTGACGGCATTGAACACGCCGTCGATGATGCCGGACTCTCCTGCCGTAGCAAAGCCGGAAGTCGAGCCAAGACTCATGTTAATCGCGTCAACGCCCAAAGCAACGCTGTCCTCGAGGGCGGCGAGAATGTCCATCTGATATGCTCCGGAGTGCTCCTCGCTGAAAACCTTCATGGTAGCGAGCTGCGCCTCGGGAGCAACGCCGGTAATCACGTCGGATTTTCCCACGATAACGCCAGAAACGTGAACGCCGTGAGGGTTGCTGCCGGGATAAGCGTCGGGGTCGTCGTCGGCATAGTCGAAAGCATAAGGGATTTTGTCGCTGTAATATACGTCGTCAACGCTCAGTCCGTTGTAAATGGAGCTGGCTTTGAGCTTGCCGGACGCAAGCATAGAGGAAATATAAGACCTGTCCATTGCCATTGTGTCGGAATCGGGCTGATGCTGGAAGGCCTCGTGCATTCTGTTAATACCCGTATCCAGCACGGCAACAACCATGCCCTCTCCCGCGTAGCCGCAGTCGGAGCTGTTGAAAATACCGGTAGATTCATACACATTGACAAAGTTTTCCGTAACGTCTACCGTAGGCTCGGCGTAAAGCTCGGACACGATAACGTTCTCGACGTCGTTATACGCCTTTATCTTGGCAATATCACCGTATCTGACGTTTGCCGCAAAAGCGTTCATAACCGATGTATAATTGTATTTGAACTCGATTGCGATGCCCGCCTTCAAAAGCTTTGTCATGAGAGCAGTCTGCTTTGCTTCAAGCACGGCAGCCTGACCTTTTGCGGACGAGCTTTCCAGATATTTGTCTATGGAAGAATATTTTTCGTTTTCTCCGTTGTTGTATCTGCTCACGAGCGAATCGTCCGAAAGCTGCACAATAACCCATACCTCGTCCTCAGACGAAAATACGGGCGATTGGTCTCCCGTCAGCTCGGCAACGTCGGACATGGTAAGCATTGCGTCCGTGTTGAGAGCCGCTTCAAGCGCACCGGTGTCGTATTTGCCCGTAACGTCGGTTACGGTGACGCCGTCGTTGAGACCGGAGCCGCCAGTCGTCGTCCCTGTGTTTTTCGATGCGTTGTATCCTGCGTTGAAAGCGGGCACGTACGCCGCAACGGCGGTGGTGCACACCATCAGCATGACCAACAACAAAGTCAACACTTTTTTGTTTTTCATTGTGGAACCTCCTGAAAAAATTTATCCTGTACCCAAAGGACGAATCGGATAAGTTTAGAGCCTATTATATCTCCGTCGCCCTTAAAAAGTCAATCCTTGCCGACCGCATAAAGCTACCAAATAATGGAAACCCCCGCCGCCTTTTCGCTTTTAAGTCAATATCTTCTTCCTTGATGTAAAACGGGTAAAAATATGAAATTTATTCATATTTTCACCTCCCGACGCCCCTGCCTCAATTGATTTTTATGAATTTTTTTCACTAATTATAGCTTTAATTAATTTCTTATATACTACTCGTCTCCAATGGTTTTTGAGTGATATAGTTATGAAAGTTTCAATTTTGTCTATATAAACGTACATTTATGTTGGAAATTTCACGAAAAACATATCGATTTTGTGTATTGTATATAAAAACTTTTGTCGGCGTCAATATGCACAGTTTGCATATTTATTCAATTACAAAAAATATTTACACAATCGCCTTTCGACAAACACGCTTATATCTCAACAAACTGTTCGCGCCTTTTGCCCGCCTATTCGATTGCCCGAAAAATAATTTTGATGTATAATAGCGGCATGGGTGAAGTATTGTTGGACGCTCTGCTGGACAGTCTGAAAATACTGCCTTTTTTGTTTCTCGTATACGTGCTTATCGAAATTCTGGAAACGAAAACTTCGGCAAAACTGAAATCCGGCAGAGCTTTGCGGGGTGGATTTGCTCCTTTGTTGGGCGCGGGTATAGGGCTCGTGCCGCAATGCGGCTTTTCGGTAATGGCGACCAATCTGTTTGCCAAAGGATATTTGTCCGTGGGTACGCTTCTTGCCGTTTACATCAGCACGAGCGACGAGGCAATCCCTATTCTGCTGGCAAATCCCGCAGGATGGAGCAAGCTGTGGCCGCTTCTGCTGGCGAAATTCGCAGCCGCGGTGGCAGTCGGTTACGGCGCCTACCTCGTCTGCGGCGGAAAAAAGACGCTCGAAGAAACTGCAACAATTGCCGATGCGTCCTTAGACAAGAAAGACATCGACGACGAACAAGCGGAAAAAGAAAGCGACGACATAGGCTGTTGTCATCATCACATAGAAAAACGGCACAATTTCTGGCAGAATTACGTCTTTCATCCGATGGTGCATTCTCTGAAAATATTTGCTTTTATTTTGATTGTCAACGTGCTTTTCGGACTGCTTCTGTTCTATACGGGAGAGCAATGGCTGCACAACGTGCTTGCGGGCACGGGATATTTTCAGCCTTTTATTGCCGGGCTTGTGGGGCTCATACCCAACTGCGCGAGCAGCGTGGTGCTGACCGAGCTGTACATAACCGAAGGACTGACCTTCGGCAGCGCGTTTGCGGGACTTTCGGTAAACGCGGGAATCGCCCTGACGGTACTTTTCAAGCAAAACAAAAACCTTAAACAAAATTTGCTTATAGTCGTTTCCCTTTATTTGCTTTCAACAGCGCTTGGACTTGTGATTGACCTTATTTTTCCATCGTTTCTCTGAAAATAAAAACAGCGCGGCGAACGCGCTGTTTTTTCATGCAATAATTCAGATGGGCAATACTTCGATGATTGCCATTTCCGCAGCGTCGCCGCGACGCATACCCAGCTTGTGAATGGTGGTATAGCCGCCCTTCTGACCGATTTGTTCGGAGCGCTCTGCGAATTTGGGAGCGTAAACGTTGAAAATCTTTTCTATCAAAGGCATCTTGATGTCCTTTGTTCTCAGATTGTAAGCGCTCTTGCTCTCCTTTTGTCCTTTGGTTTCCTGAATGTCGACAAGATTGGAGATGAGCTTTCTTCTTGCCGCAAGCTTTTTGGGACCGTCGTTGATGACGTCAACCTTTGTTTCCTTGCCGTTGACTACTTTGGTTTTCTGTACCTTCACGACGTCCTGATACGTATTTATTGCAAGCGTGAGATTTTTCTCAGCCAGCTTCTGCACCTCTTTGGCTCTTGCCAGAGTGGTCTCTATTTTGCCGTTCCACAATAGGTAGGAAACCTGATTTTTCAATAAAGCAAGCCTTTGATCCGTGGCTTTTCCTAGTTTTCTTTGCATTTGTGGTTTTTCCTCCTAATCTTCTTTCAATTTGAGTCCGAGACCGAAGCTTTCAAGCCGTGCAATAACTTCGTCCAGAGATTTCCTGCCAAGATTTCTGACTTTGAGCATATCCTCTTCCGTCTTTCTGGTAAGGTCGCCTACCGTCTGAATATTGGCGCGCTTCAAGCAGTTGTAGCTTCTGACCGACAAATCCATGTCGTCTATGTTCATGTCGAGAATCTTCTGCTGCTTGTCTTCCTCGC
>OLPR01001536.1_pt1 | contig 18815 bp, 19 predicted proteins | sample 1672761 | NCBI WGS metagenome assembly OLPR01 (sample SAMEA3136721, study PRJEB25190) | human gut metagenome | biome: human gut; feature: human-associated habitat; material: faeces | place: Austria | collected 2013 | reverse complement strand
TATCGCATGCTCCGGGAGTTCGTGGATTTTGCCAATGTATTTAACTAACTTTCCAGTTAGTTCTTAAAGCTATGAATAGGTGCGGGGATGCGGCCGCCGCGGTTGACGAAAGCATCACAGGAGAAGGTATTCACGGGCATGATGGGTGCATAACCTAACAGGCCGCCGAACTCCACGGTCTCTCCCACGCCTTTTCCGATTACGGGGATGATTCTGACTGCGGTGGTCTTCTGGTTCACCATACCGATGGCCATTTCATCCGCAATGATACCGGAAATGGTGGTTGCCTTGGTGTCTCCGGGAATGGCGATCATATCCAGACCTACGGAGCAGACACAAGTCATGGCTTCCAGCTTCTCGATGGTGAGGGCTCCGGCATTCACGGCATCGATCATTCCCTGATCTTCACTGACAGGAATGAATGCACCACTTAAACCGCCGACGTAGGAAGATGCCATAACACCGCCCTTTTTCACCTGATCATTCAACAACGCCAGGGCTGCAGTGGTTCCGGGAGCTCCGGCATGTTCCAGACCGATCTCACACAGGATATCCGCTACGCTGTCGCCGATGGCCGGGGTCGGTGCCAGAGACAGATCCACGATGCCAAAGGGAACATTTAGCATCCGGGATGCCTCCTGTGCTACCAGCTGACCTACACGGGTTACCTTAAAAGCAGTCTTCTTGATAGTCTCACAGAGAACCTCGAAGTTCTCGCCGCGCACCTTTTCCAGTGCGGTCTTTACAACGCCGGGGCCGCTGACACCGACATTGATGATCTTGTCTGCTTCGGTCACACCATGAAAGGCACCTGCCATGAAAGGATTATCATCCGGTGCATTACAGAATACTACCAGCTTTGCACAGCCCAGGGAATCATCTTCCTTGGTATACTCTGCAGTCTCCCTGACCATCTCACCCATCAGCTTTACGGCATCCATGTTGATACCGGTCTTTGTGGATCCCAGGTTTACGGAGCTGCAGACACGCTCGGTTTCTGCAAGAGCCTGCGGGATGGAACGGATCAGCAGCTCATCTGCTTTTGTCATCCCTTTGGATACCAGTGCAGAATAACCACCGATAAAGTTTACGCCTACTTCTTTTGCTGCTTTATCCAGTGTTTTTGCCAGTGTGACAAAGTCTTCCGGTGTTTTACATGCTGCACCGCCGATCAGTGCGATCGGTGTAACTGAGATTCGTTTATTTACAATCGGGATTCCGTATTCTTTGGAAATATCCTCACCGGTCTGTACCAGATTTTTTGCCAGTCCTGTGATCTTTTCATAAACCTTCTGATTGACTTTTTCCAGATCACTGTCGATACAGTCTAACAGACTGATACCCAGTGTGATGGTACGCACGTCCAGGTTCTCTTCCTCGATCATTTTGTTGGTCTCTGTTACTTCATATAAATTGATCATTACGGCTCCTATCTGCCCCTTCGGGTCTTATTTATTTCGAAATCGTGGGGCTTATCAGATGCGGTGCATCTTGTCAAAGATCTCTTCCTTCTGGCACTTGATCACTACGCCAATTTCTTCTCCGAGAGCAGCCAGTTCATCTGCCATATCACCAAAAGTTTTCTGCATCTGATTGGTGTCAACGATCATCATCATGTTAAAATATCCCTGTACGATGGTCTGGGAAATATCCAGGATATTGATGCCGTTTTCCGCAAGATAGGTACATACCTTTGCGATAATGCCTACTGTGTCCTTACCAACTACCGTAATAATTGTTCTTTTCATAATCGCCCTCATTTTCTGCATGAAATCATGCTATTATTTTTATCTATTAAACTACACTTTACTACAATTTGCAACCTCAAGTTCAGCCTATGAACATATTCAGACACAGAAATCATACTTGCATCATTTTGTGAGCGAATATGTTTCAGGCACCGAGCGCCAAACTATGGAGCAAAGCTAGTCATAAAATGACACAAAAGCGTGCTATGATGCGGCTCCAACGAATAATGCTGGCTGATGCGCTGCGCATCCGCTACGCAATATTGATCACCGGAGATACATTGCTCCTGTCTGCCACCATCATCCGGAAGTCTTCCGCCCGGTAAGGGTTCTCTCCCATGGTGATTTCCATCCGGACCGCTTCATAGGCCAGCTCCGGAAGATTATTCTCCTTGCTGAGATGTCCCAGCACGATAGCCTGCAGCTTGTCATGCAGGATTCGACAGAGCAGCTTGCCGGAATTTTCATTGGAAAGGTGTCCTCTGTCCCCCAGAATTCTCTGTTTGAGATAATAGGGATAAGGTCCTACCTGCAACATCTTCACATCATGATTCGCTTCCAGCAGCAAGGCATCCATTCCCTTCAGGCACTCCACGGTGTAATCATTATAGACTCCTAAATCCGTACAGATTCCTACCTTTTTATCTCCGTAAGCAATACGATAGCCCACCGGCTGTGCCGCATCATGGGAGATTTTCATGGGATTGACAGTCAGATCCTTGATAGTCAGTTTCACATCTTCCTTCACTTCCCGAAACAGGGCTGGATTGATCTTGCCCAGATTCCCCATCTTCTGGATTTCTTCCAGGGTTCCCGTTGTGGCATAGATCGGCACTTCATATTTTCTCGCCATGACACCCAGTCCCGCCACATGATCCATATGTTCGTGGGTCACCAGGATGCCATCCAGATCTCTTCCGGTGAGTCCCAGACTGTTCAGCCCGGCCTCCGCCTTTTTGCCGCTGATTCCCACGTCCACCAGCAGATGCGTGGCCTCTGATCCCACATAAATACAGTTGCCGCTGCTGCCGCTGGCAATACTACATAATCTCATAACTTCTTAATCTCTTTTCTATCTTACTTCTGTCTTACTCTTTTCCGTTTTCCATCTTCGGCATTAATGCATACTAGTGCATGCTTTTCCAGTAGATCTCGATCACATCTCCCTCTTTCAAAGGTTCCATGAACTGTGCCGGGCGTCCATTTAAGTTCGTCACAATGGATCTGCCTGCGGATGCGGAGGATCCCAGATCAAAATCAATATAATCAAACACATCCACAAATACATAGGAAGCCTTACCCTGCATGGTGATGGGGGAATGGTTCACGATCACTGTTAATGGATGCGGCCCCTGTGGTGACACGCTTTGGCTCTGTGCCGTCTGTTCCACGCTTTCGTACTTTTCGTCCTGCTTCCCGGAAGTCCCCTGCGTTGTCACGGAAGCCGTCCCGTTTTCTGCCGCAGTCTCTGTCCCCTGTGTCATCGCCGCTTCTCCTGCCACAGCCTCTGCCTTCTGCATCACAGGCCCTTCTCCATAAACAGGCTCTTCTCTATAGGCATCCTCTTCTGTGTCCGCATCCGGCAGGTCTGCATAACTCCCTTCCGGCAGCGGGTTCTTCATATCCCAGCTTACGGTGAAATGCTCATAAACTCTGGTATCCGGCTGCGCCGCTGTATCATTGACCTTGATATCCGCACCGAGAGGCACATCCAGAAATTCTGCGATTTCCTTTACAGTATAAGAATTCCGAATCCGAATATCATCGTTCTGGCCGATCCGGTAGAATTCATTCTCTCTGTGACCGTTGACTTCCGCTGTCTTCGGCAGACTGATCCGTTTACCGTTCACATAGACCTGCAGTGCATCCCCCAGTTCAGAGAGTTTTCCCAGCTCCAGCACCGCCGGTTCGCCCTCCGTGGAAGGTGTTACCACAATGCGGTCCCCATTATGTACCTGGGTATACATATCCGCCTCGTCTCCGTTGACCCGGATGACTGCTGCCTCTCCCTGTTCGCCCCGCACCATACGGGTCTTACCATTGACAGTAAACAGAAGGGCTTCCCCTTTTCTGGGGAACAGCTGGTCATTGGGGAACTGCATCTGCATAGCGGCATCTGTCACGGATAATTTGCCGTTATCATAGAGCTTTACCCGCTCTCCGTTGAATTCCACGAAAATAAAATTATTGCTCTGTACATAATAGCTTAAACAGATACCGATAGGTGTTACCATCATGGCATCCTTTCTGGCATTTTCCAGTTCAAATGTAATGGTCTGCATGACTTCCTGTCCCCGGATTGCCACACGTTCCTTCACGATGCCCAGCTTCTCTGCCAGCTTCTCCGTGTAACCGGGCACCATTCCACCGCCGCCTACCACGAACACGGCACTGACCGGTTTGTCCCCGTTCAGTTCTTTGATGGTATCGGATACCAGCTGGGTCATACGTTCGATCTCCGGATCCAGCAGTTCCAGCACTTCGCTGGCTTTGATGGTCTGGGGCAGTCCCATGATATCTTCGTATTCGATAGTCTCCTGGGTTCTGCATTTTCTCTTGATCTGCTCGGCCACCTCGAATTCCACGAGACAATGCTGTACCAGAATATCCGTCAGGCTGTCTCCTGCTACGGGGATCATGCCATAGGCTGTGATGGTTCCCTCTTTGGTAATGGAAATATCACTGGTGCCTGCACCCACGTCCACCAATGCCATATTTAACATACGGAACTTCTCCGGAATTGCTACCTGAATGGCAGCAATAGGCTCCAGTGTCAGATTCGCCACATGCAGGCCCGCCAGTTCTACTGCCTTATACAGACCGTCCACTACATCATCCGGCAGAAACGTGGCGATCAGATCCACTGCAATGTTTTTTGCCTTATGTCCCTCCAGATTACCCATCTGGTAGCCATTCATGTAATACCGCATGGCCGTATAACCCACACAGTAGAATTTCATATCTGTATCCGTATTGCTGTTCTGGAATTCCTCGTAAGCCTTCTCCACGCCCATGGTACACAAGGAATACACATCTTCCTGCGTGATCTCCCGGTCGCTCTCAAAGCTGTGCTCCACATAGGTAGTGACGGTACGCAACACACGGCCTGCAGCTGCGATACATACTTCCGTAAGTTCTCTGCCCAGATCCGCTTCCAGCTGTTCCTTTACCTGGGAAATAGTCTCTCCCACCTTGCCGATGTCATGGATCTGTCCGTCCAGCATGGCTCTGGTCTCATGCTCCTTGGAGCGCTGTGCCAGCACATGGAACTTCCCGCCATTTAAGTATCCTACCGTACCTACGATGCTTCTCGTACCGATATCCAGTCCGAATACCAACTGTCCCTGTTTTTCTTTTACTCCTTCCATGAATATGCCTCCAGTTTCTGTCTGATCTGTCTGTAGCTGTCTTCCAGACTGTCACTGTTATCAATGACAAAATCACAATGCTGCCGGAATTCTTCCTCCGAAAGCTGTGATGCTATGATCTTTTCTATCTTCTCCGGTGTGTAATTGCGGCTTTCCGAAAGTCTTCTTCTGCGTACATCTTCTCTGGCGTAGATATACCACATTTCATCCACTATATGTTCATACCCGCTCTCGATCAAAAGTGCCGCTTCCACAAAAAACAGTTCCACATCGCCCTTATTCTTTGCCTCTGCCAGACGATCCGCCAGATATTTTTTTACCGCAGGATGAATGATGGCATTCACCTGCTCCAACAGTGTCGGATCTGCAAAAATCTTTGCCGCCATTGCCGGCTTATCGATCTGTCCGTCCGGTGCAAGGATTCCGTCTCCCATCAGCGCTACCAGCGCATGATAGCCTTCGGTTCCCGGTTCCTTGACTTTATGCCCGATCTCATCCGCCAGATAGATCTCACATTTATAATGCTGTCCGATATATTTTAAAATCTCTGTTTTTCCGGCACCCACACCGCCGGTAATACCTATAAAACGCATTTATTTCGCCTCATACCAGTTATTGCCCGTGTGCAGATCGATTTCCAGCGTCACCGCCAGATCTGCCGCGGACTTCATATTTTCCGTAAGGATCTCACGGACTCTTGCCTCTTCCTCCCGTGCGGTCTCAACCAACAGTTCGTCATGCACCTGCAGGATCAGACGGGATTTTAACCCTTCCTCTTTCAATGCTTTCCATACCTTGATCATGGCGATCTTGATAATATCCGCCGCCGTTCCCTGAATAGGGGCATTCATGGCCACTCGCTCGCCGAAGGACCGTTGCATGAAATTGGAGGATGACAGTTCCGGGATAGGGCGTCTTCTGCCAAACATGGTCTCCGTATAGCCCTTTTCCTTTGCATCCGCCACCAGTTTGTCGATGAATTCCTTCACCTTCGGGTAAGTGGCAAAATACTGTTCAATGTACTGTGCCGCTTCCTTTTTGCTGATACTCAGATCCTGACTCAGTCCAAAGGAACTGATACCGTAGACGATACCGAAATTGACTGCCTTGGCATTCCGGCGCTGCAGATCCGTGACTTTCTCGAAAGGAGTATGGAATACCTTGGATGCCGTGATCCGGTGAATATCCTCTTCCTGTCTGTAAGCATCAATCAGCTGTTCGTCTCCGGACATATGAGCCAGCACACGCAGTTCGATCTGGGAATAGTCCGCATCCATGAATTCATAGCCTTCTCTGGGGATAAATACCTTGCGGATCTGTCTGCCCAGTTCCATACGCATGGGAATGTTCTGCAGATTCGGCTCTGTAGAGCTGATACGCCCCGTGGCAGTAATGGTCTGATTGAAATTCGTATGGATCCTGCCGTCCTCTTCAATAAAAGCTGCCAGTCCGTCTGCATAGGTGGACTTTAACTTGGTCAGACCTCTGTATTCCAGGATATCTCTTACAATAGGGTAATCCGCCGACAGCTTTTCCAACACATCCGCAGCTGTGGAATATCCGGTCTTGGTCTTCTTGCCGCCGGGGATCTGCATGGTCTCAAACAGTACCTCGCCCAGCTGCTTGGGGGAATTGATATTGAACTCTGTTCCTGCCTGTGTGTGAATGGACTGTTCCAGTTCCTCAATGCGGGCCACCAGTGCATCCCCATAAGCCTTCAGTTCCTCCCGCTTTACAGCCACACCTTCTTTCTGCATGTCATACAGTACCAGTGAAAGAGGCATCTCCATCTCCTCCATGAGACATTTCATGCCTGCTGCCTCCAGCTTGTCCTTCAGGACTTTTTTGCCTTTCCGGGAGACATAGGCTCCGTAGCACGCATACTCCATGGCTTTCCCGGCGTCCTCGGAAAGCAGTGTCCGAAAATCTCTCTTGCCGAATACTTCCGCTCTGCCCGGGATCAGAATTCCCAGATGCTCCGAAGCAATGGCCTCCATGTCATAATCATTCTTCAGAGGATTCAGCAGATACGCCGCGATCAATACGTCAAAATACTGTTCTGTACTGCTGCGGTCCAGATAGTCATACTGGTGCTTCACATCAAAGGTAGCGATCTGTGTATCCGTACCTGCGGAAAGTTCCTGTAGAGCTTCCGTGATCTCTGCGGTGTCATCCACAGATTCCACCGCTTCCGCAAACAGACTTAACTGCCCTTCCGGTTCCTTTTCATGGGTCAGGGCATAAAATACCGTCTCCTCATCGGACACAGACAATGCCACCCCCAGCAATTCTTCTTTTTTCGTAGTAGCATCCACTGGTTCCGTGATCAGCCACAGGCCGATCTCCTTCTGTTTCTGCGCTTTTTTCAGATATTGTAAAAATTCTTTTTTATCTTCAATCTGTCGGAAGCTTTCTGCGATCTTGCTGAACATCGACGGAAAGGGACAGGCACACGCCGAGGCTGTTGTTGCCAAAAGCACACGGACTTCGGTGCTGGACAGCCTGAAGCGCCCGGTGACGCCCCGCAGTACAGACAAGAAACCAAAACAGCATGAGGAGGTGCGATAACATGAATACCAATAATCTGAATACGGCCCTTTATGAAAAGATGGCCACTGAGCAGGAAAAATATAGGGACTGGTTGAAAAGCCAGCCCCCGGAAGAAATCCTGCACCACACCTATGAATATACTGTCCGTGAGGATATTGTGATGGCAATGGAGGAGCTGGAGCTGACCGACGCCCAGGCCCAGGCACTTTTGGAATCTTCTTCGCCGCTGGCGGATGTGTACCGCTATTTTGAAAAGCTGGAGACCGGTCACATGGATGTGATCCGGGACAGCATTGAGAGCCGTGCCGACGATGTGTGCAGAGCCAAAGAGGAACTGCGAACAACACCGGTCTATCCCCATTCTGCTGCCTATGCGTCCGAGCATGGGGAAATGGCACAGTACAACCTCTCATATCAGGCGAACAGCGCCTGCAAAGAAGCCATTGAGCAGACCATCAGCGCCCACTATGCAGAGAATCGGCTGGATACGGAGGCGGCGGTCAAAGATGTGCTGGAAAAGTTCGGGACGGAACGGGTACAGTTCATTCTTGCCAACACCATCCAGCACAAGAACCATGACGGGCGTATCTCTCAGGACAATAAAGCCTGGGCAAAAACCATTCCCATGCTGGAGGACAGCGGCGCTTCCCGCCACTGTGCCTATCTGGTTGTGGATGGGGTCAATCCCGGTCTGACCGACCTGTTTACCAGGCAGGCCAGAAAAACCATGCAGGAACAGCAGAAAAGTTCTGTCCTGCAAAAGCTCAAACAGGAACCGCCTGCCCATAAGCCTGCCGCCCCGAAGAAACAGGAGCCGGAGCGATGAGCAGCCCCAAGCGCAAGCGGGATGTGCCGGTTCTGTTTTGGGTATCCGCTGATGAAATGGAGTTGATTCAGCAGAAAATGGCGCAGTTTGGAACAAAAAACCTGAGCGCCTATCTGCGAAAAATGGCTGTGGACGGCTATGTGGTGCAGCTGGATTTGCCGGAGCTGAAAGAACTGGTATCCCTGCTGCGCCGAAGCAGCAACAACTTGAACCAGCTGACCCGCAAGGTGCATGAGACCGGACGGATTTACGATGTCGATTTGGAGGATATATCCCAGCGGCAGGAACAGTTATGGGACGGAGTTAAAGAGATACTGACACAACTCTCCAAACTTTCGTAACCGGGACAAATACCCCATCTGCGGAGGGAGGAACGGCGTTTCTTCGCCGCGCCTTCCTCCGCTTTTTCTTTTTGCCCGTATCCTTGCCTTTTAGCTGTAAGACAGGGATAATGGAATCAGGAACAGGAACTGTGATTTTGGGAGGAGGCATAACAATGAGGGCATTGGTGTTTTTGTTAAAACTGTTGTTGAAGATTTTGGTAGCTCCGGTAATTCTGACACTGACCCTGTTCGTTTGGATTTGTGTGGGGATCGTCTATGTTTCCGGTCTGGTGTTGGGGCTTATCAGCATGGTGATCGCCCTGCTGGGCGTGGCGGTCCTGCTGACCTGTTCCCTGCAAAATGGCATTATCCTGCTGGTGATGGCATTTCTTATCAGTCTGTTTGGTCTTCCAATGGCTGCTATCTGGCTGCTGGGCAAGGTACAGGACTTGAAGTTTGTCATTCAGGATTTGGTTTATGGATAAAATGCGCGGTCACAAAAATGCCAGACAGTGTCTGTTAAATTGCTATATTTACTTCTGTGCTACATCCGTGTATAATAGTAGCACGAAAGGAAGTGATGGATGTGACCAAATCAGAACGGTTTGAGCAATTAGACAGACTTCTGACCGAGCATGATGGGATGCTGCAAACCGCACAGGTAATCGCCAGCGGAATTGTAAAACCCATTTTTTATGAATATGTCAAAGAGAAAAATCTTCAGCAGGTTGCTCACGGAATTTATGTCTCCGAGGATACCTGGATTGATGCGATGTTTCTGTTACATCTGCGATGTGGTCAGGCAGTATTTTCCCATGAATCAGCGCTATTTTTCCATGATTTGACAGACCGGGAACCATCTCCATACGCTATCACGGTGCGCAGAGGGTACAGCACCACTCGCTTAAAGGCAGAGGGCCTTTCTGTTTACACCATCAAACCAGAACTATATGAGGTAGGGCTGACAACTGGCCAAACACCTTTTGGGCATACGGTTCCTGTCTATGATATGGAGCGCACCATCTGCGATCTGCTCCGCAGCCGAAGCAGCATGGAAATACAGACTTTTCAAGGTGCGCTGAAGATGTATGCCAGAAGAAAGGACAAGGATCTGCGGACTTTGATGCGGTATGCCGGTATGTTCCGGGTTGAAAAAATTTTACGGCAGTATTTGGAGGTGCTTTTATGATAAAGACAGCAAGGCAGCTAAAAGATTTGATTCGCAATCTTTCCAGAGAAAAATCTGCGGATGCACAGCTTTTAATGCGAAACTATATGATGGAGCGTTTTCTGGAGCGTATTTCCCTTTCTGAATATCGTGATAAATTTATTCTGAAAGGCGGGATGCTGGTAGCGGCAATGGTTGGACTGGATGCCCGTTCCACGATGGACTTGGACGCTACTGTAAAAGGAGCCAATGTTAATGTAGAAGACATCGAGAACCTGATTTCTGCTATTGTGAGTGTGCCGATTGATGATGGCGTCAAATTTCAGCTGAAAAGCATTTCAGAGATTATGGATGAAGCGGAGTATCCTGGGATTCGGGTCAGCATGACTACAACCTTTGACGGTGTGGTGACACCTTTGAAGATTGACATTTCCACAGGGGATGCCATTACCCCCAGGGAGGTACGCTACTCTTTCAAGCTGATGCTGGAAGATCGCTCCATTGACATTTGGGCATACAATCTGGAAACCGTTCTGGCTGAAAAGCTGGAAACAATCATCACCAGAACCACCACCAACACCCGCATGAGAGATTTCTATGACATTTATATTCTGGAACAGCTGCATGGGAACACATTGAACCCACAGATTCTCCATGATGCGCTGTGGGCCACTGCTCACAAACGCGGGACAGAACGACATCTTGCAGAAGCTGCCGAAGTTTTTGAGGAAGTGGAGAACAGCTCGGTTATGCAGAAACTTTGGGAATCTTACCGCAGGAAGTTTTCCTATGCGGCAGATCTGGAGTGGAGCATCATCATGGGGGCGGTTCGCGGTTTATACGCTCTATGTGAAAAGGGATCGAGCCTATGAAAAAACACGGTCATTATTGCAAAGTCTGCGGAGAATACAAAGCCAACGAAAAATTTTCCGGCAAAGGCCATGCGGCTCATATCTGTAAATCCTGTGCTTCTTTGCCGCCGGAGAAGCAAGCGGAGCAAATGACAATAAACCGCTTGCTAAATCTCCCCTGGCGATTATCAAAGGAACACATTTCCTGGCTGAAAAACCGAATGAAAGATAAGCGCCCGGAAGTCCGTGCGCTGGCGAAAGAACAATACGAGATGAGGTTTCCTCCAAAACAGTTAGAGGACACCGATGACGATTTTATTTTTCTTGATGAGAATGATTTTATAGAATAACGAAAGCGGTCTGCACCATGCAGGCCGTTTCTTTTTTGGAAAGGAGGCCCTTCTATGGCAACCACACGCATCATGCCCCTGCATATCGGCAAGGGACGCACGGAGAGCCGAGCAATCAGCGATATTATTGATTATGTGGCAAATCCGCAAAAGACTGACAACGGAAAACTAATTACCGGCTATGGCTGTGACAGCCGGACCGCCGATGCAGAGTTTCTGCTGGCGAAGCGGCAGTATATCGCCGCCACCGGGCGGGTGCGCGGGGCGGACGATGTGATCGCTTACCATGTGCGCCAGTCATTCAAACCCGGTGAAATCACGCCGGAGGAAGCAAACCGCCTGGGCGTGGAATTTGTCAAGCGGTTTACCAAGGGCAATCACGCCTTTGTGGTCTGCACCCACATAGACAAATCGCACGTTCATAATCACATCATCTGGTCGGCGGTCAATGCAGATTGTGACCGAAAATTCCGCAACTTTTGGGGCAGCACCAGAGCCGTCCGGCGCTTGAGCGATACCATCTGTATCGAGAACGGATTGTCCATTGTGGAGAACCCAAAACCCCACGGAAAAAGCTACAACAAGTGGCTGGGCGAACAGGCCAAGCCCTCCCATCGGGAACAGCTGCGTGTGATGATTGACAACGCATTATCACAAAGTCCTGCTGACTTTGAAGAACTGCTGAAGCTGTTGCAAGAGTATGGTTGTGAAGTCTCAAAGCGCGGAAAATCGTATCGACTGAAGCTCTCTGGTTGGGAGAAAGCCGCCCGCATGGACAGTCTGGGCGAAGGATATGGATTGGAAGATTTGCGGGCAGTTCTCTTAGGGAAGAAAGCACATACCCCGCGAAAAAAAACAGTCACACAGGCAGAGCCGCCGAAGGTCAATCTGCTGGTGGACATTCAGGCAAAATTGCAGGCTGGAAAAGGTGCTGGCTATGCTCGATGGGCTAAAGTTTTTAATCTGAAACAAATGGCGCAGACCATGAATTACCTGTCAGAGAACAATCTGCTGGAGTATGCGGTTTTGGAAGAAAAGGCTGCGGCTGCCACGGCACATCACAATGATCTTTCGGCGCAGATCAAAGCGGCTGAAAAGCGCATGGCAGAGATCGCTGTTCTGCGTACTCACATCGTAAATTATGCCAAGACCCGTGAGGTCTATGTGGCATACCGCAAGGCGGGTTACTCTAAGAAATTCCGGGAAGAACATGAGGAAGAAATTCTGCTCCACCAGGCTGCTAAGAATGCCTTTGATGAGATGGGAGTCAAGAAGCTTCCCAAGGTCAAAGAGTTGCAGACGGAGTACGCGAAATTGCTGGAAGAAAAGAAAAAGACCTATGCCGAGTACCGGCGTTCCCGTGAGGAAATGCGGGAGCTTTTAACGGCAAAGGCAAATGTAGATCGAGTGCTGAAAATGGAGGTAGAACAGGATGTTGAAAAAGAAAAAGACCACGGCCAGCGGTAAGCTGGTCCTGGTCAAAAGCGTTCGCAGAACGCGCAGCCACAGAATGAAATTCTGTGTTCAAAGGGGCTTGGGGGCGCTGCCCTCAACAAGCAAGCGGAGAGGAAAATCACGGAGGGATTTTCTTCTCTGCGGGCCTGTGTGTATTAACACAGGCATTGCTTGCCTCTTTTCTCCGAAATTGAAAAGAACCAGTGAGAGAATCGTTAAATTTCACTCACTGGCTCAATTCATTTCAAATATCTCGGACAACTCTGTCAGTTCTTTCACCGTTTCTTGGGTGTGATGCAACAGGGTGTCACGCATTTCTGGCGGACAGCTGGAATAAAGCATTTTCATCTGATTGACACCTTCATCTTCCAGAGAAATATCTGGATTTATAAGCGTATCTAAAGAGATGTGCAGGACCTTTGCCAATGCTCTCAAAATCAAATAAGAAGGATTCATTTTCCCCTTTTCGATATTGGCGATTTGCTTTACAGAAACATGGCTCAGATCCGCAAGCTCCTGTTGTGTCAGGTCTTTTTTCTTTCTGGCTTCCCGCATTTTTTGCCCTAAAGCAGTTAAATCATCAATCGGCATAATCGTTCACCTCAATAATATTGTATCGTTCCGGTTTGATTTGAGGAATAACCTTATCATTCCGGTTTTTCCAGTACGATTATACCGATTTTTCTTTTTTGCAACATGGTTGCAGGCTTGTATTCTTCGAACAATAGAAATATAATGGAATGTATTGCAGGAGGTGCAGAGATGGACTATATGACCCTAAAAGAAGCAAGTGAAAAATGGGGAGTTTCAATTCGGCAGATAAACTATTATTGCGCCGGTGGTCGTATTCCCGGTGCTGTGAAGGTGGCTACAATTTGGCTGATTCCGAAAGACGCGGAAAAGCCTGTGGATATGAGAACGAAGCAAGGAAAGGAGCAAAAAAATGCAAAAGATACTTTATGTTGAAGATGATTTGAGCCTGATTGATGGATTGCAATATACTTTGGAAGCAAGTGGATATATGGTGGACAATGCCAAAACTGTAAAGGAGGCTTTGGCCCTATTCCGAAAGAACACCTATGATTTACTTTTGCTGGATGTTACGCTCCCAGATGGCACAGGCTTCGATGTTTGCAAAGCGGTACGGAACAGCTCAACCGTTCCCATTATATTTTTGACAGCTTCGGATCAGGAAATCAGCATTGTCCGAGGACTTGATATGGGTGCCGACGATTATATCACCAAACCGTTCAAGCTGAATGAACTTCTATCCAGAATTAAGGCAATCCTGCGCCGTTCCTTGCAGTTTTCCAAAGCAGATACCTTTTTGGAAGCTAATGGCGTTCGTGTGGATACGGCAGAGCGGCTCGTCTGGAAAAATGAAAAACCGCTTGATCTCCCATTGGTGGAATACAAATTGCTGTGTCTGTTCATGCAAAATCCCAATCACCTTATGCCGCGCGAAATGATTCTGGATCGGATGTGGGATGGCAACGGTAATTTTGTGGACGATAATACTCTATCTGTGTATATCCGGCGGCTGAGAAACAAAATTGAGGACACACCCAATCAGCCTAAATACTTGCTGACGGAACGAGGTATCGGCTATAAATGGGTCGTTGAGTGAGGACAAGGTATGGGCAAATTAGGGAAAGAAACAAAGAATCTACTGTTGGCAATCACCGTCATCTGCCTTATTTCATTTCTACTTGCCGCAGGACTTTCGTTTTTACTTGCAAAGGACTTCCAACATGAGATGTTGCTCCATGACTATGGTGTTTCCGGCTACCAGCTGAACCATGAGGATAAATTGCAGATTTCAGCTTTTACTGCTCACCCCAACGAAAGCGATATAGAACGAGGCAAAGAAGCGCTGGCCTCTATTGGATACAGTGAAGCAACATCTATGCAGCTATTGCCCACTGTTCGGGAATATCGCAATCAGACGATGCTGTATCTATTCTTGCTGCTGTTGTTTCTGTTCGGTATGGTATATCTGGTTCTGCTGTTTTATCTGCGACGCCAGCATAGAGCTATTGATGATGCAGGAAGTAAGATTCGAGAATTTTTGGATGGCAATTCTATGTCCAGAATTGAATGTTCCCAAACCGGTGATTGGTATAGCCTTTTCCATGATGTCAATGAAATGGCGACTATTCTCTCCGCCCATGCAGAGAGCCAGAAGCAGACAAAGGAGTTCTTACAGGACATCATTTCGGATGTATCACATCAGATTAAAACGCCGCTATCTGCTTTGAAAATGTACCATGAAATCATAAGCAGTCATAAAGGAGAAGCCGAAACGGTGGCGAACTTTTCGGAAAAATCTCAACGAGAGATTAAGCGAATGGAGAACGTCATTTATACACTGCTCAAACTGGCGCGCCTGGATGCGGGAATTATACAGATGGAAAAAGCAGAAGAAAATGTTTCCGCTCTCATGCAAGATGTTTTGGAACGATTTGAAACATGGGCAGAACAGGATCACAAAGAGATCACCCTTTCGGGTAAGGATGATATTTCTCTTAATTGCGATGCACTATGGATGTCGGAGGCGATTGGAAATATCGTCAAAAATGCTTTGGAACACACACAACCGGGCGGTCACATTTCGGTGCAATGGACACAATCACCCCTGTTGACTCAGATCGTCATTACAGACGATGGCAAAGGTATCCACCAAGAGGACTTATACAACATTTTCAAACGCTTTTACCGCAGCCGCTTTTCGTCAGATGTGCATGGGATAGGATTGGGCTTACCGCTGGCTAAATCTATTGTGGAGGCACATGGGGGAACTATTTCTGTAACCAGCACACTCGATGTTGGAACTACCTTCACATTGAACTTTTTCAGCCTTACAAATGAGTAAGATGCAGGTCACTTGGAAGTAAGCCGAAGGGGGTATGATGTGACCATAAGGAGGTACTGCGTATGAATATTCTTGAAGTACAGGACTTGTGCAAAACCTATGGAAAAGGTGAAGCAGCGGTTCAAGCGTTGCGTCATGCAACATTTTCGGTTCGCAAAGGTGAATTTATTGCCATTATTGGTGAATCCGGCTCCGGCAAAAGTACGTTGCTGAATGTTGTGGGTGCTCTGGACAAAGCCACTTCCGGCAAGGTCTGGATCGACGGTCAGGATATTTTCTCAATGCCGGAGAAAAAACTGACCGTGTTCCGGCGGCAACACATCGGTTTTATCTTTCAGTCATTTAATCTGATCCCGGAACTGAATGTAGAACAGAACATCACTTTTCCGTTGCTGCTTGACTACAAGCGGCCAGACCAGAGGTTTGTCAACGAGCTGCTGAATGTTTTGGGACTGACCGAACGCCGTCATCATCTTCCCAGTCAGCTCTCCGGTGGCCAGCAACAGCGTGTCGCTATCGGCAGGGCTTTGGTTACACGACCTGCACTGATTTTGGCGGACGAGCCGACCGGCAATCTGGACAGTAAAAATAGTCAGGAAGTCTTGGCTCTCCTGCAAACCATGTCGGCCAAGTACCAGCAAACCATTTTGATGATTACCCACAACAAAAATCATGCAAGTGCGGCAGACCGCATTTTCAATATGTCTGATGGTGTGCTGAAGGAGTTGGGGGTGAGCCGGAAATGAAACACTACCTCGACTTGGTTTCTATCTCCAACAAGGTTCACCGCAGGCAAAGCCGCATGACACGCATTTGCATTGTGCTGGCGGTTTTCCTGGTTGCAGTCATGTTTGGACTGGCCGATATGTATTTGAAAAGCATGACGGATGAAACCCGGCATCAAACTGGAGATTGGCATTGTAAAATCACAGCTATTGACGAAAAAACATCCGAATATATTGCTGCCCGCCCTGAAATAGACTTGTCTGGCTGGCAAGGCAACATTCCCGCAGAAATCGGCTGCACAGTGGCAGACCAGCCCGTTTCTGTTGCAGGGATGGACGAGACAATATTTTCTGAAATTTATTTAGGTTCTGTCCTTTCAGGTGAGTTCCCTGAGATAGCTGGACAGGTAGCTGTTTCATCTACATTAGCACAAACAGCAGGAATTTCGTTGGGAGATACTCTTACTTTGAACTCTCCTGATGGGAGTACAATGCAACTGGCGATTACGGGAATTATGGATGATGATGCCGCCAATATGATCTCGGGAAGTGCCAGTGCAGTCCTTTTGACACCTGAAGGGCTGTTAAGCATTCAAACTGCGGATCTAAGCGGCAACTGGCAGTATGTCGTTCGGTTCTCACTGCTCACTAATGTTGGTTCCAGCATTGCTGATATTCAGCAGCAAAACGGCATATCTGATGCACAAATCACCCAAAATGAAGAACTGCTCAGTATGCTCGGGCAGCTACCGGGTTCCAATATGTCGCAGATATACACAATGGCATTTCTGCTTTCTTTGGTGGTAATGGGAACTTGTGTTATGATGATTTCCAGTAGTTTGAATAGTAATGTCAGCCAGCGCATGGAGTTTTTCGGTTTACTGCGCTGTTTGGGAGCCACTCGTCGCCAAGTATTGCGCTTTGTGCGCCGTGAGGCTTTACAGTGGTGCATTACCGCCATACCCATTGGTATCGGGTTAAGTATCGTGGTGGTTTGGGGACTGTGTGCAGTCATGCGGCAGCTCAGCACTGTATGGTTTGGTTATATGCCTATCTTTGGCATTAGCTGGCTAAGCATTGGTGTGAGCATTGTATTGGGACTTATTACCGTTCTATTGGCGGCTCGGACCCCCGCAAAAATGGCAGCAAAGGTTTCCCCATTGGAGGCTGTCACAGGCAATACACAGCAGGAATCCTCGTTCCGCCATGCGGCAAACACTCGGCGGTGGCATGTAGAGGTAGCACTTGGTATCCATCATGCCAAGGCCAAACGGCGCAGCTATATTCTGATGACAGGTGCATTTGCAATCTGCATCACCTTGTTTTTAGGGTTCTGTACGCTGGTTCCCTTTATGGAAAACGCATTTATGCCGAAAGAATGGTCGCCCGAGCTTTCCATTGTCAGTGACACAAATACTTGTTCCATTCCGGCGGATCGAAGGGATGCCGTAGTACAAAATTCCGCTGTTAGTCGAGTGTTTGGCAGAATGTTTGCTTATGATGTTCCTGCCCAAATTAGCGGCGCAATCCATAACAGCAATCTAATCTCCTATGAAGAAAATCAGTTCCGCTGGGCGCAAGATCAACTAATTGCAGGTTCTATAGATACTGTAACGAACACGCCAGGACAGGTCTTGTTTGTGGCAAACACAGGAACAGAAGTGCAGGTGGGAGATACCATTACACTGACAATAAACGGGAAGGATCAAACAGTTACGGTAGGGGGTGTTTTGTCTGACAGCCTATTGGCTCGTGCAGAGGGAACGGAAACACTGATCTGCTCCGAGGAAACTTTTTCGCAGCTGACGGGTGAGACTGGGTATACTATCCTAGATGTCCAGTTCCGCTTTGGTTCTGATGAAGAAGATGTTGCCGAGGTTGAAGCATTGTTCGGTGAAGGAGTCACTTTCACTGATGTCTTAATCCAAGCACAGCAACAACGTGGCCTTTATTATGCTTTTGCAACATTGGTATATGGTTTCCTGTCAATCATTGTAGCCATTACGATTTTCCATATTATGAATACCATCAGCATGGGAGTTTCCGCCCGAACTCGCCAATATGGAGTAATGCGTGCCATTGGCATGAGTAATCAACAGCTTACACGCATGATTTCTGCGGAAGCTGCCTCGTATGCCATAAGTGGTGTCATATTGGGATGTATTTTCGGATTGCTGTTTCATTGGTTCCTGTACTCCAGCCTTATCACTCGCACATTCGGAAATCCCTGGAGTGTTCCGTGGCTGGAATTGTGCTTGATCATAGGCGTGATTCTCGCAACCACGGCGCTGGCTGTACGAGGCCCAGCAAGAAGATTACACGCTATGTCGATTGTGGAAAATATCAGCTCGCAATAAAATTATATGGCATACGGCCAATGGGCTAAATACTCATGTGGATTTGAAAGGTTGTCCCTCCGAGAAGATCGGTGTGGGCAACCTTTTTATTTATCTTACAGATAAGTAAGATGGAAGTCATTTGGAAGTAAGATTGATTCCTTAAAATCGAAACAAATAAAGATTTCCTGCCGGACGACGGCAAAAGAAAAAAAGCCGTCGTAGAGCAGACAATTTGACACG